>Ga0075118_10001426_pt1 | contig 17096 bp, 15 predicted proteins | sample AntAceMetag02UKE_FD_69794 | JGI IMG/M metagenome (GOLD analysis project Ga0075118, IMG submission 69794) | Saline lake microbial communities from Ace Lake, Antarctica - Antarctic Ace Lake Metagenome 02UKE | ecosystem: Environmental > Aquatic > Non-marine Saline and Alkaline > Saline | place...
CAGACGCAGGCCTCAGTCCGGCGCTGTGCGGGCGGATCCAAGGCCCAATCGGCCTCGTCCCTTCCCTGCGCAAGGCCTCGCTGATCGCCGTGTCAGCCCTCGCAGAAGTAACCGCCAACCTGCCTGCAGCGCAGGTCAGATTGGTGTGATCCCAGTCGATTTTACGAAGTTTTCTCAGCTCACCTTAACAACCATCTTGCCAAAGCAGTTACCCAGGAGCAGATCATTGAGCGCCTCAGGGGCCTGGTCAAGCCCCTCAACCACCTGCTCTTTATACTGTACCTGACCTGACTCCAGCCAGCCAGACATGTCACGCACAAAGTCTTTGAACAGGCCTGCAGGGAAACTGTCAAAAATGATGAAACCTTCCACTTTGACCTTCATGCGCAGAATGGTCCCCATGATGGCAGGGCCAAAGTCGGGGCCTTCGGGCAGGCCGGTGAGATTATACCACGACACAACACCGCACACCGGCATGCGCGCAAAAGCGTTCAACAGCGGCAAAACAGCATAGAGAACGCGCCCGCCCACATTCTCAAAATACACGTCCACCCCATCCGGGCAGGCATCTTTGAGCTGCTGGGCAAAATCATCAGCTTTATGATCAATACAGGCATCAAACCCGAGGTTTTCAACCACGTGGGCGCATTTATCGGCACCACCAGCGATGCCAACCACGTGGCAGCCTTTGATCTTTGCAATCTGCCCCACCGTCGCGCCAACCGGCCCTGAAGCCGCAGCAACAACTACGGTTTCACCCGGTTTTGGCTCACCAATCTTGAGCAGACCCGCATAGGCAGTATAGCCAGGCATGCCCAAAATTCCAAGAAACCAAGACGGGTTTTGCGGGTTTTTACCCAAATTCCGGATGCCCTCGCCATCGGACAGAGCATAGTCTTGCCAGCCGCTTCCGGAGAGAACGTAATCACCCGCGGCAAAGCCATCACAGGTGCTCTCAACAACCTCAGCCACCACCTGCCCAGTCATGACTTCGCCCAACTTCACCGGCTCCGCATAGGATTTGGTATCGTTCATACGACCGCGCATATAGGGATCGAGAGATAGATATGAGGTTCGCAGCAACATCTCACCTGCAGCGGGCTTTGGTACGGCGCTTTGCTCAAGTTTGAGAGTATTTTTATCCGGCAAGCCATTTGGACGCACTGCAAGAACCACGCGTCGGTTTATGTTTATTTTCTGCGACATATCAATCTCCCAATTGTGTTTGTGCAAAGCTAACACTTTTCTAGGGTACCTAACATCACCAAAATAAAGTCGTTATAGCGGCCTTATGGACCATAGGCGCGCCATGCCCTAACCTGCGGCCAAAGGTAAAGTTTTAACCTGTCACTGAGGGATATTTTATGGAAAGCGTTTGGACCCCAGCATGAAAGCAGCACAGGCGCATCCTTGGATGGTTTTGGCAGGTCTGGCTCTGGGGGTCACCGTCACCAATAGTTTCGCCAGATTTGCTTACGGACTTATTTTACCCGCTATGAAATCTGAGATGGCTTGGACTTATGCACAAGCGGGATGGCTGAACACAGCGAATGCTCTGGGCTATATTGTTGGGGCGGTTATAACCATGCTGTTTATCGGGCGTCGCTCGCCCACGCTTTTGTTTGCCTTTGGGCTGATCACCACCACCATTGCGCTTTTGGCCACAGGACTGAACGCGGCTCTTTGGTGGCAAACCATGTGGCGCATCTTGGCCGGATTGTTCGGTGCCATGTCTTTTTCAACCGCGGGTGTTTTGGTGGCGGGATTGTTCAAAGACTCCCCACGCCACAATGCCCTTGCCATTGCTATTCTATTCGGCACCGGCGGCGGTGTCGGAATTGTACTGGCTGGCGCGGCCCTGCCGGGGATGCTGGATCACTACGGCAACAGCTCTTGGCCTATGGCTTGGGTAGCGGTCGGGGCGGTCAGTGTCAGTTTCCTGCCGCTCAGTCTTTGGGCGGCAGCCCAGTTGAGTGTTCCGGTGCAAATCCAAAGCAAAGCTCCAGCCCTGCCCATCCGCCGCATGCTGGCCCAAATGGCAGGATATGCAGGGTTTGGCCTTGGCTATATTGTCTATCTCACATTTTTATCTGCTTGGATGACCGAACAATCCGCCAGTGCAGGATTTATATCAGCAGTTTGGGTGCTTTTGGGTCTGTGTATCTGCATCTCCCCATTGGTTTGGCGGCCCATTCTGGCGCGCCATGCGTCGGGTGTGCCCCTGGCTATGATCCTCAGCTGCATTGCGCTCGGTTCTGCCCTGCCTGTGCTTTGGCCCGGCAGCCTGTCGTTGCTGATTTCGGCGGTGGTTTTTGGTCTTTCGGTTTTCATGGCCCCAAGCGCCGTGACCAATTTCACCCGCCAAAACTTGCCACCGGAAAGCTGGGGCCAGACCATCAGCCTGTTCACCGTGGTTTTTGCCGTGGCCCAAACCCTTGGACCATATGGTGCAGGCTTGGTGGGAGATCTCTCACACAATATTGGAACGGGCCTCTTGGTGGCAGCAGCACTCTTGCTCATCGGAGCGGTGATCGCTTGGACCCAAAAGCCCCTACACCTTCCAACAGCGAAATCTTGACTAAGCGCTTGGCACCCACGGCGGCCAATTGCGACCTATTTGTCGAAAAACGATAAGAACGATCCGCAAACCTCATTAACGATTTCTCCAAAAGAAGGGATCTAAGAGATGTTTGCCGCTCGCGCACCCGCGCATTTAACCCATGCCACAACACCAAAGGTGTTTCATTTTGCGCTCCTATCGGCCATCGAAGCGGCCCTGCGCGGGCTCTTAATTTCCGTTTGGCCATTGCTCCTTTACAAGATATGGCAAAGCGCTGAGACAATTAGCTTAATATACATTGGCTTGGGAGTTTCGGCTCTGTTGTGGGGGGGATTAATCCCTGCCCTTACTCTATGGCTCCCGCGCAGATGGACCATGACCTTCGGCATCTCGCTTAATATTTTAAGCGGCTTGCTTGTGCTGACAGGCAAGCCAATGTTGATGACCGTAGGACTTTTGCTGCATGCCTTGGGCACGGCCACATTTTTAATCTGCTTAAATGCCTATGTGTTGGACTATATCGCACGCGTAGACTTGGGAAAAAATGAATCTATGCGCTTGGTTTTCAGCGCGATCTGTTGGTCTATTGGCCCATTCTTAGGTGTTTGGCTGATGGACTGGTGGCTCCCTGCACCGTTCATTTTGGCCCTATTGTTATCGATCGTTTTGATGGTCTCATTTTGGCGGCTGCGGCTCGGCAATGGTAAACAAATTTCCAGATCACGCGCTCCCACGCCCAATCCCGTGGCGTATCTGGGCAGGTTTATTTATCAGCCACGCTTGGTGTCGGGCTGGTTGTTTGCTGTAATTAGATCATGTGGCTGGTGGGTCTATATCGTATATCTTCCCATATATTGCATCGAAAGCGGCTTGGGCAATCACATTGGTGCGGCAGCGCTCTCGGTGACTAACACACTGCTATTTCTGTCACCCTTGGTTCTGAAGTTTGTCAAAAAATATGGTGTGCGCCTTTCCGTGATCGGTAGTTTTTCCATAGCGGCTTTGGCCTTCGGTCTGGCATGGGCTGCAACAGATCAGGCCTGGTGGACAATTACGGCGCTCTTTATCGGATCATTCGCGCTTATTATGCTGGATGTCTGTGGTAGCCTGCCCTTTTTGATGGCAGTGAAACCTTCAGAACGCACGGAAATGTCAGCCGTTTACTCAAGCTATCGTGATGCCTCAGGCATTTTAGTGCCAACCGCCGCATGGATCATTCTACTTATGAGCCCAATATCGGGGATATTCGCAGTCACTGGCCTTGCACTTGGCTCTATGGCACTTCTGGCCACAAAACTGCATCCTCGCCTTGGCGCTGAAAAGCTGACAATAAACTCGAGGCTGAACTAAACCCGCCCGATCTTAAAACCGCGGGACAAGTGGTTTCGCATGGCAAATAACAGCACAACCCCCGGGATCATCGAAGCCGTGGTGACAGCCATGACCAATCCAATATCCGTATGAAAGTCAAACAGCACGTTTATGGCCATGCTGATGGGTTTACCATTGGTGGTGGTCAAAATTCGTGCGAACACCACCTCAACCCAGGAAAACAAAAAGCAAAAGAAGGCCGTGACGGCGATGCCAGAGCAGATTTGCGGCAAGATGAACGTTCAAATCACCCGAGGACGCGTATAGCCGTCCAAAAAGGTCGTTTCGTCCATTTTTTGGGAATGGCCGATATTAAACCCTGTAAAATCCAAATGGAAATTGGAAGGTTAAACAGACAATGTGCCAAGGCGATAAAGTCAAAGTAGATGCCAATCGCCGACAAAGGACAGGCGTGAGAAGGCATAGGCAACCGGTAGCGTAATTCGCAGAGTGATGCAGATATTTATCAACACATAGGTAATCGAATTGCCAACCGATGTTCCTGCGCGCCTTCATTAGCCTCTTTCCATTGGTTATAGATACGAGGCACCTGTGCGATATCTCAGGCCACCACGACGTCGGTGCCCCATTGATTACACTCTCCAAGCAAATTGCCGGGCAATGCTACATCCGTGAACAGCTTGTCGACATCCTTCAGCGAGCAAATTTTCAACGGTGCGGTACGTTTGAATTTCAGGTGATCTGCCACGACCATGACACTGCGTGATTGCTTTAAGGCGGTTTGGCTGACCATGATTTCTTGACCATCAAAATCTAGCAGGTCGCCATCTGTATCAATCGCCGAACACCCTAATATAGCGAAATCAAATTTGAACTGTTTCAGCAGCTCAGCCGTCAAGCCGCCTACCAGTCCCCCATCAATGCGGCGCAAAATACCAGCGGTTAAGATGATTTCACAGCTGGTATTGGCTATGAGAATATTAGCAATATTGAGATTGTTGGTCACAACAAGAAGGTTTTCGTGATCCAGCAGGCTTTGCGCCACTGCTTCGGTGCTGGTGCCAATGTTCATAAACACCGAGGCACCGTTAGGAATGGCTTGCGCGCAGGTCTCGGCAATGGCGTGTTTGCCACTGGCGTTCAATCGGCGGCGCTCTTCATAAACGATATTTACCACGCCCGATGGCACAACTGCACCTCCATGTACCCGTTCCAATTGGCCACTGTCTGTCAGTTCTGCAAGATCGCGCCTGATAGTTTGCACCGTAACATCATAATGTTCGGCCAGCCCCTCAACGGTAACCTTCCCATCTTTTCGGGCCAGATCCAGTATTTCGCGCTGTCTAAAATTCGTAACCACTCACTCACTCCTACACGCAATTTAATTTTTTGCTTCAAGCTTAAAACTCACTTCAATGAGAACTCATAATCAACTCTCATACTAAAGCGTCAAGGCAATAAATTCAAAATCGAACATAATGTACTCTCGAAACATACCCCACTTCCATTATAAATTGTAATTTCCTTCCTAATGCCACATAACGAATACATACGAACATTCGCTTTGTTGGTTTTGAAATCATGGTACTAGCTTTTTATACGTCGTATCTCGCGAAATAAACCTAAGGATGTATTTTGAACCACAGTAGCCATCAAGACATCATCGACCTTTTCGTCATTGGCGGCGGCATAAATGGCTGTGGTATAGCGCGTGATGCAGTGGGACGTGGCTTGACTGTTGAACTGGCCGAAATGAATGACCTTGCGTCAGCCACCTCTTCTGCCTCTACAAAATTGTTTCATGGTGGCCTGCGGTATCTGGAGTATTGGGAAGTGCGCCTGGTGCGTGAAGCTTTGGTGGAACGCGAAACTCTTTTGAAGGCTATGCCTCATATTTCTTGGCCAATGCGATTTGTGCTGCCGTACCACAAAGACATGCGGTTTGAAGGCAACTCCCCAACCTCGAAGCTTCTAAATGTTTTGATGCCATGGCTGAAAGGCCGTCGTCCTTCTTGGCTCATTCGGTTTGGCCTCTTTTTATACGACAATCTTGGTGGCCGTCAGATTTTGAAGGGCACAATAGCACTCGAACTTCGCGCAGGACCTGAAGGCGCGCCTTTGCAGGACCGTTTTGAGAAAGCCTATGAATATTCCGATTGCTGGATCGAAGACAGCCGATTGGTGATCTTAAATGCCCGCGATGCACAGGCCCGCGGTGCGCGCATCAACGTGCGCACCAAAGTCATAGCAGCCGATCAAGTAGATGGCATTTGGCACGTTACGCTCGAAGACACTCAAAGTCAGGAACACCGGGTTGTGCGCGCCAAGCTTTTGGTCAATGCGGGTGGCCCTTGGGTTGAGCAGATCATCCGCAAAACAGTTCGAATCAACACCAGCGAGGGTGTGCGATTGGTGCGCGGCAGTCACATCGTGACGCGCAAACTTTATGATCACGACAAATGCTATTTCTTCCAAGGCGAAGACGGACGGATCATCTTCACAATCCCATATGAGACCGACTTCACCTTGATTGGTACAACAGATGTTGATCATGAAGATGTGACCGTAAAGCCTGTCTGTACGCCAGAAGAGCAGGGTTACTTACTACAATTTGCATCAAAGTATCTCAAAACGCCCGTCACCTCCGACGATGTGGTTGCCGCCTACTCTGGCGTGCGCCCGCTCTATAATGATGGCGCCAGCTCAGCCACAGCAGCCACCCGCGACTATGTGTTAAAAATAGACACATCAGCCGGAGCGCCTTTGTTGAATGTTTTTGGCGGAAAAATAACAACCTACCGTAAGCTTGCAGAATCTGCCTTGCAGAAAATTGCGAAAGTGTTCCCGAACGCGACCAAACCTTGGACCGCAGGAGTGGCTTTGCCCGGCGGGGATTTTGCAGTGGATGGAGTTGCCGATTTGATCCAACAGCTGATCAAAGACTTTCAATTTTTAACATTACCTTGGGCAACAAGGCTTATTAAGGCTTACGGCACCGAGGCCTTTGACGTGTTGGCCGATGCTCAGAGCGAAGAAGATCTAGGCCAAAGCTTCGGCGCCACATTGAGCGCCCGCGAAGTTATCTGGCTAGTGAAAAACGAATACGCGCGCTGCGCAGACGATATTGTTTGGCGTCGCAGCAAATTGGGCCTGAGACTCACCGCTCAGCAGATAGAGTTTCTGGACACATGGATGGAGCGCGAATGCGCACCCATGGTTTCAAACGCAGCCGATTTAACTGCATTGGGAGGACTATAGAAGTCACTGACTTTAGGGGGGGGGCAAAGCTTAGGAAAAGCTTTGCACCAGTGTCAGCTTGCTCAAGGTCCTCGCGGGTTGGTGGCCATCGGCCTTTCTCGGCAAGATCACGCAGCCGTAGCAACAGCTGCAGCGGGCCGCAGGGTAGCAGAGGCACTAAGGCCGGACCACTTGAAATATTTTACTGGGATCATAAAATCTGCACAAAATCCCATCAAAGTAAGTCCGCATCTGCGCGAAACCGTCTAGGGGCAGAACCTCAGCCACATATTGATCCGGGCGCACAATAACTAAAGCTCCTTGGTTGCGGTCAATGCCGCGATGATCAAAAATATCGGGGCCCTGTGCCAAATCTGGGCAGAAGGCTTTTTCATAGTCTATCAAACCGTATTTCCCTTTGCGCGGCAACAGTAGGGCGGGCAGGCTTTCAAGCGCCATATCTGCATGGGCCATTTGAAACACTGCCCTCAGATCAAACAGGCTGTCGATGTCTCCCCCCTTAGGCGTGAAATCGGCAATCAGATCATCAGATAAAAAGCCGCAAAGATTGGCAATCTCCCCCCCGCTTCGGCCCATATCTCCTTGGGCCGCAAAGGCGATCAGGCGCCACCGGCCATCTGCTTTCATAACATGCCCAAGATGCATCGGCTTGGCATCGCCCAAGCGGATCACCGGCGCAGAATGAAACCGCATGCCAGTTTGATATCCTTTAGCCAGCGCTTGATGGGTTCCGGGGCCTGTCAGTATCGATGGTTTGTAACGGGTTTCGACCCCGGCTGTGTAGCGGCCATGTTTTTTGAAATATGTTTGAAACTGCGCGGCCTCTGCGGCATCTTTCGGCTTGGCGCTGAACAACCGGGCCATATCTTTGTCGAACTCAATCAACTCCTTGGCCTTAGCCTGCCGCTCTTGGGTGTAGGTGTCCAGCACCATCGGGCGGGCTTGGCCACGCAAAACAGCAGCCAGTTTCCAACCAATATTGAAGGTATCAGCCATGGAAACATTCATCCCCTGCCCGGCTTTCGGACTATGGGTATGGCAGGCATCACCTGCTATGAAAATGCGTGGGACAAGCTGGCCACGCTCAGCTTCCCCTACATCATCAAAACTGTCACACAGCCTTTGGCCAATCTCATAGGCCGACCACCACGCCACCTCTTTGACATCCAAGATAAACGGCGAAAGTATTTTACTGGCTCTGTCGATCAACAGATTCGATGTGACATTGCGGTCGGCGGCGCGTTCCGACACATGAAGCGCGTCCAGCTCGATATACATGCGCACCATATATCCGCCTTCGCGCGGGATGATAAGAAGGCTGCCAAGCTCGGCCGATTGAATGGCAGCTTTCAGCCTTATGTCGGGAAAATCTGTGACTGCGAGCACATCCATCACGCCCCACAGTTGGCGCGCGGCCTCGCCCTTGAGCTTATAACCTAAAGACCTCCGCACCGCGCTGCGGGCCCCATCACAACCCACAACATATTTGGCACGTATTGTCTGCGTGCCGCCGACATCATCGAGGCGGGAGAATACCGCAGTGACCGGGTGATCAGGATCTTCTGTACGCTTCACCGAGATCAATTCGCGATTATAAGTGGGTTTGAGGCGTGACGGGGCGTTGCCCATGGCCTCCAGAAAAAAATCATGCAGCCGCGCTTGGTTCAAAATCACATGCGGCATCTCTGACAGGTCATACTCCACATCTGCGATACGATCTGCCCGAATGAGACCTGCGCCTCCATCATCCGGCCGCCAGAAGCCAACTTCATTCACCCAATAGGCCTCTTTGAGAACTTTTTCAGCAAATCCAAAAGACTCAAACATCTCCACGGATCGACACGCCAATCCATCCGCCTGCCCGACCTCAAGCAGTCCAGGTTTAAGATCGGTGAGCATAGTCGTAATTTCTGGGAATGCGGCCAGCTGGGTGGCAAGCGTGAGCCCTGCCGGACCACAGCCTACAATCAATACATCGACGTCATCGCACACGGTCCCTGCGTCAGGACCGGCCAAGGCTCTAGAGGGATCTCCGCTGAGAAATCCATTGAGATGATACTGCATAACCAGCCCTCCATTTAGTATGTATACATACTAAATATCAAACAAGCCGCCAAGCTGTCAAGTTTTGTCCTACCTGAGGTTTAAGCAGTATAATCCGCCAGGGTGCTGCCATCTTTGGCGCAGGCGTGCAGCAGAGGGCTGATCTGCCATGCAATGGGATCTTCTTTGGCCAAAACCTCAAGTTCTCGCACGATCGCCTGCACCCCAAGACTGTCTGCATATTGCATCAATCCGCCACGCCAGCGCGGGAAGCCATAACCAGATACCGTAACAATATCGATATCGCGGGCCGATTGTGCGATGGTCTCGTACAAAATATTCGCCGCCTCGTTGATCATCGCCAAGAGCAGACGGTTTCTAATGTCTGCTGGCACATAATCAGTGCGTGTGCGCCCCGCAAAATGGGCTTCTTCATTGGCTAGATCAGCTACAATTGGATCTTCCACCTTGCCCTTGCCACCCGGATAACGATACCAACCGGCGCCCGTTTTTCGGCCAAGTTTTCCCTGCTCAATCATTCGGTCTGCAATGGGAATGTAGCGGCGGTTAGGATCTCTCGTGGCGTCTTGCCTACGCCGGTTGGCATGGGCGATGTCGAGCCCAGACAAATCCTGCGACTCATACGGGCCCATAGGATAGCCAAACTCAACCATAGCCTCGTCGACCTCCCAAGGGGTGGAGCCATCCATAAACACAGTATCAGCGGCCTCACGATAGCGTGCCAAAATTCTATTACCAATAAATCCGTCGCAGACCCCCGCCAGCACTGGCACCTTACGTAGCCGTTTGGCCAAGTCAAACCCAGTGGCCAAAGCCTGATCGCTGGTCTTCGCGCCACGCACAATTTCCAACAGCTTCATAATATGGGCTGGGGCAAAAAAGTGCAGGCCAACCACCCGCGACGGATCCGCCACACATGCGGCCATCTCATCAATGTTCAGATAAGAGGTGTTGGTGGCCAAAATAGCATCTGTAGGCATAACAGCCTCGAGCCGAGTGAATATCTGTGTCTTCACCTCCATGCTCTCAAAAGCCGCCTCTATGGCCAGCATCGCATCGGAAGCTTGGGCATAGTCGGTTGTGGCTGCAAAGCGGTTTTGCCGATCTTGCGCCTCGGCCTCAGTGATCAGCCCGCGCGTGAAACTTGCCTCAATAATTTGCGCTAAATTGTTCAATGCCCGCGCCACTCCATCACGGTCGGTCTCAATCAAGGTCACCCGCGCCCCGGCATGCAGCAAAGCATAGGCGATTCCTGCACCCATGGTTCCACCACCCACGACGACGATACGATCCAACTGAACTGCAGGCTGGCTTAGCCAATCGGGGGCTTTCGCCGCACGTTCCGCAAAAAACATATGCCTCAGTGCTCTGGATTGGGACCCGGTTTTAAGTTCTAAAAACGTGACCCGTTCCATGGGCAGTGCTGCATGGAACGGAAGGGTCAAACCCTGTTCAATCGCATCAATCGCCCGTCGAGGTGCCTCTTGATGGCGGCTTTTGCGCGCGCAGGCTGACCGCGCCAGCGCGATCACCGATTGATCGTGATCTGGTGCGGGCAATTCCCACGTGGGCACGATGCAGCCCAACTCTTCGGTATTGACCATAAAAGCCTCAGCCACCGGATCATCCTCAATCGCATGCACCAATCCCGCAGCCAACGCCGCCTGCGCTCCAAGAGGCTTGCCAAAGCTTATCATCTCCAATGCCTTTACTAGTCCCACAAGCCTAGGCAGGCGTTGCGTGCCACCGGCTCCGGGGATCACCCCGAGGGTGACCTCTGGCAGGCCAATCTGCGCCGCCGGTGCGATGATCCGCATCCGACAGGCCATAGCAATTTCCGCGCCGCCCCCGAGAGCAACCCCATTGATAGCCGCGATCCAAGGCACAAAGCTTTCGTCAATGGCATTTACTACATCGGGCAAATGTGGTCCGAGCGGCGCAAGATCAAACTCGCGGGCATCAGCGCCCGCTGCAAAAGCCCGGCCCTTTCCACTCAAAATCACCCGCGTCAGCCTTAGTTTCTCGGCCCAATGGACCGCATCCAGCAAGCCTTGACGGACCGGCTGCCCAATTGCATTTACCGGGGCATTGTCGATTTCAACATAGCCAACATCGGACTCGCTGCGTGTGGTGACGTTCATAGGGATCATCCTTATTTAGCTTACGTACTCATCACAACTGCCGGGCGACATTATTAGTCACCAACAATTCTTTAAGCTCAGAGCGTGACGTTTGAATCTTCTTGCCGCTGGTATCAAGCTGATAGGCCGCCTGCTCATATCGGGTCTCTCGGGCTTTGAGGATTTGCCGCAGCTGTTCCATCGCTTGCGGGTTTCCGGCCATTGGGCGCAAATCTCCCTGCGCACGCACCCGGTCCATATGTTCTGCGGGGCGGGCCTTGATCCAGACAGAGTGAAAATTGCTTAAAAGGCGCTCAAACGTCTGCGCAGAAGAGACAATCCCCCCAGCAACCGCTAAGATCATTTTGTCATGTCTCTCAATGAGGTGATCTAAGGTCTCAGCTTCAATTTGTCTGTACCCGTCTTCGCCATAGAGCGCTATAATTTCACCAATAGGCACCCCGATCTTACCCTCAATCTGCGCGTTAAGCTCAATAAATGGTAGATCAAGATCTTGCGCCACCAAAGCGCCCAGCGTGGATTTTCCCGCGCCGCGCAGACCTATCAGGCAGATACGCGTGGCTTTGGACTTGGCATCAGTCGACGGATCCAAAACCTGCAAAATGCGCGCGCGCGTTGAAGCATCAGCTGCGAGATAGAGCTGCAACAATCGGGCCTCTTCAGAACTTTGAGGCGCATCAGCACTGATCAGGGACGACACTGGAGTTTCCAAGGCAATGGATATTTGCTTAAGCAACCCAATCGAAATATTGCCCAAACCGCTTTCAAGCTGAGCCAGATAACGGGTCGAGACACCAGAACGCAATGAGAGCTCTTGGCGCGAAAAACCAAGCCCCTTACGGCAAGCGCGCACGCGGGTTCCGACCAATACGATCAAATCCTGAACCTCCGCCGCAGAGCCACTGTCATTATGCTCCACCTTCAACACCCGCAGCACCAGTCTGGACCATAGCGACCAGAAGTCTTAATACATTATGCACTTAGTAGGTTTCCACATGATAGCGACCATCTTCGCGCATCGTGTCGCGCAGATAGGTCCAGTCTTGCCCCAGGGTTTTGGCAATCGCATCAAACGCCGCTTCAACCCCTGCCTCCATGCTCTTCAGGCCACATATGTAGATGTAAGTATTTGTATCTTGCAGCATTTCAGCCACCAAATTAGCCTCACGGCGCATCCGGTCTTGGACATATTCCTTCGCCTCACCCGGCATACGGCTGAACACCAAATGCTGTTGCAACATGTCGGAGGGAATTTTACTCAACGGGCCGAAATATGGCAGGCTGTCTGGCGTGCGGGCGCCAAAGAACATGACCATGCCGCCAGGCTTTTCGCCCACCATACGTTGCCGCGCCATGGTGAAGGAGCGCATTGGTGCAGAGCCAGTGCCAGTACAAATCATCAATAACCGCGCATCAGGGTCGGATGGCAACAGGAAGGTGGCGCCAAAAGGACCAGTAACATTGATTTTATCACCCTTCGCAAGATCACACAGAAAATTGGAGCACAGCCCCCCTTTTTCACGTTTCACCGTCAACGACACATTGTGATAGCCCGCACGTTCCCCATCACGCGGGCTGGACACAGAATAGAGCCGCGGCAGATGCGCCTTGCCCTCAAAATTAACACCCGGTGCAATAACACCCAATGACTGACCTTCCAAAACAGGAAAAGGTTTACCTTGGAACTCAAGAATAATATGGCGGGTGTCTGCATCGGAGGTGTCACTGGTCAAACGGTAATTGCCTTGGACCACAGCCTCGACCGGATGGCTAAGGTTATACAGATTTACCGTCGGTTTTGCCGCCGAGCTTGCGGCTTTGGCTTTGCCGCCTGCACCTTTGTGAGCCTCTGCCAGTAAGGCAGACACAGGATCCAAATCATCCGCGGTCGCTGCGGTCGTAGACGGAGCTATCTCCTCTTGGTCGGGCAGCTCCTCCCAGCTGTATTGATCCTCCAGAGAATAGGCCGCATCTTTGCCAGCCACCACCCGCCATTCATCAATCGATCCGGTTGGACAGACTGGAATGCAATCCATGCAAAAATTACATTTAGTGGCATCTACAATGACGTTGTTGTCATCATGCTCAATCGCCTCTTCCGGACAGGTCATCTCACAGGTGTAGCATCTGATGCAGATTTCGGGATCAATGAGATGTTGTTTGAATGGCGGGGTCATAGCCTTGCCTCCTTCAGTGACAGAATACCAGAAGACAGGCCTAGGACCGGATCCAGAACTGCTGCGCAGGTGTTGCTAGATTGTGTCATCTCAAGCCGCCTTTTTAGCCATAAATTCTGCGGAAGGGACAGAGCGCCCTTTCCAAAACCAGTCATCATGCCATGTGCAATTTGACGTATTCAAAGTCGCCGGGCTTATTGTCGATGCCCACCTTCGGGGCAGCAATCCAAGACGCGTATTTTCCCGCCTCGTAACAAGGCACCATAAGCGATTGGATATAATCCCCATCGGCCAGCGTGGGCAGCCAGTCTCCTTTGCGGCGCTCCCAATCTTCCATGGTGATGATGCTCCCATCGGGATCAGTCTTAATGGCGGAAAACACCCCAATTTGACGGTGAAACGCCTCATCTGGCAAAGCCAATTGGAATTCGATATTGGCCTTGGAAATCAGCTTGTTCCAACGACCAATCCCACCAGAGGCATCCCGGATATAGTCATCACGCAGGCGCATGTTGATCGCCGTAAGCGCTGGAACCTCTTGAGAGACAATCTTCCCATCAACCACATTGCGCACCACATAAGTGTCATTTTGAAGCTGGTGGTCATCATCAATACGTTTTTCCATATAACGGCCCTTGATGCCGTGGTTGAAGGCATTGGCCGCATTGGTTGACACTTCTTGACCGAACAAATCTAGCGACAATGAATAATGCAGGTTCAGCTTTTTCTGAATCGTCGGCAAATCGATGACGCCAAGGTCGCGGATTTTACCGATATCAGTTGGATCTGTGATCCCGGCCTTATTCATCGCATCGATAGTGGCTTGGATGGTCCTGCCAACGCCCGTCTCACCCACAAACATGTGGTGCGCCTCTTCGGTCAACATAAAGCGGCAGGTCCGGCTGAGCGGATCAAAACCTGATTGCGCCAAGCTTTCCAGCTGCATCTTACCATCACGGTCAGTGAAATAGGTGAACATAAAAAACGACAGCCAATCTGGCGTTTCCTCATTAAACGCGCCCAGCATGCGTGGGGCTTCCTCAGATCCCGAGGATCGCACCAATAGATCATCCGCTTCTTCACGACCATCTTTGCCAAAATATTTTTGCAGCAGATAGACCATAGCCCAAAGATGGCGGCCCTCTTCTACATTCACCTGAAACAGGTTGCGCATGTCATACAGCGAAGGCGCTGTTAGCCCAAGGAAGCGTTGTTGTTCTACAGATCCTGGCTCAGTATCGCCTTGAATGACAATCAAACGCTTGAGCATGTTGCGGTATTCGCCAGGCACTTCTTGCCACGCTGGTTGTCCCTTGTGCTCACCCATCGGGATCACCCGGTCCTCAAGCTGCGGAGCCAGCAAAATCCCCCAGCGGTAATCCGGCATTTTCACATAATCAAATTTGGCCCAGCCTTTCGGGTCCACAGAAACCGCAGTGCGCAGGTAGACCATCGACTCTTGGAAGTTTTGCGGAATAAGTTTATTCCACCAATCGATGTATCCCGGGTGCCATTTTTCTAAAGCTTTGAGAACTTTACGGTCACTACTTAAACCCACATTATTCGGAATTTTTGTGTCATAGCTTACATCGAGTAGATCGGACATTTTTGCCTCCTAAGATCACAACGCACAGCCTCGCGCGTCTATTGCTTTTGGCGCCTTAAACGCGTTCCATAGTATAATCACCGCGCACACCGGTGCCGTAGCGCTGCAAAGCCCCATCGGGTCCAACCGCATTTGGGCGATTGAAGATCCAATTTTGCCAAGCGGTCAAACGCCCAAAAATGCGGGTCTCCATTGTTTCCGGCCCGGCAAAGCGCAGATTGGCCTCCATGCCGGTCATCGCATCGGGCGAAAAAGACACGCGCTCTTCGATGAAAATTCGCACCTCATCTTCCCAGTCGATGTCATCTAGGGTCACCGTGACAAGCCCTAAATCATTTGCCTCCTCTGCCTCCATCGCCTGTCCAATTGAGGACTTTAAATCCTCCACATGCTCAGGCTCCGCCAAAAACCGCGTTTGCAAGCGGGTGATGGCATTGCCCATTGGATAACGGCCAAAATTTGCATCTGTCAGGGTGATCGCGGCGATTGGGCGATTGATTCCCTCAAATTCATCTTCCATCATATAGCTACGGTCGACCGCGAATAAGATCTCAGCCAGAACCCCAACAAAGCAGGAGCCATGCTCAATCAAAGCTGCAAGTGAACGGGCGGTCACGTCAATGCGCTTCAGCGTCCGCTTCCAAAACTGCTGCACCTCATTTGCCAGCCAGTGATCCGCGTTATCGGCCAAAAGCGCCTCATGCGTTGCAAAAAGCACCGGGTCCCCTTGGGTGCAAAACAACCATAGGCCCAATTCGTTTTCATTGCTGCGTAAATGCAGGATCGCATCTTCCAACTCGCGGGCAAGTTTCAATAGATAGGCCTGGTCGCCCTGTGCTTGAAAGGTGGACATATCGACGGGGGCAGCCTCAGATGGGCCCTTCAATGTGATCGTTGCCTTACGTCCGGCGTGGTCCAGCTCAACTTCGATCAGATCATAGGTCACAGCGGTAAGTGTGATCACGCGGTTCAATGGCCCAAAGGTGACACCTTCGCCCACATCGGTTTTCTTGGACTCCGCTGCCATTTTTTGAGCGCGCTCAATTACAGCATCGTCAAACTTTGAATTCGCTATCACCTCATCGACCAGTCGCCATTGCAAGGCCCGCTTGCCCTTCACCCCCTCTTCAATAGAACAAAAAATATCCGCCAAGTCCCGGCGAACTTTGCGCTTGTCAGTCACACGGGTCAGGCCCCCTGTCCCCGGCAAAACTGCCAATAATGGCACTTCAGGAAGCCCAACCGCAGAGGTTGAATCATCAGTCAGCATGATATGGTTGCACGCCAGCGCCAGTTCATAGCCCCCACCGGCACAAGCGCCTTTGATTGCAGCAATATAGTTTTGACCAGAATCCGCTTCAGCGGCCTCAAATGTATTACGGGTCTCATTGGTGAATTTACAGAAATTCACTTTATGACTATGGGCCGCGCCGCCCAGCATGCGGATATTTGCACCAGCACAAAACACCTTATCCTTGCCGGATTTCATCACAACGACTTTGACCTCTGGATGTTCGAAACGCATACGTTGCACAATGTCGTTGAGCTCAATATCCACGCCAAGATCATAGGAGTTCAGCTTCAACTCATAACCCTCAAACAGCCCACCATTTTCATCTACATCCATGATGAGGTTCGCAACCGGCCCCTCATACTCAATCCTCCAGTGGCGATAGAGGGATGGGTTGGTCTGAAAATCGATCATCTTGGACATCACGTCCTCCTCGACTGGGTGTTTTGCACGGGAGACAAAGCCCTGAGCGCTTGCTGCTTAAATTAATGCAAAATAAAGCATTTTTCAAATCATTTTCAGGGAAATTAGCTGCCTCTTCGGGCCAAATTTCACATTATATGCATTATAGTTCTAATATTACGTGCCTGCTTGCCAATTTTGCCCTGCGGATTAAGCTGATCCCATGTCTGAAATTCATACCATGCCCGGCCACGTCATCCGTCGA
>Ga0075118_10001430_pt1 | contig 17064 bp, 15 predicted proteins | sample AntAceMetag02UKE_FD_69794 | JGI IMG/M metagenome (GOLD analysis project Ga0075118, IMG submission 69794) | Saline lake microbial communities from Ace Lake, Antarctica - Antarctic Ace Lake Metagenome 02UKE | ecosystem: Environmental > Aquatic > Non-marine Saline and Alkaline > Saline | place...
CATTCTTGAAGACGTCGGCGGCCAGGGGTGAGATGCAGGTCGGACAGGTGCAGCAAGCGGATCGGATCATGCCCGATGGGGAGCGGGGCAATGGTGACCCGGCGCAGCTGATAATTCGCTGCCTCCCAGCGCGCATACGCAAGGCCCGCCGCTCCCGCTATCGCCAGCGTCGACGCTCCGACGAGGGCGCGCGATGGCAGAGTTGACGTGGCCGACACATCAGGAGTCTGTCATGTGCATGACAGGATAGGAACATGAGTGAATTGAAGGCACGACTGCAGTCTGACCTCACCCAGGCCATGCGAGATAAGGACGAGGTGAGGCTGGGAACCGTGCGGATGGTGCTGACAGCGATCACCAATGCGGAAGTCTCGGGTAAGACGGTGCGAGAACTCACCGATGCTGACATCACCGACGTGCTCGCCACCGAAGCGAAGAAGCGCCGCGAGGCTGCCACCTCCTACGACGATGCCGGTGCAACAGACCGCGCCGATCTTGAGCGCGCCGAGCTTGCGGTGATTACCGGATACCTACCCGAACAACTCACCACCGATCAGATCAGTGAAATCGTCGATGCGGCGGTGGCCGAAGTTGCTGCCGAAGGTAGGTCGGGCCCGGCCGCTATCGGTGCGGTGATGAAGATCGTGCAACCGAAAGTGAAAGGCCGTGCTGATGGTGGAGTGGTTGCGGCACAGGTTAAAGCAGCGTTATCTTCATAAGCGCCGCATCGAGTGGTGCGTCCACGGGCGGCTCTGGAGTGGGCTCGGGGGTGGGTTCTGGCGTGGGCTCCGGGGTGGGTTCTGGCGTGGGTTCTGGAGTGGGCTCCGGGGTGGGTTCTGGCGTGGGCTCACTGCCACCGGGAACGGTGTAGGAGCGAGGTGAACTTGCCTCGCTGAGTTCATCGGTGGAATCAATGCCGACCACAGAAATGGAGTAGGTCTCACCCGGGGTGAGTCCATCGATAGTGCACGACATGCGACGAGGTGCGGCAGTGACCTCGCACACCTGACCGCCGGGCTGCACGGATACGCGATACCGAACCGGTGCGGGTGAACCATCTGAGTCTCCGGCGTCCCAACTCACGCTCACCGAGGTTCCCTCAGCATTCTGGGCGGTGAAATCGATATTGGTAGGCGCACCCGCGCGCTGCTGCTGGGGAATTGTGGGAATGAAAACGCTACCGCCGGTCACGCTGCGTACTGCGCCTACGCCCCAGGGGCTTTGCAGTTGGAAGTCGGTGGGCGCCGAACGCGACAGGGCCGCCATCATGGACTCGCGCCAGATGGGTCCGGGAATCTGGCCACCGGTGACATAGGAGTAGTACTGCCCGTTGATCGTGACATCGGTCATGGGATAGGCGAAGCCACCGCGCGGGTCACCGACCCACACCGCACCGGCAAGTTCGGGGGTAAATCCAGCAAACCAGATCGCGGCATTGTCGTTGGTAGATCCGGTTTTTCCGGCGGCGGCGCGGTCGGGTAGCGACATGGCCGCACCCGTACGACCCGACAGCGGACCGTCGATGACGCCGGTCAAGACTGCCGTCACGGTGTCGGCAACACCGCGGTCAATCACCTGTCGGCAGCGCGGGGGTGCGACCGCCACCTGATCCCCTTTTCGATCGGTGATCTCCAACACCGGACGGGGTTCGCAGTATTCACCGTGATTAGCAAAGGTAGCGTATGCGCCGGCCATGGACAGGGGTGAAACCTCCATGGTGCCAAGGGAAAAGGTGGGCACCCGCAGTAGCGGATCACCACTGGCTCGGTTAACTCCCATAGCTTCAGCAATTTCAGCCTGGCGGCACAGACCGTAGCGTTCGGCCAGGGTGACGAAATAGGTGTTGGTAGAAAATGCGGTGGCCTGCCACATGTCGAGTACGCCGGCAGAGCCAGAGTTGCGCACGGTAACCGGATCAAACTCTTCACCGTCAGTGCAGTTCACAAAGTTGCTAAACGTCTTGGGGTTGGGGGAGTCGATGGTTTCACTGGGTGAAAAGCCAGCCTCAAGAGCTTCGGCGAGGGTGAACACCTTGAACGTGGACCCAGCCTGCATGCCGATGGTGCCACCCATGTCTTGATCAACGTTGTAGTTGTAGGTGGTTTTGCCCTTGCCCTTCAACCCCCACACCCGGTTTTGCGTCATCGCGATGATGTTGCCGGTGCCCGGCTGCACCAGGGTGATGGCGGCTGCCCGCTGGCTGGGATCTTTGGTCGGAATATAGGAGTTGACCGAATCGGTGGCGCCGCGCTGGGCGACCGGCTCCATGGTCGTCCGAATCGTGAGCCCGCCGCGGCGTAGTAGTGCCTCGCGTTCACCGGCGGTGGCGCCGTATACGGGGTCTTCAGCCAGTGTGCGCACCACGTATTCGCAAAAGTAGGGCGCGTAAGAAGATGTGCAGCCATTGCGCGGGAGTGAGGGGTTGAGTATGTCCTCAAGTGATACCTGGCGCGCAGCATCGGCTTCCATCGCGGTAATGAATCCGGCCTGCACCATTTCGCCGAGCACAAGGTTGCGGCGTTCCTGCGACCGCTCGGGATTACGGGTGGGGTCAAAGGCGGTGGGCCGCTGAACAATTCCGGCGATGGTGGCTGCTTCGGATAGGTTGAGTTCACTCGCCGGCTTGGAGAAGTACCGGCGTGAGGCGGCCTCAACGCCGTAGGCGCCGGCTCCGAAATACACGATGTTGAGGTATTTTTCCAGGATTTGCTCTTTGGTAAATCGACGTTCCAAAGCTAGGGCGTAGCGAATTTCACGAAGCTTGCGTGCGGGTGTGCGGCCCTGGGCGGCTTCAAGTTCGGCCTCGTTGCTGGCTTCGGCAATGAGCACGTTTTTCACGTACTGCTGGGTGATGGTGGAGCCGCCCTGTACGCCGCCGGCGGAGGTAGCGTTGGACACCATGGCGCGCACGGTGCCGCGAAGGTCCAGACCTGGGTGCTCCAGGAAGCGGGCATCTTCCACCGCGACGATGGCCTGGCGCATCACCGGGGAGACCGAAGTGAGAGGTACCGCGATGCGGTTTTGGTAGTAGATCGTGGCCATGATCGAGCCATCGGCGGCCAAAATTACCGACCGCTCAGGCAGATCGGGAGCGTCGAGGTTGGTGGGCAGGGACTCAAAACTTTCCACCGCGCTGCGGGTGAGTGCACCGGCTCCGGCGGCGAGGGGAAGCACCATGGCCGCGGCGACCACGCCGGCGAGCCCCGCGACCCCGAGGAAGGTCAGCGATCGACCCAGCCGACCGCTCCATCGCACCCGCTCAACCTGGGCGCGCGGCGCGGCCGGGCCCTGCGGTGGTGGCGAAGTGGCGGGCACGAGGCAGAACACCTTTTCTGATCAGTTGAGGTGGTGTGCGGAGTAGACGAATCCAACGTCGACTGCGTTCCAGGGTAGGTCACCTAGGGGCCTGATGGCCTGTTCTGTGAGGGGCGAAAACTCGATTGATGTCCTCTTTTCATCAAAATAGAGTGACGCCGATCACTTAAATAGCCTAATATGACTATAATTAACTAGTCATAATGGACCTGTCTGCTGATGAGTGAGGCGCGTAACGTCCCGGCCATCACACGGGGCAGAAGTGCTCACGCGTGACTCATGGTGCGAAATGAGGCTACCGGGCCTCGAGGGAAGGGGAGCACACCAATGTCAAGCTCGAACGAGTGGACGGCCCAAGCGGCCTGTCGTACGTCGGACCCAGATGAACTCTTCGTTCAGGGAGCGGCCCAAAACCGCGCCAAGGTCATTTGCTCCCGCTGCGTCGTACGCACCGAGTGCCTCGCCGACGCCCTCGACAATCGAGTTGAGTTTGGTGTGTGGGGCGGCATGACCGAGCGTGAGCGTCGTGCACTGTTGCGTCGTCGCCCCCAGGTCACTTCCTGGCGTGAACTTTTGATCAGTGCCCGCGATGAATACCGTCGCGCCGTGGATCCGGCCGCTGAGGTTTCGCAAGCTTCCTAACTTTCCTCCGACGTCGGTGTGCCCACCCCGACGAGGAGTTCGCCCACCTGGCGTAGCCCGTTGAGATCATGCACGTCTTCGGGCAGCGCGATGACCTGGGCAATGGCAACGCTGGGATGGGCGCCAATAAACCGCTGAGCTAAGCGCTCCTGATCGCCCACGCTGCGCTGGCGCTGGGCATGCAGTCTTAGCAGCGATGCCGTCGCCGGAGACGTTTCCGCTACGTGGTCGGCAGCCACGGTGGCTTCCGCCGCGCTCAGGTCGCGCATGCGGGCTTGTGCCACCCGGTTGAGGACGAGGCCGGCGAGGGGCATCTGATCGTCATCAAGACGTTCCACGAAAAACGAAGCTTCGCGCAGCGCATCGCGTTCGGGGGCGGCGACAACGACGAAGGACGTGCCGGGGTCTTTGAGTAGTTCATAGGTGGCCACCGCGCGTTCGCGGAAACCCCCAAACATGGTGTCAACCGCGGCGACAAAAGAACCAAGATCGGTCAGCAACTGCGCACCAAGAATTTTGGTGAGCACGCTGGCGAACAACCCGAACCCAGCCCCCAGTAGTCGGCCGATTCCGCGTCCGGCGCCACGAGCGGGAGCGGTGAGAACTCGAATGAAGCGACCATCAAGAAAAGACCCAAGACGTTCGGGTGCATCGAGGAAGTCCAGTGCAGATCGTGATGGCGGGGTGTCAACGATGATGAGATCCCAGCGTCCGTCAGCATCGGCCTGTGCGCGCAACTGAGACAGTTTCTCCATCGCCATGTACTCCTGTGTACCGGCGAAAGATGAGGACAGGGCTTGGTAAAACGGATTGTCTAATATCTGTTGCGCCCGTTCAGGATCGCTGTGTGATTCGACCACTTCGTCAAAGGTGCGCTTCATGTCGAGCATCATGGCGTCGAGGGTGCCGGTACCGGTGACGCCCTGCACTGCGCGCGGAGTGTTGTCGAGTTCGGTAAGCCCCATGGCTTGGGCAAGCCGCCGGGCTGGGTCGATGGTGAGCACGCACACGCGGCGGCCTTGATCCGCTGCTCTGAGTGCCAGGGCCGCTGCGGTGGTGGTTTTACCCACCCCACCGGCACCGCAGCACACGATGATGCGCGTATCCGGGTCGGTGATGACGGAATTGAGATCAAGGACTGGTGCGTTGATCTCAAGCGGTGTCTGACTCATGCCATGCCCTGCTGTCGGAGAGATTCGGCGAGATCATAAAGCGCGGCCAGGTCGATACCGCCTGATACGAACGGCAATTCATACACCGGTCGGCCCAGTTGATTGATGCGGTCGCGCTCGGTGGTCTCCAGGCGCACCCGGGTGGCATGGTCGTGTGCTTCAGCCAACAGCGCATCGGTGACCCCGCGGCCCTGCTTGGATCGGGCCGAGCCTAGGCCCGCACTCGCAACGGCCGCAGCGATGGTGCTGCGCGGCAGGTCGTCGATCAGGGCCAACTCGAGGTCTTCATCACTGAGCTGGGGTGGGCGAGTCATGGTGACCACGATTCCCCCTACCGGGAGTGCGGCGTCGTGGAGTTCTGCCACGCCATCGATGGTTTCCTGCACCGGCATTTCCTCCAGCAGGGTGGTGAGGTGCACTGCCGTCTGCGGTGAGCGCAATACGTTCATGACCGAGTCGGCTTGATTCCGAACGGGGCCTACCTTCGCGAGCCCCGCGATCTCGGTATTGACATTGAGAAACCGAGTGATGCGACCGGTGGGTGGAGCATCCACCACCACCGCATCGTAGGGACTCTTGCTGCCCTTATCTTTGCGGCGCACCAACTCTACTGCTTTGCCGGTGAGGAGTACGTCGCGCAAACCGGGGGCAACGGTGGTCACAAAGTCGATAGCACCCATGCGTCGCAGCACGGATCCGGCTCGACGCAGGTTGTAGAACATCTCGAGGTATTCCAGGAGCGCCTCCTCTGGATCAACAGCTAAACCCCACACCTCGCCACCACCGGGCGCTACGGCCAATTTGGTTTCTTCGTACGGCAGGGGTGGGGTGTCGAAAAGTTGGGCGAGGCCTTGGCGGCCCTCAACCTCCATCAGCATGACCCGTTTGCCGCCATGGGCGAGGGCCAAAGCCAGGGCGGCGGCCACCGTTGTCTTTCCGGTGCCGCCTTTGCCGGACACGATGTGCAGCATCACCTCCGACCAGTCATGACCGTCGCTGGCTGTTGCATCGTTGGGATCAGGCACCTGATGAGCCTAACGGTGACCCGGCCGCAACGTGGCGACGAGCGGTGATCCATGCACGCTAAGGTCGGGTTATGACGACCTGGGAATACGCAACCGTGCCCCTACTCATTCATGCCACCAAGCAGATCCTGGACACCTGGGGATCAGACGGCTGGGAACTGGTGCAGGTAGTGCCCGGCCCGCAGCCGGAAAACATGGTGGCCTATCTCAAGCGCCCGCTGGCAGGTTAAAGCCATGACCACGATCAGTGCGCGGCTAGCCGAGCTCGATATCGAACTGCCCGAGGTAGTGCCTCCGCTGGCGGCGTACGTGCCGGCCGTGGTCACCGGCTCCTACGCGTACACCTCCGGGCAACTGCCCAGCCGCAAGGGCGAACTTTTGGCCACCGGAATTGTGGGCCGTGATGTCGACACCGACACCGCCTACGCCTGTGCGCGCCAATGTGCGATCAATGCGATCGCCGCTGCCGCTGCGGCCGCCGGCGGTGTCGACCGGTTAGCGCGGGTGGTCAAGGTGCTCGGCTTCGTGGCCAGTGCACCCGACTTCACCGCCCAACCCGCGGTGATTAATGGGGCCAGTGAGATCTTGCTGGAAATCTTCGGGGATGCCGGGCGACATGCGCGCTCTGCCGTGGGCGTAGCAAGCCTGCCTCTCGGTGTGCCGGTGGAGGTTGAAATTGTTTTTGAGGTGACCGCCTGAGCTCCGCCCCGCGCATGCCGGCTGAACTCACTCGGCGCGCAGCCGCACTCGCAGCCGGTGATGGCTCGTGGCTGGTGCCCGAGGCTGCCCCTGCAGCGACCGTGGTTTTGTTACGCGAAACGCCTGCCGGCATCTGGACCTATCTGATGCGTCGCACCACCACTATGGCCTTCGCCGCAGGGATGCACGTCTTCCCCGGCGGCCGCATCGACGCCAAAGATTATGATGGCGAAATTAGTATCCGGGGGCCCATTGACGCGGTGCGGATGAACGCCGACGAACCATTAGCGAGGGCACTCATTGTGGGTGCGATCCGGGAAGTTTTCGAAGAAACCGGTGTTCTGCTCGCTGTCGATGAGCAGGGAGAGTGGCCCGTCATCGACGACACCTGGGATGCTGATCGAAGTGCTGTGGATGCTGATTCGGCACAGTTTGCGCGGGTGCTGCAACGCCGCGGTCTACATATCGACACCTCGTTGCTACCCCTGTGGGGTCATTGGATAACTCCGGAGGTCGAGACCAGGCGGTATGACGTGCGGTTCTATGCCGCCGTGGTGCCCACCCACCATCCGGTGCGCGATGTCAGCGGCGAAGCAGATCTGGTGCGCTGGATCACACCGACCGAAGGACTTGCCGCCTACGCGCGCGGTGAACTGGCGATGCTGCCCCCCACGGTCGCGACCCTGCGCGAACTCAGCGAACTAACGTCGGTGGGCGATCTCGCCAGTCACGCCCGACAGCGCATCGTGCAGCCCCTACTTCCTCGACCTCGCCTCAGTGAGGCTGGCGAAGTGGTGTGGGAGGTCATCAACGCAACGACCGGAGACGTGGTGTGGTCAATGGGTGACCCACCGGCAGGCTCAGAGTCGCTGGGTGTCCACGCATGAGCGGGCGCCCGATTGTGAGTGGTGCACATATCGGTGGCATGGACGAACCCTGGTCCGGGGGACGCATCGGTGAACGTGCGTTTTGTTTCCTGGCCCCCAACCCAAGCCCGATGACCCTGGATGGCACGAACACCTGGGTCCTGGGGGCGCCGGACGCAGATGAGGTCATCGTCGTTGATCCCGGGCCCGAGGATGATGCCCACCTCGATGCGGTGCTTGCGCACATCTTCGCTCAAGGTGCCCGGGTGTACGCCACGCTGCTCACCCACGGGCACAGCGATCATTCAGCCGCCGCGCGCCGCTGGCACGAACGCACCGGTGCCCCCGTGTTGGCCCTAGATCCCCAGCACCGCTACGGCAGCGAAGGCCTCGGCGAGGGCGACTACCTACGCGCCGGGGATCTCGCGGTTGAAGTCGTTGCCACACCGGGGCATACCCAAGACTCGGTGTGCTTTGTTCTCGCCGATGACCGTCAACTCCTCACCGGCGACACGGTGCTGGGTCGCGGCACCACGGTCGTGGCCTGGCCCGATGGCCAACTGCAGGCCTACCTTGACTCACTGCACCGGCTCACCGACGTGATCGCCGCCCATGAATCGGCAGTGCTACTGCCCGGGCATGGGCCGGCGCTACACAACCCCGGTGCGGTGGTGGCCGACTATCTCGATCATCGTCATGACCGACTCAACCAGGTGCGCGCTGCAGTGGCGGCGGGTGCCAGCACGGCGGCAGAGATTGTGTCGATCGTGTACGGCGAGATACCGGCTGCGGTGCGACCTGCCGCGCAACTGTCAGCGCAGGCGCAACTGGATTATCTCAACGCCGGTTAGCGAGCGCGACGAGCAAGCCGGTCGACGCTGAGCAGCAGTACCTCGCGCTGATCCACCCGAATCCAGCCGCGTTGGGTGAAGTCAGCCAGCGCCTTATTCACCGTTTCGCGTGAGGCTCCCACCAGCTGCGCGAGCTCTTCCTGGGTCATGTCGTGCTTGACCAGGGTGCCCTCTTCGTGCCAGGTGCCGAACTTATCGGCTAACTCCAACAGTGCTTTTGCCACGCGTCCGGGCACATCGGAAAACACCAGATCAGCAAGTGCATCGTTGGTGCGACGCAGCCGTCGAGCCAGAGCGGCAAGCAGCGCCTCGGCAACCTCGGGCCGACCCGCCAGCCACGGATGCAGGCTGGTGTTGCCCAGGGCGAGCACGCGAGCATCGGTCAGGGCGGTTGCGGTGGCGGTGCGTGGGCCGGGATCAAAAAGGGAGAGTTCGCCGAAAATTTCACCGGGGCCGAGCACCGCAAGCAGCGACTCACGTCCATCGCTGGAGGCGTGGCCAAGTTTGATCTTGCCGTCCACGATCACATACATGTGATCGCCGATCTCGCCCTCGTTGAAAATGATCGTGCCACGAGGGGCGAGAGTCTCCACCATGGATGCGCGCAGCGCTACGGCGGCTTCGGCATCCAAAGCGGAAAAGAGCGGAGCCTGCATTAAGGCGTCATCCACCGCGGTTCACTCCTTGTCTAGGCGAAAGATACTTTCGTCTACTCCCGACATTGTGTCGTATGTATTGACGACGCGCTGCACCGAGATGCCCATGGATCGCAGGTCAGGCGTACCCTTTTGAGGTGTCATCCCCAACCACCGGCGTATCGGCAGAGCAGGCTCTGCGCGCCGCTGAGGTTTTGCGGGTGACCTACCCCGAGGCTGACTGCGAGTTGGACTTCGCCAACCCGTTGCAGCTACTCATCGCCACGGTGCTGTCGGCGCAGTGCACCGACAAGCGCGTCAACGCGGTCACGCCCGCGCTATTTGATCGTTATCCCGACGCGGCCGCCTTTGCCGGTGCCGACACTGATGAGCTGGAAGAACTGATCCGGACCACCGGGTTTTACCGGGCAAAGGCGCGCAATATTCAAGGGCTGGCCGGGCAATTATGTGCACGCTTCGGCGGGGAGGTTCCCGCTGAACTCGATGCGTTGGTGGCGCTGCCAGGAGTGGGCCGAAAAACAGCGAACGTGGTGCTTGGTTATGCGTTTGGCATTCCCGGTATCACCGTGGACACCCATGTGGGCCGGGTGGCGCGGCGACTGGGCTGGACGAGTCAGACCGATCCGGTCAAGGTGGAGCAGGACCTCATGCAGCTCCTGCCACAGCCTGACTGGACCATGGTGAGTCAGGACCTGATCTGGCATGGCCGCCGCTGTTGCGTAGCGCGGAAACCCCGATGTGGGCAGTGCCCACTTGCCACCCTGTGCCCCTCGGCTGATGGTGCGACGGATGCGGCGGAGACCCTGCCGGTGGCAAAGAAAGCTAAACCCGCACCGAAGCGTCGATCAGGCGGTGCCCTGCTCGCGATCGCTGCCGTCTTCATGATCACGGCATGTTCGGCAGCCGATGGCGATATTGCGGGCGAACGCGTCTCCGCCACGGCGACTACCGAAGCAGGTGGGGCCGCCACCACCTCACCGCGCGACCCGGCGCTGGCTGCACTGACCATTGCCGCCGGGTTAGCGCCGTGCCCAGACTCTGACCGCACTGCCGTGGCGATTGAACCGATCGGTCGCATGGGCGGTGGACTGCCGGTGCTCACCCTGCCCTGTTTGGGGGATGGACCCGACGTGGTGCTGTCCGGGCTGCGCGGCACCCCGATGCTGATCAATATTTGGGCTTCGTGGTGTCCGCCCTGTATCGCCGAGATGCCCTATCTGGCCCAGGCCGCGCGGGATCACTCCGAAGAACTCCTCGTGCTGGGCATCGATGTGCAGGACCGCCCCGGATCGGCCCTGGACCTCGCCGCAGCCTTGGACATCGGTTTCGCGTCGGTGAGCGATCCAGGTTTCGATATCCGGGCGCCACTGGTTATTCCTGGCCCACCGGTGACGTTCTTTGTTGATGCCGACGGGGTTATTCAAGGCCGCCAAGACGGAGCTTTCCCCACCCAGCAGGCACTGGCCGAGCAACTGTCCACCTATCTGGGCATTGATCCGGCATGAAGGATCCGGCATGAAATTTGTGGAGCGAACCCCAGGAGTTGGCTGGATTGATGACACCGCGCCGGTACCCACCTGGCTGGAGCCGCTGAAGGACCGGGTGCGCGGAGTTCCGGCCACCGCCCTCACCCGGTTCACCCCACCTCGCGAAGGTGGCCGCAACTCGGCCGTGCTGGTGTTGATCGGTGAAACCAACGGTGCTGCCGATCTACTCATCACCGAGCGGTCCCACACCATGCGTTCACACGCCGGACAACCCTCCTTCCCCGGCGGGGCAATGGATGCCGGTGATCTTGATGCGCGTTCCTGTGCCATGCGCGAAGCAGCAGAAGAAGTTGGACTCAATGACAGCGGCGTCAGCATTTTCGGTGCCCTGCCTGATCTTTGGGTGCCGGTATCGGGGTTCATCGTCACCCCGATCCTGGCCTGGTGGCACACCCCCGGCCCGGTCAGCGTGGTTGATGCCGACGAGGTAGCCAGCGTGCACCGGGTGAGCATCGCCGACCTGGTGGATCCCGATAATCGGCTGCAGGTCCGTCATCCCAGCGGCTATGTCGGTATGGGTTTTCGCGTGCACGGGTTGCTGGTGTGGGGATTCACCGCCGGAATCATCAGTGGCCTCCTTGATTTTGGTGGCTGGGCACAACCTTGGGATCGCGATCGAATCGAAGACCTCGAGGGTCCTGCTGCGTGAACATCGTCGACTTGGTCCTCATCGGCGCCCTGCTGGTTTTCGCCTGGACCGGATGGCGGCAAGGATTCGTCGCCGGGTTGGCCTCCTTCGCCGGATTTCTCAGCGGTGGGTTACTTGCCGCGATCGCCCTACCCCCACTGGTGGAACGATTTTCCATTCCTGACTTCGCCGGTGCGATCATTTTGGCCGGATCCATCGTCACCCTCGCCTTGGTCGGCCAAACCCTGGCATCCATCCTTGGACGCCGGCTGCGCGCAGGAATCGAATGGAACAGCGTGCGCACCCTGGACAACATCGGCGGCGCCGCACTCAACGTCACCGCGCTCGCGGTGATCCTGTGGATCGTGGCCTCGGCCGTCACCGTTCTCCCCGATCAGAACGTGGTGCGGCAGGTGCGCAGCTCGGTGGTCATTACCGGTATCGACCGCGTGGTTCCTGACACTGCCCGCGACTGGTTTATCGGTTTGCGCGATGCGGTGGATGCCTCAGGTTTACCGCGCGTCTTTGCGGGGATCGGAATTGACGCCGGGCCCGATGTGCCCGCCCCCGATGCAGCGCTGTTGCGTGACGTGGCCGTGCGAGCGGCCTGGCCCTCACTCGCGCGGGTATTTGGTCCGGCCTGCTCCACCAACATCACCGGATCGGGTTTTGTCTATGCCCCGCAACGCATCATGACCAACGCCCATGTCGTGGCCGGAATCAGCGAGCCGCGCATCCGGATTCCTGGTGATCCCAATTCCTATCGCGGTCGCGTCGTGGTGTTTGATCCCGAACTTGATCTGGCGGTGATCTATGTGCCAGATCTGCTCGCACCTGCACTGGAATTCAGCGCAGCGCAGGCAGACACCGGTGATTCCGCTGTTGCAGCAGGGTTTCCCGGCGGTGGTGACCTGCGCGCATCACCCGCTCGAATCCGTGCCGTAGTTGATGCCCGCGGGGAAAACATCTACGGCCGGGTGGGGCCGACCCGCGAGGTCTACACCTTCCGCGGTGAGGTGCGACCAGGGAATTCCGGTGGCCCGCTGCTGTCACCATCCGGTGATGTGCTGGGCGTGATCTTCGCCTCCGGCGCCGGCGATCCCGACACCGGCTATGCACTCACTGCCGACCAGGTGGCCCAGGTTGCTGCCACGGGGCGAAACGCGACCGTGGGGCTAGCAGACACCGCGTGTCGATGACGTGTGCCTGACGTACTACGGGCACAAGCTCACCGGTGGGTCACCCAACCACAGTTGGTGAATAAGTTCGCGGTGCAGATGGACTGAAACATCAGCGGGCACGGCCGTGTCAGGACTGCAGATCGTGTCGGCGGCTCGAGTCCATAAACGTTGCGCGCCCACGATATTCACTCGGGCAGCCTGGGTAGCTGCAGCAGCGGCTTGTGCCATGGCCCGCCAATAGGTTCTCTCCGCCTCCGGGCAACTGCGCCAACGCTGCTCAAGCACCTCGTGCGCGTGAAACGGGTGTGCCTGCGCCAGATAGGTCAAGGCTTCGTTGACGGCCAGATCGGTAGCAACGTGATCTCGCTCAGGTACCTGGGGGAATCCGGCTGAGCCCCACGGCAGCGGCCGCCCCAGTTCGTCCCGGGGCCGGGTGTTGCTTAGCCGTCGATCGATTTCAGCCACGTCAACAGTCGATCACGAAAGAGTTCCGGTTGCTCCTCATGCGGGAAGTGACCGGCACCATCAATGGCGGCGTATTCGTATTCGCCGCTGACCCACAGGTCAGATCCCGCCGCTGCGCGTGGTGGCACCGATGCATCCAAGGACCCGTGCACCTGAAGCACCGGCACCGTAATGGGAGTCTTCATGCGTTGGGCATAGCGCAGCCCATCGCTGCGCAGAAAAGATCGAAACGCCCAGCGGTGATACTCCACCGCGCAGTGTGCTGTGGGCCATAGCGCGAACGCTGAGCGATAGGTCACTTCTGTTTCGCTATCAAGCCACTGCGTCGTGGCTGACCAGTCGCGCAGCATGTCGCCGATCCGAGCGCAGTCATCGGCCATGAGTGAGCGTTCAGGCAAGAACGGCCACTGGTACCCCACGGCATACATGGATTGTCGTTGCAGCCCATCGCGAAAGACCGATCGGCGGAGTCGGCGTGGGTGGGGCATAGCGACGACAGCGACCGCCCGGACAACATCGGGGGTGAGCACGGGCATGGTCCAGGCGATCAATCCACCCCAGCCATGCCCTACGACAATTGCCGACTCTTCACCCAGTGAGCGAATGACGCCGGCCACATCGTTAGCCAACGTGGTGGGGTCATAGCCATGGGGAGTGTGATCGCTGCCGCCGTAGCCGCGCATGTCCATCGCTACCGCGCGAAAACCAGCGTCAGCGACGTCTTGAAGGTGGTGGCGCCAGGTCCACCAGAACATGGGAAATCCGTGCAGGAAAACCACGAGCGGCCCGGTGCCAACCTCAGCGATATGGAAACGGGCACCGTTGGCCGAGACATCACGATGCGTCCACGGCCCGGGAGCGTGGATGACCTGCTGGGGGTCAAGCAGGTCTGATTGGCTCACCGGAGGAGGTGGTTCAATGTAATGAACCTGGCGGTAACGACGGATCTGCAGAGCGAGAGCCGCTCAAAGCCGCCTTTGTTTTTGCGATCTCTGCGATCGTTCGCTCGGGTCCCTTGATCTTCTTGGCCGAACTGCGTGCGACGAGTCCGAGAATGACCGCGATGAGGAACAACACGCCGGTGACGATGCCGAAACCGGCCCACACGGGCAGCCCGAGCGCCACCAGAACATAGGCGATGGTGACCAGCGCAAAGATGCCACCGAGGCCGGCGAGGACGAGGGCTACGGTGAGGATGCCACCGGTTTTGGCTGCCGCCTGCGCGCTGCCGGCGAGTTCTGCCTTCGCGAGGTCAACCTGGGCCTTGATGAGTCGTTGAAGATCGGCAACGGTCGTGGCGAGCAGGGTCTTCAGAGAGGTTTGGGTACCCAGATCTGACATCAGCGCTTCCTTTCAACAGACGTACGAACGCCATGAGGCTAGTGGGTCAGCGCGGCCCGCGTGGTCGTTGCCCGTGGTTTGACCGTTTGGGCTGATCATTTGTGGGCGGAGTAGGTCGGGGTGGGCCAGCATCGATCAGGCTAATGTGGTCGGGGACACGGTCAGGGCTGAAGCGCCAACGAATGCGAAAGAAAACTCACACCGAGAAAGGGGTGGCTCACGCACATGCTCGTGGCTTCCCTTGCTCTCATCGGCCTGACCACCGCCGTGGTTCCCTTCCTCGTTCGCTACCTCGGGCGGTACACCGGGTATCCCCTGGCCGTGATCTTTCTCGTGGCCGCCGGGCTCCTGCTCACCCAAGCCCCCGAAGTAATGCGCGGGGAAACGGTGGTGCAGTCCTGGCAGTGGGTCGCCGCCTTCGATGTGCAGTTCACGCTGCGATTGAACGGCCTGTCCCTACTCTTCGCCATGCTCGTGCTCGGGGTGGGAGCCCTGGTGCTCAGCTATGCGCCCCAGTACCTCGATCCGCACTACGAAGTGCGCCGGCTCTACACGGTGTTGACCCTATTCGCCGCGGCCATGTTGGGCATCGTGTTGGCCGGAGACCTGGTTTTGCTGCTGGTCTTCTGGGAGATCACCAGCGTGAGCAGCTTCCTGCTGGTTGCCGGTGCCGGCGCTGCGGGGGCGAGGCCGGCAATACGGGCACTCGTTGTCACCGGCCTCGGTGGGCTGGCCCTGTTCGGTGCGGTGGTGCTCCTGGCCGTGAAGACGCAGGCAACCGACATCGCCACTGTATTTGCCCTCGCACCCGAACGGTTGTCGGTGACCGACCTGTCCGTCGTTGCTGCCCTGATCATCCTCGCCGCGTTTACCAAGTCCGCGCAGTTGCCCTTCCACTTCTGGTTGCCCGGGGCAATGGTTGCCGTCACACCGGTGAGTGCCTATTTGCACGCTGCGACCCTGGTCAAGGCAGGGATCTACCTGCTGTTATTGATGTCTCCGCTCTTCCTGGACTTCCCCGGCTGGAACATCACGCTGCTCGTTTTTGGTCTGGCTACCGCGCTGTTCGGTGCTTTCGAGGCGCTCCGACAACGAGACCTCAAGGCACTACTGGCCTACTCCACCGTCAGTCAGCTTGGCACGATGGTGGCCCTGGTCGGAGTGGGTACCTCCGCCGCGCTGGCAGCCGCAGCTCTGCTCGTGGTTGCCCATGCGCTGTTCAAGGCCACCCTGTTCATGCTGGTGGGAATCGTTGATCGCGAGGCAGGCAGCCGAGACCTCGACGAGTTGTCTGGGCTATGGCGGGTGATGCCGATCACGGCCGGCCTCACCGGATTAGCCGCGATGTCGATGGCCGGCGTGCCACCCCTGGTCGGCTTCGTTGCCAAAGAAGAAGCCTTCTATTCCTTCCTGGATGTCCCGCAGTCTTCCTGGGCCCAAGGCCAGCAGTGGGCAGGCATCGCAGCCGCCGTCATTGCGGTGCTGGGCGCGTCGTTGACCTTTGCCTACAGTGCGCGGATCTTTGCGGGTGCATTCTTCGGGCCGCTGAAGCAACACAATCTCTATGAACCCTCCTGGCTGTTTCTGGCACCAGCCGTGGTGCCGGCCGTGGCGGGCTTGGTGCTAGGAATCGCACCCGGTTTACTCAACGGCATCATTGATCGCACGACAGTGGACGTTGGTTTCACGATGGTCGGCTCCGATCTGAGCCTGTGGCATGGCGTCAGCATCGCCCTAGGTTTATCTGCCATTGCCATCAGCCTGGGGCTCCTGCTGCACTTCAGGCGGCGCTGGGTTATTCGCTGGCTGGGCGAAGAGCCACCCGTGGCCAGTGGCCCGATCATCTTCGATCGCATCTGGTTCGCACTGGTGCGCACCGGCTCCTGGGTGGGTCGCTCCGCGCACAGCGCATCGGTTGGGGTTCACCTGTTCGGTGTCGGTGTGCTCATCGTTGCTCTCACGATCCTTGGTTTCGCGATCATCCCGGGTGCGACCGATGGGTTGGCGCCGGTGATTCCAGGCTCGATGCAGTTGGTCGACGTCGCGATCCTCGCCCTGCTCGTGCCCACCGTTGCCTTCCTGGCCCGAGCTCGAACCACCATTACCGCGCTGGTGCTCGCCGGATTCGTGGGCCTCATCCTTTCGATCTGGCTCATCCTGCTCGGTGCCCCCGATGTTGCGTTGACCCTGCTGCTGGTGGAGTTCCTCACCGTTGTGGTCGCAGCTCCGGTGCTGGCCCGCCTTCCCCGGCACCGAGACGTGGGACGCCCGACCATGGCTGCGGTGGCAGCTGGGGTGGTCGGAGTCAGCAGCGGTCTTGCCGTGTGGGCATTCACCGGGCGTCGAGGGCCCTCGGAACTTTCCGCCTACTTCCTTACCGAGGCCGAAGAACTCACCGGTGGCACGAACGTGGTGAATACCATCCTGGTGGACTTCCGCGGCCTGGACACCCTGGGTGAAATTACGGTGCTGTTTGCTGCGGCACTGGGTTTATTGGCGGCCACGGCCGTGGGCGTGCGGGCACGAAAAGACGCGGTGATCGAAGTGCTTGGTCGGGGCGAGCAAACGGTGCTTCGCGTGGGAGCACGCATTGTGATTCCGCTGCTGCTGATCGCCACGGTTGTGTTGTTCTGGCGCGGCCACGATGAACCCGGCGGTGGCTTCATCGCTGGACTT
>Ga0075118_10001439_pt1 | contig 16973 bp, 9 predicted proteins | sample AntAceMetag02UKE_FD_69794 | JGI IMG/M metagenome (GOLD analysis project Ga0075118, IMG submission 69794) | Saline lake microbial communities from Ace Lake, Antarctica - Antarctic Ace Lake Metagenome 02UKE | ecosystem: Environmental > Aquatic > Non-marine Saline and Alkaline > Saline | place...
AAACAACGGGGGCGGGGCAGCCGAGATTGAGATCGATTCCGGCGATGGGGTGCTCCTTAAGGTCGGCGACGGTCCGCACCAATTCATCGACATCCTGCCCGATCATCTGGGCGATGATGGGCCGTCCGGTGGGGTTCTCGGTAATGGAGCGGAGGAGGTATGGGTCGAGCCGTGAGTGAATGTGAACCCGGAAATACTCGGTGAGGTAAAGATCTGCTCCACCGAAGGCCGCCATGGTCCGGAGAAAGGGGAGGTCCGTGACGTCCTGCATGGGAGCCAGGAGGAGAGCGGGTCGCGAAGTAGGAAGCACGGAGAAAGTGGTTTAGAATGTCACCTGAGGCGCTGCTTTTTTTTGTGAGGCGAAGCTGAGGCTTCTTTTTCCGTAGCGATGCTGGCGGATGTCCACAATGAGCATATTACGTTCAGGTAGGATGTGCCGCCAGGCCTCGGGTGGCATGTCGGAGATGAGGACGAGGGCCTGCTCGGGAGGGGTGGCCTCGATTTCGGCGATGACATCGTGAGCCTCAGTGTGATCAGAGCGGCTCGCGCGGGCCAGAAGGGTGAGGGCTTCGCTCCATGATTCGGAGTGGAAAGTGGGGTAGGATTTCCACGAGAGAAAATCCGCGCGCAGGGTGCTCGGGATTCCGATGCCGCGAAGGTGGCGGAGCGTCCCGCAAACGAGCGAGAGGGAGCGCTCGAAGAGGTCGGTCCGAATGAGGGTGTTGTCCGTGCCAAAGCTGTGGTAGATCACGACCGCCTGCCTCGGACGGAGGCCGGGAGGATCGTATTCGCGGACTCGCGGACTCCGCCCTCTGGCTAGGGAGCGGATGGTGGCAGGCCAGTGGATTTGCTTGGCGCGATCACCGGGTTGATAGGGTCGGAGGCCTCGTGGTTCCCCCGGGGCATCGCCTGCTTGATGGCCCTTGCCGTTCCAGGCATCATCGAAGTCACCAGTGGCAAAGAATTCCCTCGGGACAAGCGGCTTTGGGAAGACGAGGATCTCGTGTTCGACCACCAGTTTACTCTGAAAGCGAAAGAGGCCGAGTGGGAAAGTGGACTTCAGGAGGCAAGGATGCTGCGAGATCGCTCCCCGGGTTGGGATGGAGCCACGGAGCTTGCTGGTGACTGACGACCGGGCCGCGGTCCAAGAGGAGTGGGTCTCGATCTTCACGGTTTTGGAGAGCAGAAGCTCGAGATCGGTGCTGCAGGCATCGAAGAGGCTGCGGCGATTGAGTTGGGTCATTCGGAGGTCGAACGCGGTATCGGCGAAGACTCGCCGGGGGGCGGTTAGCTTCACTTGAATTCCCTGGAGATTCCATTTGCCGAACAAAAGGACGATGATGGTTAGGAGGACTCCAGCCATCCCAAGCGCAATGAGCACGCCATCGATTCGCAGCAGTCCGATCACGGTCATGACAAGCGATACCCCGATGAAAAAAGCGCCTCGTGAAGTGGTCGTCACCTCTTGAGTCTGAACAAATACGGGGCTTGGTCCAGTCTACATCGTGAGCAAGTTCGGGAGCCAAAGAAGCGGGAGAAAGTGAGGGGCGGAGTGAAACATATCTTTTTTAAGCAGAATCTTAGATAGGTGCTATTTTAATAGGCCTTTTAAAATTAACCATATGAAAAATCCTTTACTAGCCACCGTTATTGGGACCATCGCGGGAGCGACTCTTTCCTCCGCTGCGATCGTCGAACTCTCCTCGGGAGTCACCTCTGTTGACTTGGACTTCGCAGCTCTCGAAAATGCTGCCGGACTTGTTTTGCAGGGAACTGATAATACCGTCCCTGCGGCCACTGGCTTCGCGGTTGGCTTCCCCGTCAATCCACGTAATGCCGCCGAGGTCCCAACCAACTTCACCTTTGATAGCCCTAACTTTAGTCCCTTTGCCGGGACAATCGAGCATACCGGAACAGTCAGTTTCGGTTTGGGCCAAGGGGGCGTGATTCTTGGGAATTTCACGATTGGCTTCGACGCGAGTCGGGTTGTGGGGGAAGCGAGCGGCTTCTTTGTCGCAAGCACGACTGGTGGCCTTGTCAGTGGGCTTGATGCTATCATCTTCGATATCTCCGGACCGGTTCCTGCTGCCAGCGCGTCGGGTCTTACGCTCACGGGGACAGAGGCCACCGGAGGCGCGGGCCTTTTGGTCTCTCCGGAACTCGCCGGAGTGCTCGGTGATGAGAATTTGGCAGGTGCCTTGGTTGGGAGTGCCCGCCTCGACGCTGCCGCTATCCCGGAGCCTGCCGCAATCCTCCTTTCTCTCTTGGCGGTGCCCGCTCTGATAGGCCGTCGTCGGTCTTAGAGAGGAGACTACGATTGAAGTCTTCATTTCAACCCATTCCTTCCACGAAGGGGATGGACTTTTTTGTTGAGGGGTGGATTACCCGGGTCCTCTTGATTGGCTCGTGCTCGTGTGCTATCTTTTCTTTCTAATGATGGGAATGATGGTGAAAAAGATCGGGTGGACTGCCTTGAGTGCGGGTCTCTGTGTTTTGATCTTTGAGCCTTTTGCATGGTGGCCGCTGGCCTTGGTCGCTTGGCTTCCCTTCTTGTTTGTTTTGAAGACGGCCTCGCCTCGGGAGGGTTTTTACTTGGGGCTTTTCCATGGCCTCCTCCTTTTCGGGGGAACGCTTTCGTGGATGTGGAATATTTTCGGCAGGGCTTCGATCGCCTTGTGGGCCATTGTGGCCATTTTCACTGCGATGACAGCCTTGCTGATTGTGAGGTTACCGACAAAATCGAAGTGGCAGGGAGCCGTTTTGGTAGCAGCAGTTTGGGCGGGAGTGGAATATTTTAGGGCGGAGGTTTTCACGTTGACCTTTCCTTGGATCACCCCCGGGACGGGTGTGCCTCCCAATTGGCTCACCCCGATTGTGGGAGTCTATGGGATCACTTTTTGTGTGGTCCTGGGCAATGCCCTTTTACTCACTCGGTGGAAACAGGGTCTTGCGATCTTGCTTTTTCTGGGTCTTGCGGTGCTGACGTTTTCAGAGGCCCCGGACCCTGAAGACAAAATCAGGGTGGGCTTGGTTCAAGATGAGTCCGCCATCATCCGACAACTTAAGGAGGCTTCCGAACCGATTCTGGACAAGGTCGATGCCGTTGTTTGGCCGGAATACTCGCTGGGGAGGTTCGAGGAATCGACTTTGGAAGTCGGGCGGGGAATCGCGGCCCAAACCGGGCTTTTTGTGGCCAGCGGACTCGAGGAGATCGATGGACAGGATCATAACACTGCCTTCGTGATTTCAGCTGCTGGAATCGAGGGCCGCCACGTGAAGAACCACCCGGTCCACTTCTTTACCGATGGTGTCGCGGGAAAACTCGCGGAGCCAGTGGCGACGCAACTTGGGAAAGTGGGAACGCCGGTGTGCTTCGATTGTGATCATCAGGATGTCATTCGGAAGATGACGGCGAAGGGCGCGGAGTTTTTCCTCATTCCAAGCCTCGATGCGATGGCATGGTCCGCCCGTCAGCACGAGCAACACGGGGCCTTATTCCAGCATCGCGCTGCTGAGAATGGCCGGTGGTTGGCGGTGGCCTCGAGTTCGGGGGTAACACAGATCATCGATCCACGAGGGCAAGTCAGGGCGAGGCTGCCGTTGATGGCTGAGGGGATTCTGGTCGGAGAGATTGGCCGGACAGATCAAAGAACGGTTTTTCAGTGGGGCGGATGGTTGCTCGGGCCAGCCATGATGGGCGTGACCGGGGTGGCAATCCTATGGCTGATAAGGCGGAAGTACTCAAAATTAGCCTGAAGCGGGTTCCAGACTTGCCAAGCTAGGTTGTCTGTCGAAGACTCCGCTCGCTTTCAGCAATGAAAGGCCTCCGTGGCGGAATTGGTAGACGCTGTGGATTTAAAATCCATTGATCCTAGATCGTGCGGGTTCGATTCCCGCCGGAGGTATTAACTCCCCATAAGGGAGTTGCGGAAATTTCCGTAGTTCGTAAATCACTCAAAAAAAGAAGTGACAACAGGTGGGTGACGACTGAGAGGTCGGAACCTCCTTTTTTTGTTCTGGAAAAGGACGTGAAAGGGGAGGACGAGCTTCACGCCCATGGGGGATCACCTTTTTGATCCTGCTCTCATGCGGGAGGTCCGATGAGCCTCGAAGAACAAGGACTGCTGAGTCTTGAAAAACAGGGGTGATTCATTTGCTCTCCTGCGTCGCCTCTCAACCATCCGTGACACACCCTTCATCTCCCTGATTCCGTTCGGTTTTTATCATTCTTATATCTCACAAAAATCATAATTCCTAGAAGCACGGAAGAAAAGAGGGCGCCGGAAAAATAGCATGTCACTTGAATAGTTTGAGTAATAAGCAACGGTAATGCCTGCCCAGGATACCAGGAATTCGGATAAATTCCAATCCCTCTCTTCGAAACCGAGTAACCAGAAAATGCGGCCACTAATTCAGTAGCAATGACGACGGCGGTGACACCTCTGATTACAAAGTTAACATTCAGTCTAGGCCATGACCCGGTTCTCGCTACTAAGGCGCAAGCAAATCCAAGGAGTAAACCTGGTGAGAAAGAAGCCCCAAAGGCAGATGCAGCAGCGAGAGTTTCTGGATGTTCAATTCCCAATAATGGGGCATGGTAAATTGTGAAATGTTCAGGAGCAAGACGGACAATATACTGGTCATGGAGAATCGCATAGACAGCAACGATTAACCAGACTTTGATAAGAATCGAATACGTGACAGACCGCTTCTCCTGAATCACAGGGAATTTGGCTATGGCTCGCATCTTTTTTCCGAACCTCTTGTTAGCTCTCTGGGTGTTTGATATGACGCTCGTCGGGGGTTCCTGTTTTCTCGCGGACGAAGAATGACACCCCCAGGGCACCGATTGCGACGGCGGTCCCCCAGTGATAGTTCGCGACAAGAACGCCTGCGAGCAGTGGTAGCAAGAGTGGCAGCATCCCACCGCGTGCGAAATGATAGAACCAGACAGACGATATCGCGATAAAGCCTAAAAACCATGACAAACTTTAACTGTAATTCCTTCGCCTGCTCTTAGGTTAGTTTTACGCCAAACCCATGTCTCCCGCCCTTCCCGGAGGGCAGCGGAATCAATCCGTGCATCAACATTGATGGGCTCACTTGCCTCAAATACTACTTTTCCTGTCCGATGACTCTTCATTGGGAGCACTGGACGGGTGAAAACAAAGGCCATAAGAGCGATAAGCGCCGATCCAGTGACACGTGCGCTAAGTAAGATTCTCCCCATAGTATCGCGATTAGGGCTTTCGTACGCGGTAGAAGAGTGTCGGGGCATTCCCGGCAACGATGGTGTCGACAAAGGTCGTGACGGCACCTTCTGACATGACCCCATCCTGAAGTTCCGACCAGCCTCCGGGTTGACCCTGAGCATCTAGGTTGGTGGAGAAATCGATGGCATACTCTCTTCCGGGGCGGGAAGTGAAAGTGAGAGAGACCGCGGGATTACCGGAGTCCAGGTAGTCGTCAATATAGGTGACTTCCGTGATCATGAATCCCGACGATCCGATTCCAAATTCGCTGAAGTCACCATCCTTGATGGCCATGACTTGAGCTGCCGAGAGACCTCCGTTGAAAATGGCGACATCATCGAGGCGGCCAAAGAAGTCGACAAAGAGGTCATCCCGGTTTCCGATCTTTAGAGGGGTGTCGGAATCCTGCAGTTCGGAGTCGTTGATTCCTTGTCCATCAAGCAGACCATCGTAATAGAAAAAAACGTCGCTCCCAATTTTCGAAACGGCGAGGTGGTGCCATTCGCCGGCAATGGGAGCGGTGATGGCATCCGCTGACGCAAAACCTGTCGGGCTCCCGGCAATAAAGCGAGGTGCTCCCGTCCCATTGAAGAGATAAAGATCAAAGGCGGCGGGAAGATTGCCGGCAGTTTTGCCAACCACGCCCCGGAAGTTGTTGTAGTCGGTGGCGTTGACCCAGGCCGCAATCGTGAGGTCGCTGGTGAGCGAGAGGCTTTCCGAGTCGGCCGCTTCTAGGTAGGAATCGTTCCCGTCGAACTCCATCACCCCGCCTCGCTCCAAATCGTTCACCCAGGACGCACCGAGAGCGACGGTGGCATCATTGAAAAATCCGGAGAGATCGGGCTGAGGATTGGAGGCTGCATCAAAGGGCCAATAACCCACCAAGGTCACGGGTGGGGTGGAAGTCGGGTCGTTAGGATCACTTCCCGCGGAGACCTCGAGGGGGTCGCTGAAGCTGTCCTCATCGGTATCGGCGAGGGTTGGGTCGGACCCGGTATCTTCGGGGCCGTTGTCGATCCTGGTGTTACTCTCCACTCCGTCAGTTAGGGAATCGTTGTCGCTGTCGGGATTCGTGGGATCGGTGGGTGGACGCAAGCCTGCCCCGGCGATTTCAGCGCCATCTTCGAGGGTGTCATTGTCACTGTCTCGTTCAGTTGGGTTCAGATCGGGAAATTGGATGCGCAGGTCGTATTCCTCGAGATCGGTGAGGGAATCGAGGTCGGCGTTGGCATTGCCAAGGCCGGAGAGAACCGAAAGATTTCCGTCTCCCGCCCACCTTTCCTCCCAGAAGTCGGGCAAATCATCGGCATCCGAATCGGCCGAAGCGGTGACGAGGAAAGTTCCCTCGAATTCTTCCCCGGAAGGAGAACCGGTGGACTTCACTCGGAGCGAAAATTCAGCCCCGTGAGGTGCCGTGCTAAAGTCAAAAGAACCGGCTTGAAGCTCGCCGGCGGCGATCTGGAACTTCCCGTTGTCTGCGTCGCCATCGCCCGCAATCAACTCATAACTGAAGGTGTCTCCGGCGTCTCCGCGCGGAGAGGAAAGATCTCCGACCGTTGTTCCTTGATTTGCCGCAGTGGAGAGGATGGCAGGAGAGAGGAGAACAGGACTCGCTGCGATGGTGAAACGCACCTCGCTGAGGCCCACGAAATTGTTGTCGCCACCGTGGTTCGAGGTGATGTTGAATCGAACGAGGCGCGCATTGGCCGCTTCCGGAAGGGTGGCGAGGTCGATCGTCTGGCCGAAGTCCACCGTATCCAGCCCGGGCGCCACCGCAAAGACGAAGTCACCAAGTGATGTGAAGGTGCCACCCTCGCTATCAGCGACAAGAATCTCGACTTCGTTCGAGCCTCGTAAGAGGAGATCGGCTCGGCCCGGGAGGCTTTCGTTGTAGTTCCAGACTGTTAGCGAACCGAGGTCGTAGTTCGCTTCTAGGTCAAAAGTGATGATTGCTCCCGGCACGTTTGGGTCGTTGGGGGCGGTAAAGGTTCCCGTGTTCAACCACATGAATCCGTCAGGCGTCAGGGTATGAGAACCAAGGTCCTCGTCGAATCCGTTCCCATCCAGGAGAAATTCCGCGAGGCGAGCGAAACCTCCACTAAGCTCGCTGGAAACGTCTTCGATGGCGACTCCCGTAATGGTCTGGCTCCGGGCTGTTTGCATCGGGATCGCGAGGAAAGCCATCGGGAGTAGTCGAGAAATCCACTGAGCGATATCCGGCGCACCACGAACCCCTTGGGATTGTTTGATCAATGAGGGCCATCGTTTGAGCTGTCTTTGGATTATTGTTTCTTTCATTTGGTCTTGAGGGTGACTTCCCTAATCCTTCCCCGAGGGGGAAAGGATTGGTTATGGAAGTGAAGAATGTCCTTGGGGGAGTCCGAGTCTCGTTAACTTGGTGCCGCCGAAGGGGTGGTATGTCATCCGTGAGCCAGAGTGTTTAAACTCCAGACCGGAAGGGAATATGAGGAAAGGGCGTGCCGGGTTGTTAGATCCGACGGCCCTGAGTTGGGAGAACCGGGATTCTACCAAGAACTCGCGATGAGACCTTCAAAATGATGGGAGAGCACCATCCCGCCCGAAGGCTCAGCGCCGACGGCGCAGGCTCCCGGCAAGACCGAGCAGAGCCAAGATGCCAACGGAAGGCTCGGGAATTGCGTCAAAGCGCACTTCGCTCAAGCCCACGAAATCATTGTCGCCGCCATGATTTGAGGTGATGTTAAACCTCACGAGGCGTGCGTCGCCAGCGGCTCCGAAACTGCTGAGATCAATATCCTGCCCAAAGTCGACGTTATCCAATCCCGGAGCGATGTTGAAGGTGAAGTTGCCGAGGGAGGTGAACGCACCGCCCTCCGAGCTCGCGACGAGGATTTCGGACTCGTTGGCTCCGCGGGTCAGGAGATCGGGGCGGCCAGGCAACATTTCGTTGTAGTTCCACACCGTGAGCGAGCTCAAGGCATAGTTGCTACCCAGGTCAAAGGTGATGACGGCGCCGGGAGCATTGGGATCGTTTGGTGGCGTAAAGGTCCCGTTGTTGAGCCACATGAATCCATCTGGCGTGATGGTGTGAGTCCCGGTTCCCGCGTCAAATCCACTACCATTGACAAGATGGTTTGCTTGGCGATCAAAACCGCCAAGGAGCTCAGTCGAGACATCTTCGATGGTGACGCCCGAGATGGTGGCACTCTGGGCCGCGAGGGAAGTAAAACCCAAAATGGCTGTAGTGCCGAGGGTGGTGAGAGACCGTGTCGGGATTTTTTGAACTGTATTCATGATGATAAGATCGGAGTTGGCTTGTATTGATTCGAGAAGGCGACGTCGAAACCGCCGCTTTAAGAGAGAACACTATTGAGAGTTCCGATTGTCATCACAAGGGGTTTCTCATGAATTTTGAGCATAACGACAATTCCCTTCTAACTTCTTGATGCCGGGCGTGGCGTTGGCGCTCGTCGGGATGATCGATTGCCCACAAATCGTGCTCGATCGGCGAGAGAAGACCTCACCATATTTTTAGCGCGAACTTACCGCCACCCGGAGGTATAATCTTCCCGGCGACCTAGGGGATGGCTCAATCGCCCAGGTCTCGATGGCAGTTCCATCGCCTTGGCTCGTCGATGCAATCAGGGTTGATTGAGTCGTCGTCCAACTCTTCAAATCGGTTGAACTTTGAACTTCGATGAACACGTCGTCAGCGGCAAGATTTCGAGAGAAGGTCAACCGTAAGCCACCGGCGAGGTTCGGATCAGCGCTGGCCTCGATGGCAGGCGAATTGATTCCCAAAGCATACTCGAGGAAGTTCGACAAGCCATCGCCATCGTCATCTCCATCAGGATTCCCTGAGAAATTGTCGCTGTCACCCGATCCCGGATTACCACCCACGGCGGTGCTCGATCGCCAATTGGTGGCTAGGGCATGATCCGGGTTGGTGTCCGCTGCGATCAGGACCATGCTAAAGCCCGCGCCATCGGTGGAAGTCGGCCATGGGAGAGTGTCGTCGTAGGTGAACCTGCGGATGTCGTGACTCGAAGGATCGACCAAGACAAGCAGTTCTCCGCCGTTCGAAAGTTTGTTAGTATCGGCGATGCCATACTCGCCGGGGAGAAGCATTGCGGCGATCCCCGGATGGCGGCTGAGGAATCCGGCGCGGTTTCGGGCGATCAAAACCCTGCCACTAACTGGGATGATCGTGGCCGGCAGCGCGTAATTGATACCGCTGGTGAACTGGGCCCCACCGAGGTCCACTTCATTGCTGCCGATGTTCATCAGCTCGATGAACTCGAAGGCATCCTCATCGAGGAAGCCCGTTGAAATCTCGCTTGGGGTGGGGGCGCTCGGATGATACATGATCTCCGAAATGGCAAGATTGGCCGCCGAGGCGGGTTCGATGGTGCTGGTATTAGTGACGGTGAGGGAGTCGGTCCCGATAACTTTTCCTGAGAAATTGAGGGCCTCGATCGTGATGGTGTTGTTGCCAGGGGACACGGGGACGGTGAGTTGCCAACTGTTATTGTCAGTCCAGGTCGCATCGAGAGCGCCACCACCGGCGAGGCGGAAGCTGCGCACATCGACCCAGCCGTCACCGGCGAGGGACGCGGAGCTGCCATTCACGGCGTGGGGATTCGTGGTGGTGATTGTGAACGAGGTCGGCGCAACCTGGCTGTTGATTTGGCTCAGCACGTTGTTCGAACGGGAGGTGACATAGTTGAGGTGCGAACTCCACGGCTGTGACGAGTCGAACGATTGCAAATGGCTCGTCCACATCGACATATAGTTGTTGTTATAGGTGCTGCCGATGATGTCTTGGAGGTGTCCGAGATAGAGTCGACGGCGTGCCGGATCTGTCGTCAATTTGGCACACTGGCTGTTGGCAAAGATCGTCCGACCGGCGTCGAACGCGAAATCCATGTCGTGGGGTAGGAAGATGACGCGGCCGTCTGGGCGGGCGTAATACATCCCGTTGTGTTGGCTGTTTGCGCCCGCGTTGTCGCCGGCACCGGAGAGGACGGCGTAGGCCATGCCGCGCAGCCAGGCATCGACATCGACGACGTCTTCGAGCCCCTCTTCGAATGCCGCGCCATTCTGGCTGAACTTCTTGTTATAGGCCATGATGGGGGCGAAGTCGTCCGCTTCGCGGTTGTTCTTCTTCAGGAAGAACCAGCGGTATTTTTCCTGGTCGTCGCCGAGGTCACTGACGTTGACGCCAACGACCCCGTCGGGATTCGGCAGTTTGAAGCCGTTGGCGTCGGCGTTGTTTGGAGTGTAGAGCAGCTCGTATTCGTAGAGGTTGCCGTCGGAGCCATTCTCGAACTGCGAGTCGAGGAGGACATTGTCGTAGCGTGCCATCTGCAGGACTGCCGAGCGCGTGTGCACGTTCTTCGGCGTGATCACGTTGACGAAGTCGTAGTAGCGCGAGACGATGCCGCCGGAGTTGGCGATCATGAAGTCGAAGAGGATCTCGAGCTGTCCCTGGCCGACTCCCTCCGAGCGGTCGATGGCGAGCGATTTATGAATGCCGCGGTAGAGTTGGTCGGAGCCGAAGCGCATGTTGAAGCCGACCCGGTTGTTCTGGTTGCGCGCGCGCTGGCTCCCTTTGAGCCGAAGTTTGACGTCGTAGTAGATGTCGTTCTCGCGGTCGATGATCGTGGCCCCGATGCGATCGTTGCTCATCACCTCGATCGGCTCGTGAATGAAATCGCGCTCGGCGTTGGTGACGACGATGCGGAAATTATGCTGGCCGTTGGTCGCCGCGAGGCCGTCATCAACCTTGAAGAGCGCCCGGGATTCCGGGCCTGTCGCTGGGAAGCTCGCGCTGGCCCCTAGGCTGTCGCTGCCCTGGATGTAGAATTGCACCAGAGCGGATGCGGCTTGTCCGGGGATGCTGCCCTCGTAGAGGCCGCCGGAGCCGATCCCCATGGTGGTATTCTGGAAGGGACCACCGTTGACCGAGTAGAATAACTGCATCGTGCCGAGGCCGTCCGGATCTGCCGGGCGAGTCGTGATCTTGACCGACTCGTTTACTGCCGGGACAGCGGGGGCGTGGCGCGTCCCGGTGAAGGTCGGTCCAATGTTAGACTCGGCGCGGGAATTTGGAGTCGAGGGCGTCCCAACGTGCTGCGGGCGATCGACCACGGTCACGTGCGGCATGCGGTTGAAGTAGAGCCGCGTGTGCAGTTGGTTGGTCCCGCCCACCCAGCGCGCGCGAAAGGAGATCTCGTAGGTTCGGCCATTGACGGCAGCACTCAGCAGCGTGGTCTCAAGCTGATTCGACATGTGACCGGTGCCACCGGTGGCGACGAGGCGCAAAACTTTGTTGCCGGGTGCCTCGGGGTCATCGATGACCTCGCTGTGCCGGTGCGTGCCGCGGAATCGCCACCCGGCGGCGCCGCTACTGAAATCGGTATTACTGAGTTTTTGCGTCGAACCGTTCTCGATCACGCTGATGTCGTCGATCAGGAGTTCGCCCTCGCCGAGCAGGCCGATGTTGAATTCGCGCCACTTCGTGTCCGGACCACGGCTTCCGGCGAGAACCCCGCTGTGGCTGTACGTTTGCCATCCTGTCTGGTCGGTCTCGTCACTGGCAGCCCATGAGGCACCGTTGCTGGGATCGGCGTAAAGATCACGCAGTTCCAGGCTAGCGCCTCCGCCGTCCGGGACGTCCGGCCAACGCCCACCGTCAAAGTAGCGCATCTCGTAGGCAGGGTTGTTGTGAGTGTCGCGGAGCAGGAGATGTTCGCCGGAGCGAGAGAGGGAACCGTCGAATTGACCCAGCAAGCGTGCCCCTGGGAAGGCCGCGGAAAAATCGGCCGCGTTGCGTGCGAGGCAGGCATGTTCCCCGGCAGCGAGGGTGGTTCCAAATGGAAATTCGAAGCTGAGACCGTCGCCAAAATCCCACCCGCCTAGATCGACAGGGGCGCCGCTGCGGTTGGCGATCTCCAGCCACTGGTTGTCAGAATTTCGGAAGGGCGCACCGGGGATGAATGGGGTGAGCGCAAAGCGCGCTTCTAGTTTCAGCCCAAAAACAAGATCGCTTGAGCCGGTCGAGGACTGATGAACCTCCACCGAGATGCGGTTGCTGCCTGCGATCAGGGCGTCTGCTGAGATTGTCATGGTCCGTAGCTCGGCGTTGCCGACGCTGGGATTGGCTTGGGTCTCGGGGCCGGCTCCACTTGAAAGGTTGAAGGTGCCGACTTCGACGCCGTTGAGGTAAAAGAGGGCGCCGTCGTCGATTTGGTGCGTGATCTCCATCGAGTCGGCTCCCGCAAGTTGTTGGACGGTCAGATCGAACTCTCTCTCAAAAAAGTAGGTGACGGTTGAAGCTTGGTAGGTCGCATTCAGGTCGGTGACGAGGGGTTCGGCGAGCGCTCCAGATTCGCGCCCGATCGGGGCACCCGCGGATTTCCAGTTGCCGCCAACCGCGTGGGCCGTGCCCGCCCAGTTTGACGCTAGATTCTCGTCGCCATCGTTGTAGCGCCAAGCGCTGTTGAACCCGAACAGCTCGACCGTGTCGAAGGTCGCAGGGGTATCCGGGATTGCCGCGAGGGCCGGCGGATTGTAGGCGATCTCACTGATGACAATCTCATCCCGGAAGGCAAATACGTTCGCGGCCCCCGGCGTGGCGCTCTCAGGATAAAGCCAGGCCGCGTCCTTCTCCGAAGCGTGACCTCGCAAGCGACCGGTCTGCTGTTGTCCATCAAGCACGATGCTCTTGGTGGCATCATAGAGGAAAATATTTTCAGTATCTGCGGGACGGAATCCAAGGGTGGCCTCGTCGAGAAGGAGCAGTCCGCCGGCCGCGAGCGATTGCGCCGGGAGCGCATACTCGCGCGCTGGATCTCCGCCGATTGAAAGAATCATGCCTCCGATTTCGACTTCCACGCCGCCGGTGTTGATGAACTCGATCCAGAAGTCTGCCTCCGTCGCGGGTGGGATCTCGTTGATCGTGACCTGGGGCGCAGAGCCCGGAGTGGCGTCTTCGATCACGATCTCGAGCCTCGCACCAAAGACAATATCGCTACTGCTGCCGTCGGTCTGGTGGACTTCGACCGAAAGCCGGTTTGTCCCCGCAACGGCCGCACCCGGTGGCAGCGGGATCGGACTCGAGAGCACGGCCTCAATATTGTCGGTGGCACGTGTTGCCGCGGTGATGACACCTCCGGGAAGATTGCTGCGCAAGACTTCGGTTCCGTTCAGGTAGAAAACAGCTCCGTCATCGATCAGGTGCCGGATGGGCAGGGACTGCAACGCGCCCGCCTGCGCCGCGCTCAGTTCAAATTCCTTTTCGAAATAGTAGGTGACACGGTAGGGGGAATTAAAACCGGGGAAATCGAGGGGCGTGTTGATCGTCTCCGCGAGGCCGCTTTCGCTTGCCAGGACGGCCTGTCCCGATTCCCAATTGCCGCCGACCGCGTGGGCGTTCTCGGCCCAGCCCACCCCGAGATCATCGCCAGCCTCGTTGAAGCGCCAGGTCGTATCGAGTTCAAAAAGTGGAATCGTCGTGGTCGCGGGAGGCGCGTTTTCATCGGGGAAATTCAAGGCCCCGGGTGTCCCGCCGACCTGCTCGGAGTAGGACCAGTTTTCGTTCGGCTTGTTTGCGAAATAGGGATTGCGTTTGGCGAGTGTCGCGCCGGATCCGTCGGCCTCGACCGGCCAGCGACCCGAGTCGTTGTAGTCGAGTTCGTCCATCAGGCGATCGCCCTGGTTGATCAACTCGAGCCTTTCGCCGGCGTTGTTGAGGCTGCCGGTGAACGGCCCGAGTTGTCCGGCGCCCGGATTCTTGGCAACGACGAGGTAGCCACCGGGATCGACGATTGTCCCCGGCGGGAAGATGTAGTCGAGGCCTTTGATCCGCCAGCCCGAGATGTCGGTCTTGATCCCCATCTGATTGAAGAGCTCGACCCATTCGCCGTTTTCCGTCGCACCCGCCGGATTGTATTGGATTTCGTTAAAAACGACGATTGCGTCAGGCGATCCTGCGAAGCTGGGGCGGCACGCGGCGAGTGAGATGAGAAAGCAGAGAAGGAGCCGATGGGACATACGAGTGAGGGGGGAGGGGGAGCTGTAGAATAAGGGAGATTGAAATGAAGAAGAGATTTTGAGCCGACTCGGTGCGATTGGCAAGGGTTACCCGATCTCGTCCAGTTCTCGCTCACGCGGTCTTCGATCTCCAGGCGGACACCGGCAATCTGCGTGTCAAGACAAGTCGTTCTTTCAAAAGCGAGCTGAGATGGTCCGGCAACTCGACGGGACCACGCCGCAATCGGTGCCGAAGATGGCGCGTGATTGCCTTCGGCACTTCGTGGCCAAAAAGCAGGTCCTGCCACGGCAAGTGCACCCCTGTTAACGGGCCTGATTCTTCCGCTACTGCCTGCACTGAGCGGCTCTGTCATTGTCAATGATGACCAAGAGCGGCATGGAATCTTGCGCTTATGAGTCCGGCGATTTCCTGGGGGAATCTTGAGGAGGTGAGGGAGGCTTGATTTGCGCTTCGGAGATCAGAGAGTCGTTCAGAAGGGACACGAATGTCCATGCTCCTTATTTTGCGCATTAAGCCCTGGTTACTGGGAATGCAAGGATCAGCGACGGGCTGCATTTAAAAAAACTGAGTGATTCAACAATTTTCGCGACACTTCTCGGGTGGTTTCGGACACATTAGGGTATGGGGATAGTAATCACGTCGGATTTAGAGAAGATCCGCGACGGCGACCCGGTCGCTTTGCAGTCCTGGTTTAAGGAGAATGTCGATGGGCTCTATGGCTTTATCTACTACCGCGTTGGCAACGATTCGCAAGCTGCTGCCGACGTCACGCAATCCACCTTTGAGCGAGCTCTGGAGAGGCTTGATGAGTTCGACCCCGAGCGGGGCACGATGTCGGCTTGGCTCCGGTTGAGTTCGCGAAATCTCATCCGCGACCATCTGAAGATTTCGCGGCGTGAGGTTCCTCTTGAGGACCTGTGGTCCCGACTCGACGGGGCGTTGGAGAAGCAATTTTTTGAGATCGATGAGAGTGCGCTTCCGGCCGAGGCCCTGGAACGGAGCGAGACCCGCGAACTAGTTTCGATGACCCTCGCGGTGCTTCCGGACCACTATCGTGAAGTGCTGGACGCCAAATATCTCGACGAACAGACCCTTGAGACCATCGCAGCCTCGCGCGGTGCCACCATTGATTCGATCAAATCCCTTCTGAGGCGCGCCCGCGCCGCTTTCAAAGACACCTTTCAAACCCTCTCAGACCCAGAGATTCCGTCATGAAAACCAACGACAAAAATTCCCACTCCGATCCCCTGGAGGCCAACTTGTCCAAGCTGATCTGCAAGGACAACCTGCCACCGGTTCCCACCGATGAGATGAAGGCCGCGATCCTCGAAGGTCTGCACTCGAAACAGGCGATGCTTTCCGAAGCGAGCGCCAATAAATCTAAGCGCTTTTTGTCTTCACCACTCGTCCTCGGGGGATTGGCTGCCGTCGCAGTGGTGGCCCTGTTTACGACGATGTTTTTCTATTTTCCTTCAAGCGATGGCGCTCAGCCGATTGATCTCGGGCAAGCTGATCCAGAAGTCGTGGTTCCGATTCCAGAAAAAGAACCGGAAGCGATTGCTTACGAGGCCACGGATCAGATCCGGCGAATCGAACTGCGCGATGGCTCCACCGCGATTGCGCAGCAGGGCACCCGCTTTACCGAAGTGGCCCCTCGTCAACTCGATTTGGAGGTCGGCTCGCTCTACCTCTTGGTCGCAAAAGCGGCCACCCCGCTCGTAGTGGTGACTCCGCAAGGAAGGGCGCTCGCCCTCGGGACCCGTTTTCTGGTGTCCAGCAAAGAGGCCGGCACCCGTGTCGCGGTTGCCCAGGGAAGCGTGAAACTGGTGCGCGCTGCTGCTGCTGCTGATGATGAGAATCTCGTGCTTGCCCGGGGGGAAGAAGGCTTGCTTGCTCCCACCGAATTGACGAGACGTCCCGCTCCCCGCCTTTCCCATCTGGTCAGTTGGGCCCGTGACTCCCTGCGCGAAGCGGAGGATATTGGCGGCAATGACCTTAAGCTCCGTGGCGTGGTCGTGATCGACCCGCAGGGGCAGGAGTCCCGCCTCAGCCTGCGCGAATATTCCCTCGATATCTTCATCGAAAACGGAGTGGCCCGCACTACGATCGACCAGACTTTTTTCAATCACTACCACGCCAACACCGAGGGCACCTTTTACTTTCCCCTCCCACCCGGGGCGGCGGTGTCTCGACTGGCGATGTATGTCAACGGCGTGCGCAACGAGGGGGGCATGGTCGAGCGTCACCGTGGCCAGCAGATCTACAACGACATCAAGTATGCCAACCGTGATCCCGCTCTCCTTGAGCAGCTTGAAGGAAACCTCTACAAGCTCCGGATCTTCCCTCTCGAAGGACGCCAGGAGAAGCGCATTTTCCTCAGCTTCACCCAGGACGTCGATGAGCTTTACCGCACTCTGCGTTACTGGTTCCCGATGGATCACACCCAGGACAATGCCGGGGTGGTCAAAATTAAAGTGCGTATCAAGCACGGTGGGGAACTCTTCGAGGCGGAGTCGAGCACCCACGAATTTATCAAGAGCATCGAGGACGGCGATCTCGTGCTCTCCTACGAAGCCAACGACATCAAGCCCGACCAGGATCTCTTGCTCAAGTTGATCCCGAAGTTCGAAAAAACAGAGCTGGCGGAGACTTCGGTTCTGAAACGTGGTGAGCGGAGCTTTCTGCAC
>Ga0075118_10001440_pt1 | contig 16972 bp, 19 predicted proteins | sample AntAceMetag02UKE_FD_69794 | JGI IMG/M metagenome (GOLD analysis project Ga0075118, IMG submission 69794) | Saline lake microbial communities from Ace Lake, Antarctica - Antarctic Ace Lake Metagenome 02UKE | ecosystem: Environmental > Aquatic > Non-marine Saline and Alkaline > Saline | place...
GGCTCAATGCCACGATGACGAACATCCAGCGCTTTGTTTCCCGGAAAACCATCATCCGCGCCGCAGCACGCATCTTTAAGGGTGGCAACTAGCCGAACTCTAAGCCTGCCACGTGGAGAGCGAGTCAACCAGGAGGGGAAACTTGTGCGGGGACTCGCTATCGTGGAGGGTAGAGCTTCGGGCTGGTGTTGAAATGTCAACGAAGGGATAGCTGGTGTCTTCAGAAATGTATGAAAAGGGTCTAAGCATCCGTAAAAAGGTTGTTGGCGAAGAATACGTCAATCGTTCTTTGAGCCAGGCAGATGAATTCACGGCTGACTTTCAAACTCTCGTCACGGAGTATTGCTGGGGATCAGTTTGGGGCCGAGAGACGCTGGATCACAAAACCCGCAGCATGCTCAATATCGCGATGATTGCGGCTCTCAACCGACCCCACGAGCTCCGTCTTCACGTTCAGGGAGCACTGAGAAATGGCGTAACCCCGGATGAGATTCGTGAAGTCTTGCTGCAAGTCACTATTTATGCTGGCGTACCAGCGGGTGTGGACAGCTTCCGAATCGCGAGGGAAGCGATCGACACCTTCGAGCCCGATGCCGCGGGACGCTAAGGGGTCAGGATGATTTTCAGCGCCTTTTTACTGTCAAAATCTTCATAGGCTTGCTGAGCCTCGCCTAGAGGAATCGTGTGGCTAACTATTGACTCGGGAGCAAGAGAACCCGTTTCCAAGGCGGCCATTAGTTTTTCCCGGTCTTTAGACGGATTGCCCACGGAAAAAACCAAACTCAATTCTTTTTCAAACATTTGAGCGTTGTTTAGAGGGTAGTCGGGCTCGAAATGAGCACCCACGACCGATATCGTCCCCCGGGGTCTTGCCAGGCTGAAGCTTGCGTCAAGGGCGAGCACGCTCCCTGAGGCCTCAATTACGACATCTGCCCCCATGCCATGGGAACTGGCAAGCACTGTCTGCATCGCGCCGTCAGGGTTTACCGAGACCGCTCCCAACTCCGCAGCTTTGTCACGACGAGCCTCAATAGAGTCAACCGCGATTACAATTCGAGCTTGCCCTACCGCGGTCATTATTGCCATGAGCCCCACAGGCCCACACCCGAGGACTACGACACAATCCTGGCTGCGCACCCCGCCGCGTTCGAGAGCGGCAAAACCGGTCGGAAGTATGTCAGCGATAAATACAGCGCTCTCGCTCGTCACCGATGGCGGCACTTCCCACAAGGACCTATCTGCAAGCGGGACTCGGACCAACTCGGCTTGCCCTCCGTCCAGTCGTGGGTATACCCCGGAGTAGCCGAACAGTGCACGATGCACGCACTGAGTGGGCATATATCGCCGACAGTACTCACACGTTCCGCACGAAGTCATACTGGTGTTAACCACACGAGCCCCTACCCGGGCTGTCGCCACGTCCGCCCCAACTTCTACAACCTCGCCGACGAACTCATGGCCGGGAATAGTCCCCCACTCGAAGCCGGGGGTCCAACCGTGGTAGGGGAGAAGGTCCGCTCCGCAGATGGCGGAATGCGTGACCTTGACAATGGCATCTGTGGCCTTAACGATGATCGGGTCGGGAACCTCATTGACCTCGAGCTGCCCCGCTCCCATCAGCTGAACTGCTTTCATGCCAATTCCTCCACTTCAATCAGATAGTTGTCGGGGTCAACAACAAAAAAGCGCCCTCCGCCCCAGGGTGGTCGAAACACAGAAGAGACGACTCTCACCCCCGCCAATGTCAGAGCTTCCCATGAGGCGCCGCAATCTTCCACCTCAAAAACGAGCATGGTCGCTTGAGATTCTGGTGCCTCGGGCGGGAACTGGCTGAAACCGCGGAGGTCATCGGCGCTATTTCCCGCGCGGGACAAAGAAAGCCGCGTTCCTCCACTGACAAGGATTACATAGGGAGGGTCCTCATACTGCTGTTCAACGGAGAAACCGAAGTTCTCGGTGTAAAAATCGCGCGAAGCCCACACATCGGCGACTGAAAGAATCGCTCCTGCTCGGGTGATGTTCACTAATCCCATCTGAGGGTTCCTACTTTCTTTGCTCTGCGAGAGTCCTCATGGCTTCATCAATTCCGGCACCGATATCTAGGGGGACCCCCATGTCGCGAAGGCCTTGCCCCAAGGCGCCAATGCCAATCACCGGATACATTCCCTGCGCGCTAGGGCCCATATGGGCAATCCGCATCAGGTTCCCTGCGCCCTGACCGCTGGAGAGCATGGTCCCATACTTCTGACGGACGTGACTCCGAAGCTCCACATCATTCACCGCATCAGGAAGGCGGACCGCGGTCAAACAGTCCGCGGTGATCTCCGCACTGTCGGGCCAAAGTTCCAAGCCCATAGCCACAACCCCTGCGCGGGTAACCCTTGCTGACGCGGAGTGTCGGGCTATGGCGTTATCAATACCTTCCTCCAGCACCTGGTCAAGCACAGACTCAACGCCGAAAATGTCAGAAACCGAGGGGGTGAAGGGGAATCTTCCCTCGTCCTTCCATTTGGTCTTCCAATCAATCAGGGACAAATAGGAATCGCGAGGAGCGTGAGGATTGGCAAGGATTAGCTCCCACGCGCGTTCACTCATGGACACGATCCCGATACCTGCAGGCCCGCCCAAGCACTTCTGCGCGCCGGTAACCACAAGATCAATTCCCCAAGCATCTGTTTCAAATTCGAGACCGCCCACGGACGAGACGGCGTCCACCATAGTGAGCACTCCGTACTCCCGCGCGATAGGACCTATGGCGGAGCAGTCTGTAACAGTTCCGGACGGGGTTTCTGAGTGGACCATGGTAATCATTTGAGTATCAGGGTTCTTTTTCAGGAAGTCCCGAACTTGTTCGGGATCCACGGCTTGATTGAAAGGAACTTCGATCTCATGGACGTCGCCGCCAAAGTCACGTAACCAATAACCGGTTCCTTTGCCAAAGACGCCCTGGACGAGATTGAGTATTTTCATTCCAGGTGTCACAAGGGAACGCGCAGCTGCCTCAAGAGCGAGAATCGCTTCTCCCTGCATGAGGATGATGTCGTTTTTCGTCTTGAAAACTTCCGCTGCCTTCTTTTCCGTGCGACGAAAGGCCTCCAAGAAGGAGGGGTCATAGTGGTAGATCATGGGTGAGCCCAACGCCTGCTGGGTGCGATGCGTGGTCATGACAGGCCCAGCCGAAAGGGTGAAATCAGGTCCGTTCATTGTGTGTGTTTCCTCTCATTATTCCGGAGTTACTGGCGGAAGTTGGGTAAGGGCTTAGCAGCTAGCGGGTTCCGCGGGAGTAAGGGAGCCCCAGCGCTGGGGGGACGTAGGCACTCCTGGCAAACAGCACCAGGACAACAATCACCACGACAAAAGGGAACATTTTGATGATGTCCGTGGGCAGGTTGATACTCGTCAATTGGATAACCGTTCCCACCGCAACGCTCAGCCCAAAGACAAGGGATGCTCCCACCACCCAAGAAATCCTTCCCCGAGCAAGCATTGTCACAACAATGGCCGTATAACCGACTCCTTGAGTCATGAAAGGCGTGAACGTTCCTGTGGAAATAAGCGCGAGGTATGCTCCGCCGAGGCCGGAGAAGAAACCCCCGAGGAGGACTGCAACAGCCCTCGTCGCGACAACGTTCCCTCCTGAGGCGTCCAGCGAATTGGGGTTCTGCCCAGCAGCGCGAATTTGAAGCCCAAAGTTCGTTTTAGTAAGAAGCCACCAGACCCCAGCCGCTAGAAAAAGGACAACCCAAAAAATAGATGGTTGGGAAAATATCGAATCCCCAACCACAGGAATATCTGACAGGCCAGGAATGGCGAGGGGTGAACCCTTCCCTAATCGGGGCGTGGACTTGCTGTAGTTCTCAAAATATAAGACGCTTGTCATCCCGCCGCCGAGCAGCGTAACGGCAAGGCCAATAACGATCTGGTTGAGTCCTAGAAGCACACTAAGCACCAGCAGAAAGAGGGATGTCAAGATTCCGACTCCAGCGCCTGCCAACAAACCCCAGGCGAAAGAATCCGTAGCTAATGTGACGACAAAAGCCGCATACCCGCCGAAAAGCATGACGCCCTCAATCCCAAGGTTGAGCACCCCAGATTGTTCCCCGATCGTCTCCCCTAGAGATGCGACAAGAAGCGGCATGGAGGCGGCGAGAAAACCGGCAATAAATGCCGACACAAATGCAACAGTCAGGAGGTCCATTAGGGGTTCCTTGCCTTTCGTCGTGTCAGAAGCGAGGCCAGGGCTTTGCGCAGCCCCGGGGGCAAGTAACTCTGGCCGAGATCTCTTTTCATTCCTATGTATTCAATGACGGACATAAACATCAGAATCAGCGCCACCACGACGAGCATAAAGTGGGAGTCAAGCCCCACATCCTGCGAAGCAAGGGCGCCGCCGGTTGCAAGCACCGCGTAAAAAGCGAGAAACGGAATCGAGGCAAGGACACTGAGCCTGGCGAGGAAGACAAATGGCAAAATTTCGGAGCCGTAGGCGGGGTTCCAGTTGGCCCGCATGTTTCCCCACAGGCCCAACATGTCCACAGCGGCGGCAAAGCCAATCAGCGCCCCGCTAGCAAGAAAAAGAACAATCACCATCCGGGGTGCATTAATTCCGACGTGCAGCGCAGACTTTGGGCTCGCCCCGTAGACATCCAGCCTCAAACCAAAAGACGTCCTGGTGAGAACATAATGAACAATCAAGACCACAATCAGAGCAATGATTATGCCGATATGGATCTTGCTACCCGGAATCTTCGGAAACATTGTGTCCAAGGGCATAACCTGCGTTTGCGGCACTGTCACGTCAGGATTTTGAAAAGGCCCTCGAATCAGCATGTTAGTGATGCCGATCCCGACAAAAGAAAGCATCAATGTGGTGACGATTTCGTTGGTGCCAAATCGAGCCTTTAACACTGCGGGGATGAAAGTCCAAGCCCCCCCTGCCATTGCCCCTAAGAGCATCAAGATGGCGAAAGCAAGAACCAGCGGAAGCGACTGTGTGAGGTAGGGAGCCAGGCCTACAACGAGAACACCGCCCAAGAGGTACTGGCCTTCATACCCAAGATTCCAGAGCTTCCCCCGAAACGCAACGATCAGACCAGCACCATAAAGAAGCAGGGGCGCCAACATGACCAGGCTCCGCTGCCAACCGCTGCCCATCAGTCCGAAACGAATGACCTCGCCATAGAAGAAGGAGGGGCTCTTGCCCATCGCCAGCAGGAGGATTCCGCTGGTAGCGATTGCCAGGATAAGAGGCAACACGTTACGTATAAACCCGATGGCCAACCGCCGCCCCATACCGGACGCCGGCCGCGCACTATTCTCTGGCCCCCTGGCCTCTATTCCCTGCGTTTCGGTAGTTGTCATCGTCTAATCAATTTCCTCACTTGCCCCACTCCATTTTTCACGCGCTCGGCCCCAGCATGAGTTCTCCGACAAGTTCGGCAGTGCGAGGCGAATCATTTCGAACTTCTCCCACAAGACGTCCGCTTGAAATCAAGACAATTCGGTCGGAGAGCTCAACCAGCTCATCAAGGTCCGTCGAGATGAGCAGAACAGACCCGCCACCGTCTGCGAACTCACGCATAATCGCTCGAACTCGACTGACCGTTTTCAGGTCCAGCCCATAGGTCGGCTTGTTGAATATCACCACTCGCGGCTCGTGTGTAAGCTCCCGCGCCAACAGTAGCTTCTGAATATTCCCCCCGGATAGAGTCCCGGCGCGGGTATGCAATGTGGGTGTGCGGATATCAAAGCTGTCTACTAGAGAGCGGGCCTCGAGGTCAACCGCCACCTTGTTCATTCGCCCAAATCGCCAGAACGGCGGCATTCCGATGCGCTTCAAAACAAGATTCACCGCGACGCCAAGGTCGCCGACAATTCCCTCGTGCAGGCGATCATCGGTGACATACCTGATGCCGAGAGCTTGGCGCCCGCGGACACCCAGACCAGAAATGACCTTTCCGCCGAGCTTTACGTTGCCGGCGGCGAGTTTTCGCTGGCCCGCAACGAGTTCCGCTAGATGGCGCTGACCGTGCCCATCGATTCCCGCCACGCCAACAACTTCCCCCGGATGGATTTGAAGGCTTAGGCCTCGAACGGGGGTTTCGGTCATGGAGTCGTGACTAGAAATATCATCGAGGACCAAGGCGGGGGGGGTTCCACTGAATGACTTGGGGCTACGCAGATGATGGGCATTACCCGATGCGGAGAGTTCTTGGGCAAGGCTTTTTGTCCCGACTGCCTCAAGGTCTTCGCCGAACATGGCGTCGAGCACGGCATCCTTGACTTGCTTTTCGGTGGAATCAGCCAGCTCCGTGGCAGGAATGCTTTTTACCAGCCGCCCATGGCGCAAAACGCTAATTTCGTCGCCCATGGAGTATGCCTCGCGGAGCTTATGGGTAATGAAAACGATGGCAAGCCCCTTCTTCTTTAGACGCTCAACGCTTGCTTCTAGATCAGCAATCGCTTGAGGGGTGAGCATCGAGGTCGGCTCATCAAGGATCAAGACCTTCGATCCCTTCCACATTGCTTTGGCGATCTCTACCTGCTGCTGTTGGCCCAGTGCCAAATCGGCTGCCAACGCTGAGCCTTCAAGTGGCGAGCCCAGGAGCTCCCCCAGTTCCCTTAGGCGGGCCTTGGCTCCTTTGATGTCGAGAGTAATGTGGCCGGTATCGCCAAGCATCAGGTTCTCAAGCACAGTCATGGTGGATATGAGTGTGGAGTGCTGGTACACGACTCCAATTCCCAAGTCCATCGCGCTTCGAGGGGAAGAAATGCTGGTCTTGACCCCCTCTGCTTCAATCCAGCCCTCATCGGGCTGCTGCATGCCGGCGAGAATACTAATCAGTGTGGACTTGCCTGCCCCATTTTCCCCCAGGAGGCAATGCACTTGTCCGCTGTAAAGATCAAGACTAATGTCGTCGTTCGCAATGACACCAGGGAAAGATTTCGTGATGTGGCGAATCGAGAGAATTGGCGCAGACGGGCGATTGCGATTCTCGGTGCTAGAAACCACTATCTTTTACCCCTTTGTAATTGATATTTGCGTGAATAAACACGGGTACTGAGAAGGGTAGCGACTGCTCTAGGCATAAATGTCGCTACCCCACCCAGTTTGCTTACCAGATAATGGCTACGCCATTAGCCCAGGAGCGCTTGAACGTCATCCTTAGTTGTCAACTTCTCGACCACGATGGATCCGTCAGAGATACCGGAGACAGCTGCATCTACAGCCGTCTTTGCATCGGCGCTCAGGTTGCCCTCGTTGGCGAGAGATAATCCACCGTTAGCGACATTGAGGGCGTAGTTCTTGGTACCGAAGGTACCTGCCTCAAGGTCTCCAATAGCTTCCTCGTATGCCATCCCGAAGTTCCAAAGAACCGAAGTAAGCATGGCACCGGTGGTGTCGATTTCGGTCACATCACCGATTGTGGCGATGTACTTAACGGTGGTGGCGGCCGTCTCAATGGCTTGGAGGTAGCCAATAGTTGCGCCGTCCCCCATTCCGAAGATTACGTCTGCTCCGGCCGCGATGACCTGGCTTGCGACACGCTGGCCGCCGGCGGAGTCACCATATTCGGCGGGGCCGATGTAGGCAATCACGATGTTGATGTCCGGGGTGACGCTTTGCGCACCCTGGATGAACCCACCACTCATAGTGAACCAGTTCAGGTCCTCTGCGGAGGCTACGATTCCGACGGTGCCCGTTTCAGTAGTATTTGCTGCAACAACGCCTGCGAGGTACCCGCCTTCGTGAGCATCGAACAACACTGCGGCTACCTTGCACTCGACCAGCTGGTCGAGGTCGACCACCAGCACAGGAGTCCCGGTTACCTCAGCAACACGTGCACCACCTGTGGCGAATCCACTGGCGTGAGCAATTACAAAATCATTGCCCTTCTCGACGATCTGAGTCAAGATACTCTCGGAATTGTCATACCCGACACCGGCGTTGATGTCGGCCTCGATTCCTAGAGAAGCTCCGGTCTCAGTGGCTCCAACAATTCCCATCTGGTTCCAGCCATAATCTGCCTCAGTCTCGGGCGTGGCAATACCGAAGGAACTGACCATGACTGGCTCACATGGCCCAGACGCTTCCACTGTGACAGTCTCTTCAACAGCTTCAGTTTCGGTATCAGCTTCGCTCACTGGCTCTGCGGCGGCGCAGCCGGCGAGGAACAGCGCCGCAACGCCGACTCCGGCGACAATGCCAGACCTCAGCGAGCGACGACGGGTCGGTGCAATTTTCTTGCGACTAAACATTTGGTGCCTCTCTTTCTCGTGGAAATCGGTACAGCTTCAGCGGCACCGAAGATGCAAATTATTACATTGTGCATCATAAAGATGAATATATAAGAAAAATGAATTCCTCGCCACCTTCTGCGGGCTTTGTTACCAGCCTGATACTCTTTCGGCACCCGGGCGCACCCGGTGGGGCTTCGGAATTTAGTTGCTAGGGCTGGGCGAGCACCACCGCGGCAGAAATATCTGTCGCGGCCTCCTGAATTTGCTCCCGCAGTCTCTTCTTGAAGTTCTCATCCACATGGAAAGTGGGGGCAACAACAGAAACGGCACCCAAATTTCGGCCGCTCACGGTTATGGGTGAGGCTACAGCCCAGACACCAACATCCACTTCGGACTCGCTCTCAGCAAGGCCCGTTGCCCTAATCACTTCCAAATCCTTTTTCAAGTTGATTAACTCAGGCCCCGCGAGTGGGGGCTCAATTTTTTCAAAATAGGCCTGCTGATCGCGGAGCGGCATCATGGCAAGCAACGACTTCGCCACAGCTCCACGATGCAAAGCCATGATGTGACCGGGCAGGAAGGAGTAAGAGAAAGTCTTGTCTGGCTGCGAGACGGCGAGACATACGGCTCCATCACGAATCCGTCGCACAATGAGAGCTGTCTCATTGGTATCTTTTCTCAGGCGGTCGAGGAAAGGTCGCGCTACGACACCTAAATCGAAGGACCGCTCTGCAGCAGCCGCGAGGCGAAGTATTTGTGGTGCAAGGACATAAGTACCCCGCGCGCGCTCCTCTACGAGATACATCTCCCGCAACAAGGCCATGTACCGGTAGGCACTCGGGGCCGAGATACTGTGGGTCTCCGCGACTTCCTCAATTGTGGTTTCCGGGTGGGACTCGGAGAAGTCCAAGAGGATCTGCAAAACCCTTCGGGCGCTGTCCACCCCTCTCGTCTGTTGGGTGGGGGGTTTAATAGTCTCCCCCCGTCCTCGCGATTTCATGAAATTCTCTCGTTCCATCAGGTATTACCGCCGCTGATACACCTACCCAGGGTGAGCTTAGCGAGGCTTAGCCGAATAAAGGCGCAACCTTTATGCGTCTAGCCCGACCGGGGTGTCGGGCTAGCGCCCCTCAACCGTTCCGGAAAGTAGCCACAAACCTATTTTGCTCCACAATATTTTCCGCATATGTGGCCAAAAATTCTTCGCGGTTCGGGGTACCTTCTACGCGAGAATCTAACGCATACACCCAAAAATAGTAGTGGTGAACGCCGTGGCCAGGAGGTGGCTGGGGGCCGCTGTATGAAGTTTCACCCATACCGTTTCGACCAACAGTGGCCTGAGCGAGCACACCAGAATCCACGATTCCATTTTTCGCCGGAAGGTTAAACACCGTCCAATGCGTGAACCCGTGGGGAAGTGGGGCGTCGGGGTCTGTGAGAATAACAGCGAGCTCCACAGCCTCGGAGGGCACTCCGGTAATGGTCAGGGACGGTATGAGGTTCCCCCCATCTGCGCTAAAACGGGGATCAATCATCCCCAGCGATTCAACCTCAGGTGATGAGATGGAAAGGTCTCGAATATTCAATGCCATTTTTTCTTCCTTTCTAGATTAACGGTGGTGCTAGCGGTCTGTTGGTGACAAAGGACTCGATGAGCTGCCCAATCGCTTCGGGGGCCTCTTCAGGGATGTAGTGGTCAACACCGGGGATGACTGCACTGGCCACCCGGGGGTTCAGCTCTTGCGCTTTACCAAAAGCCTCCGGGGACACCAGCAAGCTCTGCTCGCCACGGACAATGACTGTGGGGACAGTCACACCGGCCAAAAACGGCTCAAGATCCTCCCGAAGCCCACGGACCGTTTCCGCCATGGCGCGCGCGTCCGCCAAGGGAACAAAAACTCCGGGGCGCTCCTCGGCATAACCAAATTCTGCGCGACGAGATATCGCGTCCGGGGGGAGATTAAGGTAACGGCCCTGAAGGTACTCGTGGATCTCCGCTCGAGAGGAAAAAGTCCGATCCCCCTCGAGCACCCTCGACTCCAGGCTGTCAAAAACTTCTGCCTCGATAAAGGGGACGAAATCCAGCGCAACTACCCCTCGAATGACAGCAGGCGACTTCCATGCCGCAACAATCGCATTTCGCGCCCCTAGCGAATGGCCGACTAAGTACAGTCCTGCTGCCGGAGATAGCTGTCGCGCAATATGCAATATGTCGTCACTGTATTCCGCGGCACCGTAGCCCGTGGGGGGCCTGTCGCTCAACCCATGTCCCCGCTGGTCAACAGTTATGCAGGTGAACTGGTGGGATAGTGAATCGACAACGGGGTCCCAGACGCGCCTATTGGCGGTGATGCCATGGAGGAAAATGATGACGGGGAAACCGCTTCCCACCTGATCAATATTCAGGCACGCGGTGCCCGCATTGATTTTGGTTGCCATTATTTCCTCTACCGCATCACCGACCAACGACCAACGACGCGCTTAGATTCTGCTTTCGCCCAGAGGCGGCGTCATGGCCTTGCGCACAGCGATGAACTGCTGAACGATTTCCCCACGGATTGCGGCAACATCGCCGTCTCCATAGGGGAACATCCCTCCAGCGGTTTTCATTCCAAGCTTCCCGTCGGTGACTAGATCGCTCACCACAGCGGGCACCGAAGGGTCATTGGACAGGTCAGGATTTAGATAGCCTGCAACGCTGGTGTAAATGTCGAGACCAGCCATGTCCAGCAGGCGCATCGGCCCAACCACCGCGAGCTTGTAGCCGATTCCCCACTTCACGCAAGTGTCCATATCTTTTTGAGAAATAATGCCCTCGTCCACGAGCGCAAGTGCCTCCCGCATGATGGCATAGAGAATCCGGTTCTCCACGAAGCCGGGCTTCTCTTTTTCCACAACCGCTTCGTAACCGAATGAGTGAACGATGCTAATCAGATCATCAATAGTCTGCTGGGAGGTGCTGTCCCCTGGTACGACCTCGATCATCGGAATCACATGAGGAGGATTGGACCAATGCATCCCGACGAAGAGTTCCGGGCGGGACAAAGCCTCACCGATTTTCGTGATGGGGATACCGGACGTGTTTGATGCAATAACCACATCATTACCCACAAACTTCTCGGTATCTGAGAGAACCTGCTGCTTGAGTTCAAGTTTCTCGGGGACGGCCTCCACCACGAAAGCGGTTCCTAGGAGGCTCGCCTCCATATCCGTGTAAAAACTGACGACTCCGCCCTGGTCTGGGATAGAGCCGAGTTGATCGAGAACACTTTGCGCCATAGTGACCGCGCCTTTTGCGTTCTCGATTGCTTGCTCGCTGATATCGAATAGCCGTGCTTCAGCTCCAGCACGCGCAAAAATTGCCGCGATACCGGGGCCCATCGTTCCCGAACCGAGAACCGTTACTACCTTGGGTACAGACATTGCATACTCTCCTTCACTTCTTTGTGATCAATGATTGGACGGAAAAAGTTACATCGCTTCCGGCGTGCGCCCCTCAAGGCGTGCCAGCTTCCGGTTGAAGTACCACCAGAAATTGTTTCGGGCGCGTTCTGGATAGATGTCAGCCCGCTTCTTGAGAATCTCCTGGTGGTCGGGGCGCTCGTATGGCATCCCTGTAGAGGCAATAGCCACCTGCATCTTTGCCGCTTTCTCAAGAAAAATTCCTGCAAGTGTGGCATCGCGGACCGTAGCGCCCACATAAGAAGCTCCGTGGTTCCGCAGGAGGACAGCATCGGCCTGGCCGATCGACAGTGCATGCGCTTCGCCCAAGGGTCGAGTGTCGACAAGATTACTCGTGAGGGTGAAATGTGGGACCCCAGTGTCCTCAAACCACACGCCTTCGTTGCTGAAGGCACCCAGTTCTGAGCCCGTTGCAGATAGGACAATCGAGTAGAAGGGATGAGAGTGCCCGACGACGCTAATGTCTGGTCGAGCGATCATCATTTCTGTGTGAAGAGGCCACTCAAGGTGGCGCAAGCCTGTTCCTTCGAGGACGGTGCCTTCCCAATCGATCAGAATAAAGTCATCCTCAAAGACCTCTTCGAAGCCCAGGTTTCCCCTCTTGAGCCAAGCACCGCGACCCTCTGGGTCGCGGAAGGAAAGGTGCCCCATGGACATATCTCCATGGCCTTCCATTTCCAAAATGCGATGGGCAATAGCCAAGTCGCGCAAGATTTCCTTCACCTCAGGTGAGGGATTCAAAGGCTTTGGGGCAGACATCATTTCTCCTTGGTTTCCTAAGCGGTCATCTGGTCGGCGTCGCGCAGAGCAACATCGTGAACTGACATTCCCCCAACGCGCTGGTGAGCCCTAGGGCCCGAAGAAACCGCTACACACACCACGAATTCATCGGGCAAAGGGCCATCAGGAACCGCAAACGCTATGGCGTCGTAGTGTGACCGCACGTACACCTCATCCTTATAGGCCAGAGGAATGTCCAGTGCGGTGCCCGGTGAGGCCACTTTGGTTGCTGAAGAGATCCAGGCTTTCCCTCCGCCCACTTCGTCGCGAAATGCATCTCCAAACACTGTAGTGACGCACGCCACAACATGCTCTTGGGCGCTTCCGGTTCCCGCGAGACCACCTTTTCCGTACCCTTCGACTGGGTGCCCGCGGAGAAGGTCAGCGGCTCTCTTGCCCAGTTCATGGCCTATGGCCGCGCTGTGTTCCGTGAGAGGGGAAAGGTCTTCCACGTACCCTTTTCCAAAATACGGATCCCGGATGACAACACCAACAGCTGCCTTGATCAGAGGCTTATCGAGCTTTCTGCCCTCCGACTCAACAACTTCATGCACCACACTGTGGTACCTGAGGATTTCATAGTGACGCGAAATCGGCATAATTACTGCAGCTTTCTCTAGCGGGGATTCGCAACAGGATTGTAGAGAGCAGTCTCGAGCATCTCTTCAGTGAATTGGTTGCCCTTGGCCATACTGCGAGTTTCGGCAAAATACGCAGACCGAGCCTGGCAACGATCGGTGATTCCACGCTCCGCCTTCTCCCACTCTTCGAGCGAGTGAGCTAAGCCCTCTTCGCTTGAGTGGGTGGCAGACGCCGCAACCGTGTAAGCGTTGGACATCGCCGTACCCGCACCCTGCGCAAGGGCTGGGCACATAGCGTGCGCGGAGTCTCCGATGAGGGCAACATGTCCGGCGGTCCAGGTGGTGAGCACGTTCGTTTGGTAACGGTCGTAGCGACCGTGGATTTTTGCGGCCGGAATAAGAACTGGCTCGAGGTGTGGAAAATTCTCCACCCAGACATCGAGGTTGATCGGAACAGCAGAGCCTTCCGGGTCCGCAGCAGGCGACATCAAAGCGATGTAGAGCTGGTCGTCGTTGCAGGGAACATACAGCACGCGCAAAACGCGGGGCTCAAAGTTCCAAAAGTCAATGACATTATCCCAGTCCCCCGGGCCTAATAAGTCCTTGCTTCGCGGAACAATCAATCGCGTGATTCCATCGCGTGATTTTGTTCGCTCTTGTTCGAACCCGATGGAGTCGCGCACCCTGGAGGTAACGCCGTCCGCACCGATAACTAGCTCTGCGGAATGCGTAGTGCCGTCCGCCAGGGTTATCGATCCTTCAGGACTGGCCGATACGACCTCGGAACCTACACGGATATTAACTCCGGCTGCCATCGCCCCTTCGACCAGAACTTCATGCAGATCTTGCCTGGTCATGCTTCTCCATGGCAAGTCGCCAAAGTCCTCTAAGGAGACGGTTTCGTTGTGAATTCTCGTTTCATAAAAAGGAGACACCATTGAGCGGGCTTCAAGCTCTTGAAGAAGGCCTAACGCTTCCAACACTCGAAGGCTATTGTTCCACAATACAATTCCCGCGCCGAAGGCTCGGAGCTCTGACGCCTGTTCGTGAACCGTCACGTCCCAACCCATTTGAGCTAAAGCAGTAGCAGCGGTCAATCCTGCAAATCCAGCTCCCGCAACCTCAGCATGTCGTTTCTGGTTAATCATCGTTGATAAATCCTTTGTCACAATGGAGAAAGATTCGCACTCTCAGTCCTCTTAACCTATTACATCTATTTTTATATAGCAATATTCGTTTATTAGTATCTAGAAAAATAGAACGATCGCTCGCGAAGGAGCCTGGGGGCCGAAGCCAGGTATCACAGGGCCCTCAGCCGGGTGGACCGCTTCCGGGGCCCACCCAACCCACAGCAGGGAAACTAGTGGCGCGTGTGCCCACCGTCAACGACTAGCAACGAACCCGTCACCCATCCCGCTTCATCGCTGGCCAAAAATGCCACGGCCGGAGCAATGTCTCGAGGCTGACCCTTACGGTTGATAGCCTGCATCGGCACCACATACTCAAAACCGTGTTGGTGTTCGCCCGCCATGACCCCTTCGCTTTCGGTCAGGCCAGGGGCGACAGCGTTAACCGTGATCCCGTGCTTTCCCACTTCGCCGGCCAAGGCGCGTGTGAATCCCACAACGGCACCCTTAGACGCGACATAGTGGGCCAGGTTTGGTGTTCCCGCAACGAAAACGTTCGAAGCGATGTTCACAATCCTCCCGGAGCCTGCCTTCGCCATTTCGTCCCCGACGGCCCTGCACATCAAAAAGAGCCCGTCGACGTTGACCGACATGACTTTCCGCCAGTCCTCAAAAGTCACGTCTTCCCAGGCCACGAAGGGCACCACCGCGGCATCATTAACAAGGATGTCAATGCGGCCGTAGGTATCCATCACGGTCTTTACCAGGTTCGTGACGTCCTCGGGCTTGCTGACATCTGTTTTTACAGCCATCCCTCCCAGGGATTTTGCTACTTCTTGGGCCTTGGCTTCGTTGATATCGGCGACGACGACAACGATGTCGTCTTGGGCAAGGCGATCGGCAATGGCTTTACCAATGCCTTGGGCGGCCCCGGTGACAATCGCTACTTTGTGCTCTAACTTAGGCATTCTTCTCTCCTCATTTGACGGAACAATATGGTCGACCGACTAGCTTTTTTCTATTTCCCCCCGTAGAACTTGGGGGCATGTTGCCATTTTTCAAAGGACTCCATGTCGTGTGAGGGGTATAGGTCAGCTTTGTGGACGCCGGCCAAGTACTTCAAACGTCGGATTGACTCCACAGAGGCAACGGGGTCCAGGTGGAATCCGGCAATAATCTCTTTATCCAAGCTCTCCTGGGTGTAGGCAGCATCGCCGGCAAAGAGCATCGAGGTCGACGAGCTCAACTCCACCAACATGGAGTAGTGCCCTGCGGTATGCCCTGGCGTTTCGAAAAGTCGGATTCCCGACATCAATTCGTAGTCATCGCCGGAGATGTAGTGATAGTTGGCGGTGGGGTCAAAAGACTTGTCCGAATACCCAAGGCGCTCGAAGGGCTCAGGCGCTCTCAGGTGAGAAACTTCTTCTTTGTGCACCACGGTCTTCGCATTCGTGAGGAACTTGTTGCCGCCGACATGATCGAAGTGGAAGTGCGAGTTGATCATGATGTCAACATCTTCAGGCTTGTATCCCACAAGAGCAAGCTGGCCGACGAGAGTCTGCTCCGGCGTTTGCTCCGGGAGCTCAAAAGGAAGTACTTTCTCGACGTGCTCAAGGTCATAGCCCGAGTCATAGAGGACAAGCCCATCAGCATGCTCAATCAATACGCTGTAAACGGGAAAACGAACGGGCGTGCCGATTCCGATGTGCCACAGCACCTGCGACTTGTCAATCACGAGGCTGCCATGATTGAGAAGATATACCTTGGGATCTGCCATGTGCTCTCTCCTTTGAGATGCGTGTCATTAAGAGACCGGAACGAGAGGCAAAGAGCCTCACCGTGCTCGGACAACGAGTAGCAAATTATTACTTACTACTAATTACCTTTTATTATATGAAACTAAGGGCCTGAGTCAAGAGAGGCTCGGAGGGTCCCCGCTCGGCCTCCACAGGCTGTCTAGCTTTCGGGAGGAACTCCGTCGGGATAATACGGTGCCCATACATAACACTTCTCGGCGACGGGGGAGAGCTCGAAATCACCAATACAAATCATGTCCTTGAAGCGGACCTCTGCACCGCCATCGTCAAAATACACACTACAAATTGTGCGGAAGACACTCGGGTAACCTTCCTCATCGAGCATATGCTCTCGCGGCTCTTCGCAGGAAACATCCCCCGTGGGGTTAGCGACGTTGGCATCTCGCGCGGCAAGCTGCTCGATAACAACTTTCGCCTGGTTGCTCTCGGCGTCGCTAATCGGCGAGCAGCCGCCCATCAACAGCAGGGCAGGAACAAGGGGCACGAGAAACGTCCAGTGTCTTTTCACGAAGGAGACACTAACACGGTCGAGCCGGTGCCACTCTTGCCCGAGGCTTTCACCCCTCAACCTTCGCGACAAACGCCGCAGGGAGGAAAGCTTGCTAGCCCCTGCCGCGTTCGCACGTGAAGGCATCGGGACGATCGTGTGTGGGACCCTTCGGCGACGATGTATCCCTACCCCACTTGGACGCTACTGGTGCTCGCGAGAGGCAGCACGGCAATAGTCTTTGCCCGCCGGGACAGCCCCCCAGCAAGCGCCTGGCACCACTAGTCAGACACTTCGATCGGCTGGCTATGCGATCGCCTCTGTGGAGGAGGTGGAACCTGCTTGGCAAGAACCACGTCAGCAAGGTCAACGGTAGTGAGACCCCGTCTGGTGTCAATCACACAGTGTGTGGGGGTGCGGGAAGAGAGAACACCGAGTGCATCACTCAACCCACCCTCGATTCGATACCGCACCACC
>Ga0075118_10001441_pt1 | contig 16965 bp, 18 predicted proteins | sample AntAceMetag02UKE_FD_69794 | JGI IMG/M metagenome (GOLD analysis project Ga0075118, IMG submission 69794) | Saline lake microbial communities from Ace Lake, Antarctica - Antarctic Ace Lake Metagenome 02UKE | ecosystem: Environmental > Aquatic > Non-marine Saline and Alkaline > Saline | place...
GAACTCTCATAGCATGCTAACAACTAGGTCAGCGCTGCATTCCTTCCCCAATCTAGGACATTAAGCTACCCACCGCTGGGGAATTTTTCCGCACATCGGTGTAGTTCTTTGTTCCGCGCATGACCGGTCCCGGTCCCTCAGACCCCCGGTTACATCGATGACCCAACCTGGCCAGCCGTGGATTAGTAGGGACGCCGTGGCATTCATTCGTGGCGAGCGCGACTGCTTCGACGTGGCCCCGTCTGGGGGAAGTGGGGTTCAGAAGCCGCCAGCGTTGGTGCGCATCGTGCGCAGAATGCCCAGCAGCGTCTCGATTTGTTGCGCAGTTATTCCGGGTTGTTCGAATACTTCTGCGTTCAGAGCGGTGGTCGCAGCAGAAGAACGCTGGTGCCCGGAATCAGTGATGGATGCCAGAACTGCACGCCGATCCGTTGGGTGCGGTAGCCGCTCAACGAACCCCTGCGCCTCCAATCGGTCCACAGCACTGGTGACACTCGTGGGGTGTACCTGCAGCAGGGCACCCATCCGCGTCATTGGCATTGAACCACGCTTGGTGAAAGACAGGAGTGTGAGGATTTCGTATCGCGCGAAGGTGAGCTCCAATGGTCGCAGGACTGCGTCAATGCGTTGCAACATGATTTGCTGCACCCGCACGATCGAGGTCACTGCTGCCATGCCGTCCGCAGCCTCGGTCCAGCCATGGTTAACCCACTGGCGTCGCGCCTCGTCGATCGGGTCGCTGTCAAGTGTCCGATTGGTCGCCACAAATTCCCCCATTTAGGTGCCTCATTGGTTGGTCAGATGTTGCGGCGGTATTGGCCGCCGACTTCGAAAAAGGCCGAGGTGATTTGTCCCATGGAGCAAACTCGAACGACTTCCATCAGGGAGGCAAAAGTACTACGTCCCGATAAAGCAGCGTCCTTTAATCTCGCAAGTGCGGGCTCTGCATCGACGCGATGCTTTTCGTGGAAGGCAGCGAGCCGCTCCACCTGCGAGCGTTTCTCATCTTCGCTGGCACGCGCCAATTCCACGGTCTGAACGTCACCCGTGACATTGGGATTGAGAAAGGTGTTCACGCCAATAATGGGCAGTGATCCGTCATGCTTTCTGCGTTCATAGAGCATGGACTCGTCCTGAATCCGCCCGCGCTGGTAGCCGGTTTCCATGGCACCCAGGACACCGCCCCGATCAGAGATCCGTTCGAACTCGATGAGCACAGCTTCCTCAACGAGGTTTGTGAGATCGTCAACGATGTACGAACCTTGGAGCGGATTTTCGTTCTTGGACAGCCCCCACTCTTGGTCGATGATCAGCTGGATTGCGAGAGCGCGCCGGACCGAGTGTGAACTGGGGGTCGTTACTGCTTCGTCGTAAGCGTTGGTGTGAAGGGAGTTGCAGTTGTCATTGATTGCGCACAGTGCTTGCAAAGTGGTGCGGATGTCGTTGAAATTCATCTCTTGCGCGTGCAGTGACCGGCCGGATGTTTGGACGTGGTACTTGAGTTTCTGGCTGCGCTCATCCGCACCGTAGCGCTCGCGCATCGCGATTGCCCAGATCCGGCGAGCGACTCTGCCGAGCACCGTGTACTCAGCATCAATGCCATTGGAGAAGAAGAACGAGAAGTTCGGAGCGAAGTCTTCCACCTTCATGCCGCGCGCGAGGTATGCCTCCACATAGGTGAAACCATTGGCGAGGGTGAAGGCCAGTTGCGAAATCGGGTTCGCCCCGGCTTCGGCGATGTGGTAACCGGAGATGGACACAGAATAAAAATTGCGCACCTGATTATCGATGAACCATTGCTGGACGTCGCCCATGCAGCGAAGGGCGAACTCCGTGGAAAAGATGCACGTGTTCTGACCCTGATCCTCTTTGAGAATGTCCGCCTGAACAGTGCCGCGCACGTTGGTGAGCACCCAAGCTGTAATTTCGGCCGCTTCTTCCGGGGTGGGCTCGCGATTTTCCGTCTCGCGGAAGGCGTCCAGGCGTTGGTCGATTGCCGTGTTCATAAACATGGCAAGAATGGTCGGCGCCGGACCGTTGATGGTCATGGACACCGAGGTCATCGGGTCACATAGGTCAAAGCCCGAGTACAGAACTTTCATGTCATCCAGGGTGGCGATAGATACGCCGGAGGTGCCGACCTTGCCGTAGACATCCGGCTCTTCATTGGGATCGCGGCCATACAGCGTGACGGAGTCGAATGCGGTCGACAGTCGGGTTGCGGGCTGACCAGATGAAAGGAGATGGAAGCGGCGGTTGGTGCGAAACGCGTCGCCCTCGCCGGCGAACATTCGCGCCGGCGCTTCACCGTCGCGCTTAAACGGGAAGACACCTGAAGTGAATGGGTAGCTGCCGGGAATATTTTCCTCGCGCAGATAGCGCACGATTTCACCGGAATCCTCGGTGTTGGGGAGCGCGACGCGAGGGATGCGGGAGCCGGAGAGTGTGTCTTTCCAGAGGGTCGTGTGGAGTTCCGTGTCTCGAATCGTGACAACAAGTTCATCTTGTGAGTATTGCTCGCGCACTTCTGGCCATGCCGCAAGAAGTGAGGCCACATCCCGCCGCATTTCGGCTTCTTGTGCTTCGAGCAGGGCTTCAACCTGCGTGGAGTCGGATCCCTCGGCCGAGAGCATCGTGGCAGCTGTCCTGAGGTGTTGCACGTGCCGCGCGATACTTGCCTGATCATCCGTGGTGGCGTGATAGGTGCGCACAGTTTGGGCGATCTCGGCGAGGTAGCGTGCGCGGGCAGGCGGCACGGTCGTGGTCAGACCGGTGGGTTCCATCCCCTCAAGCCGGGCAAGCACGCCGGGATTGCTGACGAGGCCTTTTGTTACCAGCAGGTCGTAGAGGTAGTGGTAAAGGTGGGTAACGCCGTCATCGGCAAACCGGGCGGCGGAGGTGCCGAAGACCGGCATATCTTCCCACGAAGAACCGAATGCTTGACGGTTGCGCACGAGCTGGCGGGCAACGTCACGACGCGCGTCTTCAGCGCCGCGACGCTCAAACTTGTTGATTGCCACAGCGTCGGCGTAGTCGAGCATGTCGATTTTTTCGAGCTGGGACGCAGCACCGAATTCCGGTGTCATGACGTAGAGAGACGCGTCGACAAAGGGGACGATGCCGGAGTCGCCTTGGCCGATCCCAGGCGTTTCTACAACAACGAGGTCGTGGGTGGCCTTGTAAAGAGTGATCACGTCGGCGAGGTTTTCGGGGATAACCGAGCCGGCGCCCCGGGTTGCCAAGGAACGAAAGGTAACGGATCCAAGTTCGATGGTGTTCATCCGGATTCGATCTCCCAGGAGCGCGCCACCACCCTTGCGCCGGGTCGGGTCAACCGCGATGACCGCGATCCGGAGCTTGCCCTCCTGGTCAGTGTGGAAACGTCGCACGAGCTCGTCGGTCAAAGTGGATTTTCCAGACCCACCGGTTCCGGTGATACCGAGTACAGGAGTCGAGGATTGGGCGGCGGCCGCTTGAATTTGCTCGAGCCACCCAGCCGGTGCGCTGCCTTCTTCGAGCAGTGTGGCTGCACGAGCGAGTTCGCGCTCGTGGTCGGCCAGCACTGCGTCCAGTGCTGGAATATTTTCGGTGAGGGCGACGTCGCACTCTTCAACCATCGAGGCGATCATGCCCACCAGGCCGAGTCGTTGACCGTCCTCGGGGGAAAAGATGCGGACCCGCTTCTCGGCGAGGAGAGCGATCTCTTCGGGGACAATGACTCCACCGCCACCACCGTAAATGCGAATGTGCCCTGCGCCTCGACGCTCCAGCAGGTCGCGCAGGTAACTGAAGTACTCCACGTGCCCGCCTTGGTAGGAGGAGATCGCGATGCCTTGTACGTCTTCTTGGATGGCGGCCCGGACGATCGTCTCGACACTTCGGTCATGGCCTAGATGGATGACCTCACAGCCTTGTGACTGCAGGATTCGACGCATGATGTTTATCGCTGCATCGTGCCCGTCGAACAGGCTGGCGGCGGTCACGAACCGGACGGGGTTGGTTGGCAAGCCGTCAGTGTTCACAGGGGCTCCCCTCGACTGGATGCCGACATCAGCCGGATTATCCGTGGAATACAAATTATAGGACATCCATGTACTTCGCCTCGTTGTGCCCCGAATTGCATGGCACTTGGTACGGGAAGTCGTGAGGAAAGTCACGAGGGAAGTTGGACTGACCGAGGCGGCTGGAGTTCCCAAGGCGCGTTCTGGTCGCAGATTATGGACCCGCATGGGCCCGCCATGAACCTGTTTGGCCCGGTCAATCACATTGCCGCGATCCGCCCAGGAATAACTTTGATAACCGCGATGCGCAGCGCGACTCATCCGGGGCATCGTTCACTTAATTGTGCTGGCATGGATGCGTGGCTGGGCATTGTTCATCCTTGCGAATTCACTCAGGGAGGGGCCGGTCTACTCTGATGAACATGGTGTTAGCAAATAGTGTCCTTACGGCGATTGACTGTGACGATCCTGTACGTCTCGCTAATTTTTATGCCCAAATTATTGGTGGCAAGATTCATGAGTTTGACTTTGGTACGTCGGGTGAGAGTGGTTGGGTTGAGATCCGCGAAGGTGAAGTTCGCCTACTTGCACTCCAGAAAGTGCCCGACTATCAACCACCGACCTGGCCTAGCGGGGGTCTGCCACAGCAGATGCACCTAGATTTCCAAGTGAAAGATTTGGATGTTGGTGAAGAATTTGTACTCTCAATCGGCGCGCTTAAGTGCCAAGTCCAACCGGGCGAGAAATTTCGAGTGTTTCTTGATCCGGAGGGGCACCCATTCTGTTTGGTAGTCCCGGGAGCACTTTCCGAGTAAAGGAGAAATATGGGAATTCAACGACTCAACCATGCTGTGCTGTACGTTCGCGACGCCAAAAAAAGTGCTGAGTTTTACCGCACGGTGCTGGGTTTCATCGAAGTGGTCAACCTGGACGACCGGGCAATTTTCCTGCAAGCGGCTGGAAGCACAAATGACCACGACCTGGGTCTCTTTAGTCTGGGTGAAAATGCAGCAAATAGCGGGGCTGGGCAGACCACGGTCGGTCTGTATCACTTGGCTTGGGAGGTCGACACTCTCAGTGAATTACAAAGAATTGGTGAATTGCTGCGTGAATCGGGAGCGCTTGCTGGCGCATCAGATCATGGAACAACAAAAGCCCTATACGCCCGCGATCCCGATGGACTTGAATTTGAGGTGAGTTGGCTGGTACCAGTGGACATGCTGCACCTTGAACCTGGTGGAATGAAAACTGCCAGCCTGGATCTCGAGGCAACTATTGTGAAATACGGTGAAGACACACTCGGTGGGATCGGAGTGTCCCGCTAGGCGGAAAGCCAGGTCCAAAAAGATCCACATAGCGGGAGAGAATTGACACAATTGAGCCATGGAGTTGTTTCAGCACGTAATCGGTGGCGTTGAAGTTCCCTCAATTGATGGTCAGACAATGGGTGACATTGATCCTTACACGCAGGAGCAGTGGGCCACTGTCGCACTCGGGAATAAGGCTGATGCTGACAAGGCGGTGGCTGCGGCACGTGAGGCATTTGATCATGGCCCATGGCCGCGAATGGGTTTTGAAAAACGCCAGAAAATTTTGCACAGATTTGCAGACCTGATGGATGAACACGCGCAGGAACTTGCCATGGCTGACACCCGTGACATGGGCAAACCGATAACTCAAGCTTTACACGACGTTGCCCGCAGCTCGTGGAATGTTCGCTTTTTTGCTGACCACGCGCGATTGAGCACGGCCGACACTTACCCAATGGATTCCGGTCACCATGCGTATTCTGTTTACGATCCTGCGGGCGTAGTTGTCGCAATTTCACCGTGGAACTTCCCGCTCATGATGAGCACTTGGAAAGTGGCGCCTGCGCTAGCGTGGGGAAACACCGTTGTTCTCAAGCCGGCCGAAGACACGCCAGCGTCGGCGACGATTTGGGCCAGACTTGCTATTGAGGCTGGGATTCCCGCGGGTGTGCTGAATGTGGTGCATGGATTTGGCCCCGGCTCGGTGGGTGAAGCTCTCACCCATAGCCCTGATGTTGATCGGATAACTTTCACAGGTGAATCGACAACCGGAAAAATCATTGGCGCAGCGGCTGCAGCGAATCTGATTCCGATCAGTCTTGAACTCGGCGGCAAGGGAGCAAACATTGTTTTCGAAGATGCAGAAATTGACAACGCTGTCAACTGGGCCGTGCAGGCAATTTTCCGCAATGCCGGTCAGGTGTGTTTGGCAGGTAGTCGGCTCTACGTGCAAAACGGAATTTACGATGAATTTATGCGCCGGTACAAAGTGGCGGCGGAGACCATGAAAGTTGGCGACCCTAAAGACCCGGCAACGGAATTTGGTCCATTGGCGAGCGCCTCACACTATGAAAAAGTCACGAGTTACTTCGCAACTGTTGAAGTTGATGGTGGCCGAGTCCTCACGGGTGGTCCTGGTGAGGGACTTTATGTCAAACCAACGATTATTGTTGATGCACCAGCCGAGGCGCGAGTCTGCAAAGAAGAAATTTTCGGTCCGGTTGTCGCAGTTCAAAGATTCGAATCAGAGAGTGACGTTGTTCAGGCAGCGAATGCAACGCCCTATGGTCTGAACGCAATGGTATTTACTGAGAATTTGAGTAGGGCTCACCGAGTTGCGGAAAACCTTAAAGCCGGAACGGTGTGGGTGAATTGTTTCTTCATTCGAGATTTGCGCGCACCTTTTGGTGGTGTGGGCGAATCGGGTGTGGGTCGCGAAGGTGGCAACTTCAGTCGCGAGTTCTTCACCGAGCCGAAGGCTGTGGTCATGCAGATCAATCGCAAAGCAGACTAACTCAATTGTAGGTGGCGTCGCGCAATGTCAAATACAGGAGCAGGATCGGTGACTTCAAGGTGAAGTGAAACCAGACCTGCCTCAATCCCACCGCTAACGTAAGTGGGATTGTCATCAATAAAAACTATTTGATGCGCAGGTAGGCCCATTGCCGTAATGGCAATTTGATATGCCCGGTAATCAGGTTTGCGAATCTCGATCTCGGAGGAGTCAATGATGACGTCGAAAAGGGGAAACCAATCTTGGCTCTCCACCCAATCTCGTCCTTGAAAATCCATGAGTTCATTGGTCAAAATTCCTAAACGCAAACCCTGAGCTTTTACGTCATGGACGAGTTCTAGTGCTTGCGGACGAAGAATCTCAACACCGGCGGTTTGAAACATTGCCCGCATGATCGTTGGATGGCCGTCAAGGGGAGCTCCATTTGCTTGGGCCTTCGCTGCGAAGTCCAGCCAGTACTCGCGTTCGGTGGCTTCACCTTGGAGGTAACGGTCCCAGCGTTCATCCGTGCCTGATTCAAGTGGCCCTCGGCCAACCACGGTCCCTACTGGCAATCCACGAATTTCTTCGTATTGATCGGCGATTTCCCACGCCGATCTGAAAAAAACAACCCCCACATCCAGTAGTAGGCCTTGTGCAATTGCTGTTGGTTTCTGTGTGTTCATTGGATCACCTCTTCACTAACATCTTCGCCCCGAGCACTGGCCAGAAGGATCTCGCGCAGTGACTTAGCAGTCCTTGGTTCCGGTAGATCAACGTCTATCCAACCGTCCCCCTCACGTGTGGGATAAACGGTCACCTGTTCTGTTAGGTTGCCTTGTTTTCGTCCAGTGGTGAGATCAAAACGTTGAAAGTGACCGGGGCAACTGATGCAACCGTCGCGGGCGACTCCTTCGCTCAGGAGGACACCCTTGTGCGGACAGATATCAGTGAGTGCCGACGCGACGCCCGACGCGCGGGAAAGGAGCACGTGCCGTCCGTCGACGACTATTCCCAAGAATTTTGCTTCGGTGAGGACATTCGAAGCAAGTGCACGGTGCCATGTCATTACTTTGTTCTCACTTACTCATTGGGGCGCAGCTTGGATATGGGTTCTCCACCGATTGCCCACTCATCTGTAGAGACTTCATAGATAGCCACTCGAATTCTCTGGGGATCGCTGCCGAGTGACTCAGCGGTTGCGTCCGTTAACTTCTTCATCAGATCGTGTTTCTGCTCGGGCGTGCGGCCTTCAACGATGGTGACTTGAATAAATGGCATGGTTACTCCTTACGTTAATCGCAGAATATTTCAACGGTACCGAGCTGATCAAAGCGTGCGGTAATGCAGTCGCCGGGCTCAACCGCTACCGCCTCGGTCATGGCTCCGGAGAGAACAATCTGGCCAGTCTTCAGTCCCTCACCACGCGCGGCAAGTTTGCGCACGAGCCATGCAACACTCGCCGCCGGGTGGCCTAAAACGGCAGCCCCGGACGCTGTTGCAATAAGTTGTCCATTTTTTTCAAACACACAACCAAGTGTCCGCAGGTCGACGCCCTCTGGATCCACAGCAGTACCACTGAGGGTGAAGCCAGCAGAAGACGAATTATCTGCAACGACGTCGGGCAGGGTGAAAGAGTAACCGGCAAACCGTGAGTCGAGCACGTCGACGGCGGCAAAAATAAATTCAGTTGCCGCAAGAACGTGCGTTGCGCAAACGTGTGCACCCTTAAGGTCACTCCTTAAAAGGAAAGCGATTTCGGGCTCGCAACGTGGCTGGATGAATTGATCGCAGTGCAATTGCGCGCCAGTATCAACCTGCATGTCACTGGTGAGCCACCCGTAGAGCGGTTCAGAAACATTCATCTGCTTTTGTTTGGCTGCACTAGTCAAGCCCAGCTTCGCTCCGACAATGACATGACCTTGGCCAAGGCGCGCCTGAACGACCTCCGCTTGAATGTCGTAGGCGGTTGAAATATCAAGGTGCGGGTCGCTGTCTGTGAGCGCGATCGTTGCTGTCCTGTTTTTTGCTGCATCTATTAGTCGCCGGGCTTGTTCCGAATTCGTCATTTACCTGCCTCCAAGTGTTTTTGAGCAAGTTCTAGGGCGACATCAATGATCATGTCTTCTTGTCCTCCAACAACTTTTCTCCTACCTAGTTCCAGCAGGATCTCGGCTTGGGAGACGTTGTAACGCTCGGCGGCCTTTTGCGAATGTAATAGGAATGATCCGTATACCCCGGCGTATCCGAGGATCAGTCCTGCGCGGTCGATGACTTGTTGGCGGGGCATCATCGGTCGAACAATTTCCTCGGCGACGTCCATGAGCGCAAGGACATCGACGCCGGTGGTGATCCCGTACTTGTCCGAAACCGCAGCCAAGATTTCAGTGGGACAGTTACCCGCACCAGCACCCAATCCGGCGGAGGTTCCGTCAAGGTTTGTTGCCCCTTCCTCGTATGCCGCAATGGAGTTTGCGACCGCCATTGAGAGGTTATTGTGCGCGTGCACACCCACTGGAACCTCTAGTGCGTTAACCAATGCGTTAACCCGGCGTCGAACATCTTCGGTGGTCATGGCTCCGGCAGAGTCAGCAAAGTAAATAGCGTCAGCTCCGTAAGACTGCATTTTGAGGGCTTCTTCGACCAGCCCTTCAGGGCTGTTCATGTGGGCGAGCATCATGAATCCGATTGTCTCCATACCCAGCGACTTGGAAGTTTTAATGTGTTGTTCGCTAATGTCGGCTTCGGTGCAGTGGGTTGCAATTCGTGCCATGCCGACACCTAATTCGTGGACGTCGCGCAGGTCGTCGGCGAGACCAATTCCCGGCAGGAGCAGGCAGGCTATTTTTGCATTCGTTGTCGCCTCACACGCTTGGGCAATCAATTCTTTTTCATCAACTTTAGAAAAACCATAGTTGAAACTTGATCCTCCAAGGCCGTCACCGTGGGCAATTTCAATGACTTGAACTCCCGCGCGGTCAAGACCTTTCACGATGGCAATAACTTGCTGAGAATCGTACTGATGACTGATCGCGTGTGAACCATCACGCAACGTTGAATCAATCAATCGGAAGTCTGGCGTTGTGGTGCTCATGCGGTGGCCTCCCTGTCCTTGCGTGAATGGGCAATAGCTTCACCAACGCGCATCGCGGCGGCGGTCATAATGTCAAGGTTGCCGGCATAGGCCGGTAGGTAATCGCCGGCGCCCTCAACTTCGAGGAGGACCACAGCGCGGTGGGGAACAACCCCGCCGGGCGTATGGAAGGGTCCTTCCTCAATAACGGGTGGGTTCTTCAATCGGTAGCCGGGTACGTAAAGGGAAACCTCGGCGGCCATTTCGTGAATCGAGTCAATGATCGCTCCATGATCGGATCCTTCCGGAATTGCCGCAAAGACGGTATTGCGCATCATGATCGGTGGCTCCGCGGGATTGAGAACCATGATTGCTTTGCTGTGGGTGGCTCCACCAATTTCACGCAACGCGGTCGAAGTGGTTTTCGTGAATTCGTCAATGTTCTGACGGGTACCTGGCCCGGCGGATTTTGACGCGACAGTGGAAATCATCTCCGCGTAAGGCAGTTCGTCGATCACCCGACGAATTGCGTAAACCATTGGAGTTGTCGCTTGGCCACCGCACGTCACCATATTGACATTGGGAGCGTCAAGGTGTTCATAGAGATTCACAGCGGGAATCACTTTTGGCCCACGCGCCGCCGGCGTGAGATCAACCGCAATAATCCCGGCTTCGGCGTATTGCTTGTAGTGCCGCACATGCACGTAGGCACTCGTCGCATCAAAAATCATGTCAATGTTGTTTGCGTTTTCCAGGACCCATTCGGGCCCAGAGTGTGGGGCTTCAATTCCAAGGGCTCGGGCGCGAGCAAGCCCGTCGCTGCCGGGATCAATGCCCACGAGCGCCACGAGATCGAGAACATCGCTTCGCAACATCTTCACCATAAGGTCGGTCCCAATATTGCCTGAACCAATAATTGCGCACCGCATGTATTGTCCTTTCTGCCGCGCTTAAGCGGCGTGCTGCTTAGTTACTGGATTATTGGGATACCCGGAGAGTGATGGGACCGAGGTGAGCGAACTCGGCCCGGAATACATCGCCCGCCGTGATCGGGACCATCGCGTGTAACGCACCGGTCATGATCACACTCCCGGCAGGCAAATGAATTCCCATCGGTGCCAGAGTGTTAGCTAGCCAAGCAACGGCAGCGAGTGGATCACCCAATGCCGCTGCCCCCGCCCCGGTTGCTATGACCTCGCCATTTTTGGTGAAGGCCATTCCGATCAGCCTGGGATCAATTGAGTCAATGGGGATGACATTGCTGCTCAGCGCGATTGCACCACTACTTGCAAGGTCAGCAATCGTGTCGGCAATTTTGATTTGCCAGTTGATGATCCGGGAATCAACAATTTCGAGGGCGGCGAGTAATCCTGCGCTCGCTTGGTAAGCCTGAGCGGGAGTGCAGTGTGGGCCAGTGAGGTCATCTTTGAGGACAACGGCAATTTCCGCCTCGACTCGTGGGGCAATGAAATCGGTCATGGAAAGGGTTGCACCATCGCGATGAATGGTCGAGGCAAAAACGGGACCAAAATCAGGTTGGTCAACTCCCAGCAGTTGTTGCATGGGAAGTGAGGTCAATCCGAGTTTGTACCCAGAAATAGTCTCGCCCCGCTCGGTGAGTAAAGCAACAAGTTCCTGCTGGATTGCATAACCGTCCTCCACTGTAAGTTCAGGATCGTTTTCAGTGAACGGCGCAATTGGGATGCGATCAGTGCGGGCATTCAACAGCGCTTGAGCAAAATCGAGAGCTTGATTGGACGTGATTCTCATTGTTCTCTTCCTTTGGGTTTCTCGTGGTATCCAAGACGACGGCTAATAGCGACACCGGCTTCAATACATGGACGCGCAAACCGCCGAAGAGAATCTCCGGTAAGCCTTTGCAGGGGACCGGCGACCGAAACCGCCGCAATCACCTCACCCATGCCATTGCGGATAGGTGCGGCTACGGAGGCGACGCCCATCTCAGATTCGTTGATGTTCTCGGCCCAGCCTTTACGTCTAATCTCACTGAGCTCCGAGCGAAGCGCATCGATTCGAACGATTGTGTGTGGTGTGTGCGGCTTGAGACGCCAACCATTGAGAATCGGTTCAAGGGCGTGTGGCTGCAGGCTTGCCAAAAGTAGTTTGCCGGTGCTGGTGCAGTGGGCGTCATTGCGAAAACCAACCCGACCAAAAAGTCTTAGGGTCTGCTGGCTTTCCCGGCGTTCAACGTAAACAACTTCGCGACCGTCGAGCACCGCAATCTGAACAGTCTCTTTCGTGGCGTTACGTAGATGATCAATGACAGGGCTGCACGCTTCGTGTAAATCAGCATGCCAGGAAACCGAAGCCCCAAGTTCATACATAACAAGACCCAATCGGTAAGACCCGGTATGCGGGTCTTGCTCCAAAATTCCTTCCAAGGCAAGGGTATTTACTAATCTGTGAGCCGTACTCTTACCGATTCCGAGCCGACGAGAAAGCTCGGTAACGCCGAGATCACGATTCCCTTTTGAATACTCTTTGAGTAGCCGAGCTGCGTTTTGAACGCTTGAAAGAGTCGAATGCGATCGACGGGCCGGTTCAGTCACCTGTGATACCTCGCAGTTCCTTGATCAAGGCCTTTCGAACTGGACCAAACTCATGGTTAGCTATGACAAGGTTTGGGGCGATTGCCAGCGCTAAGAGCGCGTGGGCGTTGCTCAAGTCGTTCACAAAAGCTGAATTCATTTCCAGAACTAGCGCGGATTTATGTGGTGCCAAGGAAACCAGGGTCTCAAAGTCTCGAGCGGCAGCGGCGTGTGAGTGCGCAAGACCAGTGCCGGCGTGCTGGGCGTGGTGGGCACTGAGTCCACTTCCCGGGGGAATACTCAGATGGTAGAGAGTGGAGCGCAGACCGAGTGCGTCGTGGACCGAAGCGATCGCTGGGCCTTGTGTTTCATCAATCACAGCTAATCCGGGAATCACGGTTGAATCATAAAAGCGAAGAACCCATTTCAGGTCGCCGATACTGTCTTTGAGACAAATTTCGCTACCCATCGGAGCGGGTAAAACTTCACGAGTGCCAACGATATGCAGGTAACGGGTACCGACCGCAACCACGGTGAATTCTGGGGCGGAAAATAATGGCAATCGGAGACGATCCGCTGGTGCAAGGTGCGTCGAGGCATCAACATAAGCCTGGTGGCTGGCCCGAACATATTCAAACATCGCGGCTCGCATATCCGCTGGCGCTGCTGATAAGGATTCCGACCTCATGCGGGTGGACGTTAGCAGGAAGTGTTCCTCTCCATGGGACAATGTGCTTCCATGCGGGACACATTCGTTCTAACGTCCACCCCAACACATGTGAGTTGACCCACACCGGGTCACCCCAGATAGTGAAGGAGTGAAGTCGCAATGGGCTTGCAGCGCCTAGCACACGTCGATGTCACGGTCACCGATCTTGACTTAGCGACCGCCTATTACACCGAGGTGATCGGTCTGCTCGAGACGGAGCGGGATGAAAACTCGGTCTATCTGAAATGTTGGGATGAACCAAATCACCACTCACTCAGACTGATTTATGGCCCTAGGGTTGGTTTTGAGCAGATGTCGTTCAAAGTCGAACGCGAAGATGATCTTGATGAGTTCGAAAACAAAGTAACGAAATATGGCTTCCCAGTCCGGCGGGTCTCCAAGGGCGATCACATCGGCCAAGGTGAATCGATTCGATTCGAGACACCGTCGGGCCAAGTTATGGAGCTCGTGCACGATATAGAAATGGTTGGCCGCGCGACATCGCTGGTGAATCCGTCCCTCACCGTGGAAGGCCTTAAAGGAATTGCGCCACCGCGCCTTGATCATGTTTTAGTCACCGCTGAGGAAGTCGGTGATTCGGCAAAATTTTATCAGGATGTCTTTGGATTCCGGATCACAGAGCAACTCCTTGACGGGCAGGGTCATCAATCTGCGGTGTGGATGGAGGTGTCGCACAGTCCGCACGATCTGGCAATTGTCAGCGGAAAAAATGGGGGTCTGCACCACTTCGCCTGGTGGCTCGATGACTGGGACCACGTAAGACGTTCGGCCGACATTTTGGCTTACAACGGAATTCAGATCGACGTTGGGCCAACCCGACACGGAATAACGCGCGGAAACACCATCTACTTTTTCGACCCCCTCGGAACCCGCAACGAGGTATTCACGGGTGGCTACCGCCCAGATCCGGACTTCCCCACGATCACCTGGACGGAAGATCAAATTGGCCGGGCAATTTTTTATTACGAGGGCGAACTTAACCAGCGATTCATGACCGTTCATACCTGAGACAGGAAAGATTCTGATGGCAATTCTTCGTTTATCGCACGTGGAGATTCGGGTGCCGGATCTTGAACTTGCCACGGCCTATTACAGCGAGGTTGTTGGAATGTTTGAGACAGCCCGCGAAGTTGATCGAATTTTTCTCAAATGTTGGGACGAGCACCAGCACCACTCCGTGATTTTGCAAAGTGCCCCAACATATGGATTAGTTCGCATGGGTTGGAAAGTGCAGTACCTAGAGGATCTTGATCACTATCAAGTGAAACTTGAAGCCGCTGATGTTGTCGTTACTCGCTTGACGCCAGGGCAGTCGGGTCCGGGCAGTGGTTCATCTATTCGCTTTGAGTTGCCCAGCGGTCATGAAATGGAACTCACCTACGGCATGGAACAGGTGGGAAACCTCCTGCCACTAACGAACCCACCACCCAAACCGCTCGGCATGGTGGGAATCGCACCGCCGAGAATAGATCATATTTTTCTCACGTGCGAGGACGTAGGAGCGAATACCAAATTCTTGGAGCAGGTCCTAGATTTTCACCTGACCGAACAAGTGTTGGGCGATGACGGTTTTCAAGTAGCCACGTGGTTGGAGCATTCAAATCAGTCGCATGACATTGCGCTCGTGACCGGACAAGATAGAGGCTTGCACCACTTCGCCTATTACGTCGAAGACTGGACTGCGATCCGAGATGCCGCCGACATTTTGGCGTACCACGGTGTCAACATTGAAACGAATCCAACGCGGCATGGCGCCACTCGAGGGCATTGTTTGTATTTCTTTGACCCAGCGGGAAATCGAAATGAAACTTTTACCGGCGGCTATTACGTAGATCACGACGAACCCCCGGTGACCTGGACTGAAGCTGAGATGGGACGGGCAATTTTTTATTACGACGGAGTGGTGAACCAAAAGTTCCTCACGGTCCACAGTTAAAGGAAATTATGACGTCATTAGATGCACCATCACCGGAAACAGGTCGGGGGGTCCGATCGGCGTTACCACGCATGGATCGAACCGACCCTCCCGGCTATTTGCAGCGCTACCGTGAACGCGAAGCTCAAGGCGGAGTGACCCCCTCCGCTGAAATGTTGGACCTGGATCGCACCAAATTCACACCGTTGTATCTGCGCCGATTCCGGGATCGAAAAAGTGGTGCCAACGCACTTGAGCAGCGAGTCCCAGTGTGGGAGGGTCAAGACCTCGGCGTTACCAAGGCCTATTCACAAATGACAAAAACGAAAGAAATTGTCCCAGAATCACAGGAACAAGCCGGCGCAATTCTCACTACTCAAGTTCACATCATTCGACATGGTGAAACGCAAGGCTATTCAACCGAGAGTGGCTTAACTCCGCTTGGAAGCTGGCAGGTGCATCGTCGGGGTTTTGACATTAGCAAAAGTATAAAAAGCGATGATCGAATTCGAATTGTTTGTGCGGATACGAATAGGGCCCGACAAACGGCTGAGGGGATTCGAAAAGGATTGCTCGACGGCTTAACCCTGTGGGATCGAACCGCACAGATCAGCGAGATAAGTCCCATGGAGGAATTCCGCAACTTTCAAGTGTGGACCCCGGAGGGGCAACGTGATGTGACCGGCGCGTTCCGGCTGTATAAAAAAGAGATGGAAAAGTATGAACGGGTGGCCTCGGGTGATCGCCCAACCTGGCTTGTTGAGATGGACCGTTTCTGGAGTACTCAGGCTGGTGGAGCGGACCCAATCACGCTCTGGACTCAGATCCCAATGCTCAATTTCGAACCACCTTCTGCAACCGTTCGCAGGTTTTGGGCCGGAATCCAGCGGGTTATGACCGAGCACCCCGGTGAGCGAATAATTGTGGGGACCCACTCAGGTCCCATCCGCGCCTTTGCCATTAGTGCTTTTGGGTACGACCCGGGCGAGCCTTACAACACCGAAGAAGTCATAGTCCGGATGATGTCAAACGACTCGGCCTTCATCGCATATCGCAATCGAGTACAACAAGTAATGGTTCCCAACCTTGATGAACTCCCCGATTGGTGGGCGGGACTCACTGGTTGTGCACTTCCACCTTCGCTACGAACGGAGGGATAACACAATGTCTAAAAATGTAGTGTGGTTTGACAATTACACTCCTGATCATAAAAGTGAGGTTGGCGGTAAAGGCGCAAGTCTTGGGGAAATGACCGGAGCCGGGTTGCCAGTGCCACCGGGCTTCACCCTTACCTGCACGGCATTTCGAACAAGCAAGGAGCAATGTCAACTCGACGCGGACGTTGCTCGTTTGCTTTTTGAACTCGATACTGACAATACGGACATGGTGACCGAGCGTTGTCTGGGGATCCGCGCAGCATTCAACAAAATGGAAATGGCTGCATCGGTCGAAGTTGAACTGCGACGGGAATATCAAGAGTTGTGCCGGATCTCTGGCACGACCGATATTCCCGTTGCCGTGCGCTCGTCAGCAACGTGTGAAGATTCACCCGACGCGTCCTTCGCGGGGGAGCACGACACGTACCTGTGGGTTAGGGGCGGCGACGCAGTAGTTGATGCAGTCCGTCGCTGCTGGGCGAGTTTATTCACCGATCGAGCAACCTGTTACCGAGTCAAAATGGGCTATGAACATCGATTCGTTGAAATGAGCGTCGTTGTGCAAAAAATGGTCCGGCCAGTATCGGCAGGTGTTGCATTTACTCTAAATCCCATCAATGGTGATCGATCCCAGGTCTGCATCGATTCCGCGTGGGGGTTCGGCGAGTCGGTTGTCTCGGGCGAAGTAACTCCAGACAACTACTTGATCGACAAAGTCTTGATGGAAATCGGTAAACG
>Ga0075118_10001443_pt1 | contig 16953 bp, 15 predicted proteins | sample AntAceMetag02UKE_FD_69794 | JGI IMG/M metagenome (GOLD analysis project Ga0075118, IMG submission 69794) | Saline lake microbial communities from Ace Lake, Antarctica - Antarctic Ace Lake Metagenome 02UKE | ecosystem: Environmental > Aquatic > Non-marine Saline and Alkaline > Saline | place...
CAGCTCCGGTCCAAGGGCGGCTTCAAGGCCCTCCCGCCAAAAGCAAATTCCTAGCAAAGGGCCAAAAGTGAGGTACACCTCTCCGATGATGGATTTGCAGAAATCGTGAATATCAAGGGGCCTGGCTGCCTCAGACATCTTTGGTTCCTCACCACCAACAATGACCACGAGCTAATCCTGGAAATCAATATCGATGACTCAGAGAAACCGCAAGTCGTTGCGCCGCTGAGATCATTTTTTGGCATCATGCAGGATCGGGAACCGTACTTTGTCGATTGTGCTGCTTTCAATGTTCTGCCGAACCCTGTTGCCACGGAAAAATCATTAATAGATCCCCAGAAAATCAAAATACCCGGTACCCCGGGCTACAATTTATATCTTCCCATTCCATTCAGCACGACCTACCGTATAACGGTTCGTGGCACGCCGGGTGCATTTCTGGGAACCGTTCTGGACTGGCACAAGTATGACAAGGATACACCTCGATGAAAAGACTGACCCTTACACGATTCACGGCAATAACGTGGAGGACGACTACGGATTCACATGGGGGTTCAACAACTACCAGACACGTTGGATAGGATGCCCCACGCACGAAAACCGTGGCCGTAATGATCTGGATGGTGTTTTCTATCGCTTCTTCGGGCCTGACCCGATAGCGTTTCGGTCATCGTTTTCCTTCCGTGCGGGATGCCGCGGAGACGACATGGAGACAGTTGTGTATTACTACAAGATGTCCGGCAGTGGTGTTCCCGAAAAATAACCCACCCCCTTCTCCCCTCTCCGATCCCGTCAACGGCGCCCCCAAGCACCTATTCCCAAAAGCTGCACCCTCTCCGCTCCCGGCTCCCGCCCGAAATGAACCGTCAGAGTTGAAAAAGCAATTTCCTAATAGTCGGCTTTATGGCCCTCCCGCCAAAGGCAAAATCCTAGCAGTTAATGTAGAGACCCGACCGACTCCTGCCCGAGGCGAGATCAAGATACTCCTATTTAATCAATTTTCCTTGGAGGGAAATATTCTCAAGTTTGAATGGGACCTCAAACAAAATTCCAATGAGTTCCGTTCGGCCCATGGAAAATACCATTAAGATTCTCCAGCCCCTCCTATACCGTTCTTTTCGCCGTTAAAATGGTGGCGACCAAAACTCCACAAGCAGGTCCGGCTATCCAGAATTTGGATCGAATCAGAGTGAGCTTTGAAGGAGTAGGATTCATCGGATGGCAGGATGACGTCAACCTCCGACGACTCCCAGATCTTGGGGGGGGGCGGCAGCGGCTTTGCTTAGACCCCATCTACAGATCACCGTCTAAGCATCCCCTTTTATTTCTGAAATACCCAAGGAGTTTGGAGCAAACTTGTGCCGATGTTCAAATGAAGTTTCGGGGGTCAAGACGATAGCGATTGTGGCCAATGTCAATGGCTCGTTTTTTCTGGAGGCCCGTAGTTTACGGATTGAGAAACGCCCGGTAAAATCGTCTCGGTCCGGTTGCTAACGTGGCATCGTGGACGAATCTCCATAAATCGGTGACTGGAGTTGCCGTGGCGATGGTTGTCCAACTCTTGAGATCCGTGCTCGTTTGGAGCGTTAGCGGGAAATTCGGGGTGGTCCTGAGCACCAGCGTTACTTCGCCTTCGGATGTCCCCGAGATCTCGGCGATCATGAGCGTCTCGGCACCCGACGGCACCGCGTCCAGCGACGCCAGGGCCGCATCCCTCGCCGTCGCCACGCCTACCGGATCGGTCGCCGCGTTAATCGCTATGTTGCCATTCGTCCTGCCGGTTTGCAGCAATGCCCAGTTCTCGGCGGTGTAGTAGTTCGCTTCTAGGGAGGTCGCCAGCGCCCTCGCCAAGTCGGCCAGCGCCGCCTCCTTGGCCGCCGCCAGTGTTTCGGCAATCGTAGGCACCGCGTCCATCGCCGCCAGCGCCGCGTCCCTCGCCGTCGCCACGCCTGCTGGATCGGTGGCCGCATTAATCGCTAGGTCGCCATTCGTCCTCGCGGTGTTCAGCGCCGTCCAATTCTCAGCGGTATAGTTCGCTTCGAGATAGGTCATCAGCGCCGTCGAGAGGTCGGCGAGCGCCGGAGCCTTGGCCGCAGCCAGCGTCTCGGTATAGGTTGGCAGTGCGTTCATTGCGGCCAGCGCCGCGTCCCTCGCCGTCGCCACGCCTGCCGGATCGATCGCCGCGTTAATCGCGATGTTACCAGCCGTCCGGGCCGTTATTAACGCGGTCCAGTTCTCGTAGGTGTAGTAGTTCGCTTCCAGATAGGTCGCCAGCGCCGTGGTCAGGTCGTTCAGGGCCCCCGCCTTTGCCACCACCATCGTTTCGGTAAACGTTGGGACCGCCTCCAACGCGTCCAGCGCCGCGTTTTTTGCGGTCGTCAGGCCTGCCAGGTCGGTCGCTGCCTTAATCGAAATTTGGTCATTCGTCACGGCGGTTTGCAGCACGGTCCAACTCTCGGCGGTGTAGTTCGCTTCCAGATAGGTCGCCAGCACTGTCTCAAAGTCGGCTAATGCCACCACTTTGGCTGCCGCTAGCGTTTCGGCAATCGTGGGCACCGCGTCCATCGCAGCCAGCGCCGAGGCCTTCACTGTCGCTACGCCTGCCAGATCGGGGGCCGCATTAATCGCGGTGTCGCCATTCGTCTTAGCTGTTGTCAGCGTCGTCCAGTTTTCGGTGGTATAGCTCGCTTGCACATAAGTGCCCATCGCCGTCGCCAAGTCGGCCAGCGAGACCACCTTTGCCTCCGCCAGCGTTTCGGCAACAATCGGCACCGCGTCCAGCGCGGCCAGCGCCGTCGCTTTCGCCGTGGCCACGCCTGCCGGATTGGTCGCCGCATTAATCGCAATCTCGCCATCCGTCTTGGCCGTATGCATCTCCGTCCAGTTTTCGGCGGTGTAGTAGTTTGTTAATAAATAGGTCACCAGTGCGGTCGCAAGTTCGTCGATCGCCGCCGCTTTAATCGCCGGTAACGTCTCGACCAACCCGAGGTCCACACCGAGGTGAGTTGAACCGCCCAAAACCACAATTTCGGTAGAATAGACGAATCCGCTGACCTCGCCGGAAGCACTATCGCTGTCGAGCGCATCGTCGCCGCCCTGTTTCGCTGCGGTGATGCGGTAATCGGTTGTGACGTCCGTAAGATCCCAGCGGACGATATGGATGCCCGGCTGCACACCCTCGAACAAATAGTCACCGTTCACATCGGTCACTGTGTTCGCGACGACAGTAGGGGGTGGAAATCCTACAGGTGGAGTTCCCGTAACCGCTAAAACTGTCGTAGATAATGCGATCGTGCCGGCAGCGCTACCCGCCATTGATCGCCCGCTGATTGTGGTGGTAGCACCAAAGGTGATCGCAGCGCCTCCAAGGATATTTCCCTTCATGTTCGTTCCTGCCCCTAGGGAAACAGCACCTTCCACGATCCAAAAAACATTCGCACTTTTTGCCTCATTCGTAAGAATTACATCCCCGGCAGATGCAGTGGTCCCAAATGCTCCTACGATTTGGATGATGAAAACAGCCTCGGGGTCTCCCTCGGCATCCAGCGTAACGGGGGAGGCCAAGGTAGCGGCAGCGCCGATTTTATAAACGCCGGGCGTTAAAGTCGCGCCACCCAACTCATAGGCGGCCGCAGACAGGAGAACATCAGGTGTCCGATTTTTACCCTTATTGTAAGCGGTCGCAAAATCGTCTAAAGCGGTCATGGTCGCGGAATCTCCCGTGGCGTAAATGGTTCCGTCCGAGGTTATTGCTGGGGCGATAGCACCGCTACCCGACCCCACATTTCCGGCAACATTTCCTGATCCCGAAATAGCCCCGCCAGCCAGAGCTCCATAATTGGCAGCATTGCCGAGGTCGAGCGTCGTTTTTTCTAACACACGCTGCAGCAGGGAGACCGGCACCTCAGAAAATCCGGTGGTTTCAGATGAGTCTTGAATGCCGTCGATGGAAGCATCGAACCAGACCCGGTTGCCTATAACAGAAGGGTCCACCGGTACTGAAATGGTCGTGGCCATTGCGATAGTACCACCAACCTCACTTGCCAAAACACGCCCGTTAATTGTGGTGCTAGCACCAAAGGTGATCGCAGCATTTCCGAGAATATTTCCCTCCATGTGAATACTGGCCCCCAGCGAAACAGCCCCTTCCACGATCCAAAAAACTTTCGAACTTTGCGCATTATTCGTCAGAATCACATTCCCTACCGATGCTGTGGCACTGAATGCTGCTCCGATTTGTATGATGAAAACAGCCTCGGGGTCACCTTGGGCATTAAGAGTAACCGGAGAGCCCAAAGTAGCAGCAGCGCCGATTCTATGGACTCCGGAAGTTATGGTCGTTCCGCCCAGCTCATGAGCAGCTGCCGACAATAGAACATCAGGTATGCGATTCTTCCCCTCATTGTAAGCGCTCGCAAAATCGGTCAAAGCGGTCATTGTAACCGCATCACCAGCAGGATAAATTGTCCCTGTCGAGGTTACCGCTGTGGAGATGGCACCACTCCCCGATCCCACATCTCCTTTCACATTGCCCGATCCAGAAATAGCCCCACCTGACAGGGCTCCGAAATTGGCCGCAGTTCCAAGATCGATTGGATCCGGATTGGCCGCCAACAATTTTTCGCAAGGGCCCGCCACGGTCATTGCTAGGATGAGGTAACGGAACATTAGTCGCGCTTTTGGACATCCGTGTGAACCGTAGGGATGCCTCGAATCGGCATCACTGCTGGGGTGGAGGGAGGATTTCATAACCTTTCCTCCGTTCTGGGGTCTGTAGCCTTAGCGAAGCCCACGACAATTGCACCTGTGCCGAGGGTGATTATTAGGCCAGAGTCAGCATTGCCACCGACGTATGCCGTCGTGCCGAGCGTTAGAGCGCCTCCAGAATAGAGAGAGCCATTGGTGACTAAACTCGCCGCTACGCTTGCATAAGTTTTGGAGGAGATTGCCTGATCGGATAAGCTCTTAGTAAGGAGGGAATTTCCCTCGGAACGCATGGCATCAGGAATAGGGACTCCACTTCCATCACGTTGACTTTCGTCGGCAGGACAGACTGTTGTCTGGGCTGCTGCAGCCATCGACAGCGAAGCAAGCAGAGAAATAGCAGTGAGTGCTGGGCTCGTAGATAGTATGGGGGATTTCTCGAGAGAGAAATAGCTAGTATTTTTTTTCATAGGGTTATATTGGCTGAACTGCTAGAAATCCCCCCATGGCGGGAGGGCTTTGAAACCGCCCATAGACCGGAGCGGAGGGGAGTGAAAGGGGGGTGATCGCCGCTACTGATACAAGCGATAGCCATCAGACTGGTTAAACCAGCTCGATATGAGTGTCTTTGCGTATCATTCATAACGGCTTCCAAGAGGCTCCCCACATGCCAACCATCGAAAATTACACCTGAAAACTACACAACCCTTTCTTTTTGAACCTCTTAAGACACCCTTCTAAAAATTCCTACCTATTCACACACTAAAAAAATTACGGTAAATCCGACAATTGCGCTCCTCTTTTCCAGTAAATTTTACAGGGTTGTGAAAACCTATTTTCTCGCCTCGCTCGCCAAAATCAGAGTCTTGCGATCTTTAGTAACGGCACCGGCGTCATCGTTACCAAGCCATCCGAAAAGCCAAAAGAACTGGAAAAAGGATCTCACAGTCGAAGAACCAAAAAATAGAAGGAGCAAAGAATGATCCTGACTTTCAAACACAAGTTGGCCTTATAAACCGAGCAATTTTTCTGCGTGATCTCGAGGAGTTCAATTTGCTTCTTTAGGATCGAATGCTCTGAACACGGCTTTTGAAACTCACAAAAATCGAAGCGGCCACCACCCCCGCTGAGATCATTGCCATCCCTGAAATTTTTTCTGCTAAAAATAGACTGGCAAAAGAAAGGGTCAGGAACGGTTGTAACAATTGAGATTGACTGACTCTGGCGATTCCGCCTTCTGCCAAGCCGCGATACCACGCAAAAAATCCCAAAAATGAACTGAAACAGGAAAGGTATGCCAGACCCAGCCATGAAGCCGGAGTTGCGTCCAAACCCTGGTTTTTGACTACGAGGAAGAGTGGCATGGCAATCATGGGTAGGGAGATGACCAGTGCCCATGAGATGACCTGCCACCCTCCCATCTCGCGGGCGAGGCATGCCCCTTCCGCATATCCAAAAGAGCAGAGAATCACCGCTCCAAAGAGCGCCAGATCGGCAGGTTGAAGCTTTCCGTATCCTGAGGAGAGTGAGAAGCAAACCACGGTGATACTGCCCACAAGACTCGCCGCCCAAAATGCCAGTGATGGCCGCTCATGAAATCTTAGAGAACCCACCATCGCGGTTCCCAATGGGAGCAGACCCAATACGACCGCTCCGTGGGAGGCCTCAACCCTTTGCATCGCCCATGCACTGAGATTGGAAAACCCAATGACCGCACCGAAGGAGACGATCAGAAGCCTCTTCAATTGTAGTCTACTTGGGGGAGGTTGCCGAGTTAGCCAAAGCAACATGCCCGCAAAGAATGAAGCAATCGCAATGCGTCCCATTCCTACGATCAGTGGATCGATGGAAGCCACCGCCACCCGGGTCGCAGGCAGCGTGAGACTGAAACACAGAGTTCCAAGCAAACCGAACAACATGCCATTTCGTCCTTGCGTGGGTGCTCTGGCACCGTGACTCAGGGGACTGCTAACAGCATCCTTGGGTCGGGGAGTTGTTCTCGCCTGGATAGGAGTGCTTTCTGAGGGATCAGCACGACACTGTGCAAAAGCCTCACTCATCGCTTCGGATATGACCGGAGGCAGTTTGTTCTGGAGTGCCGCACATCGTGCCTCATTACAAATTTTCATCAGATTCGTTTTCACGATTTACAGGGCTCAACTCAGTCGGTTTCCCTTCGATCAAATCGGAGTCCGCGGCGTGGAAAGCATCAATGCGAAGTCTCGCTGGGTTGTCATCGCTCATGACTTTAAGATTTGAGTTGGAGAGCCGCGAGGCGGCCCAGTGTCGCCAGAGCCTCAAGCCTGACCGGGGTAAGGGCCGCTCCACAACTGAGGCGGAGGCAATTTTCAAATTGAAGGGTTGGCGAGAAGATCGTTCCCGGCACCACACTGATGCCATGTAGGATTGCTTCAACGGTGTAAGCTTCCGCATCAAATCCCTCCGGCATTTCCAGCCAAAGAACAAATCCTCCCGGCGGTTCCGTGACCTTGCAGGACTGTGGGAAATGGCGGATAATTTCCTCGTGCATCTTTGCGCACTGACTGGCATAGATTTTTCGAATTCGACGGAGATGGCGGTCGTAGCTCCCTCGCTCGAAGAATTCCGAAAGCATCAACTCGGAGAGAGTCGCATTCCACGGGCATTGCATGGTCTTGAGATGCTTAATTTTCTTCAGGTGGGTTCCGGGGACAATCCACCCGACCCGAAGTCCGGGCGCCACGGTCTTCGAGGTCGATCCACAATGGATGACATCGCCTCCATGGAGACCAATCGAAGAAGGACGTTCTCCCGAGTGACCTAGATCACCGTACACGTCATCTTCGATGATCGTGAAGTCGTGGGCATTGGATAGCTTGGCGAGGCGCTTTTTGTTTTTTGACGGCATGACGCAACCCACCGGATTTTGAAAATTCGGCTGCACCACACAGGCCTTAATCGGGTGCTTTGCGAGTGCTGTCTCCAGAGCCTCAATGGACAGCCCTGTCGCTTGGCAGACAGGGATTTCAATGGCCCGCAGACCCTGATCGCGAATGAGGTTAAGAATCCCGAAATAGGTGGGTGACTCCACTGCGACCAGATCGCCCTTTTGGGTAGTGGCGCGCAGCGCAAGAATCAGGGCTTCGGTTGCGCCATGGGTCGTGACGATTTCATCTGGCATCGCCTTGATGCCGCAGCCCAGCAAACGTCGGGAAAGTGCCATTCGTAGTTCCCGGCGCCCCGTCGGGGGCGTATAGTGCGAGGCATCTGCCCCATATTTTCTAAAGACCGCGGCAGCGAGACTTGGTAACTTGGAAAGAGAGATGATGGGGTCATCGGGGGCAGCAGCGGCAAACGGTATCACGTCACGGTTCTCCACTAAATCCATCACCGTTTCAAAAATACATGAAGTCTCAATGCGAACAGGTTTGGCCCTGTAGACTGCCACGGGTGAGCGCGGTATGAGCGGTTTTGAGGGAGGACTCACAAAATAGCCTGATCGAGAATGTGCTTCGACCATCCCTCTGTCCTCGAGAAGGTGGTATGATTGGAGAATCGTCGTCACACTGACCTGATTTTCGCGGCTGGCCTGCCGGATTGATGGAAGCTTGTCCCCGGGGCGGAATGTGCCGCCTTGGATTAAGTCCGTGAGCCGATCGGCCAGAACTTGATAAATGGGAAGGGTCTGCGGCATGAAAAGACCTTCGTTCAAGATCACCTGATTCGCCAGACACAGGTGACGAAATTCTGCACCAGTACAGCCATCTGTTTTCGTGAAATATCACCCTTCTGTATCTACCGCAGAAGGAAGCTTGGATTATCGTTACGGCATCCTTCTCAAGGATTCAACCAAACTCTAAAGATCATGATCTACCTTTTGAAAATCGCGCTATTCCTATTTCTCGTTGCCTGGTCTGGGCTCGGCATCTGGATGATCGCAAAGTACTCCATCCTCTTTGGGCCGAGTAGTGACCACCCGTCGGAGACCCCCGGCGAACGTTCCTTCGGAGTCGCCCATATTGGAGCAATCTGGTTTGGGTTCTTCGCGCTCGCCACCTACTTTTTCTTCAAATAAACTGTCCGGAGCATTGCCGGGCCCTGCAAATACTTGGCGAACTCCACCTAAGGCACGGGCTAGCACTTTCCGAAGGTCAACCGAAATCTCAAACTTGATCTCTAACTGCCCTTCACCATCGGTCACACAGACTCTCTCCTTTTATCACTTGATTGTGCTCAAATCATTGCGAAGTCCGCAAGCCTTTGGGAGCGACTCTGAAGGACGTCGATAGGTGGGGCGTGTCCGCTTAAAACGTTTTAAATATGAGACCCTAGAGAGAGCATCCACCGGTCCAAGGGCGGCTTCAAAGCCCTCATATTTTTAGGGGGCAGACGATTCACAAAATCTGTTGTTCTCCGAAAATTCTGGGCTCTGTGTGATCACGCCGTGGCCGTATTGCCCTCTTACGCAATGATGCCATTCACCACTTTCCCCTCCACATCGGTGAGGCGGAAATCGCGGCCGGCGTAGCGGTAAGTGAATTCCTCGTGATCAATTCCCATGAGGTGGAGGATGGTCGCGTGGAGATCGTGGAAGTGGACCGGTTTGTCCTTGGCATAGTAGCCATAGTCATCGGTCGAGCCGTAAACGGTGCCCGGCTTGATTCCACCTCCGGCCATAAACATGGTGAAGCCGTGAGGATTATGATCGCGGCCGTCCTTCCCCTGCGCGGTCGGAGTGCGTCCAAATTCGCCGCCCCAGAGGACGAGCGTTTCCTCGAGAAGCCCGCGTTGCTTGAGATCAGAGATGAGCCCGGCGACCGGCTTGTCCATTTCCGCACTGAGCTTTTCGTGCTCCTTTTTCAGGTTGCCATGGGAGTCCCAGTAACGATGAGTGACTTGCACAAAGCGCACCCCCGCTTCGCTAAAGCGACGCGCCATGAGGCATTGCTCGCCGAAGGATTTGGTGGGGTCAACGTCCGCACCGTAGAGTTTTTTGACATGAGCCGGTTCCTTGGAAATGTCCTGCACGCCGGGCACTTCCATCTGCATTTTAAAAGCGAGTTCGTAGGAGGCAATGCGCGATTCCAGTTCGCTGTTTGCACCTCGTTGGACGAGGTGCTCTTGGTTAAATGACGCCAGTAAATCCAACTCCTTGCGTTGCTTGGCGCGGTCGTGAAGCGGGTTATCGATGAAGGGCACTTTCATCTCTCCGGAATTGCCGCCGATGCGGGTGCCACTGTATTTCGCGGGTAAAAATGCCGAGGACCAAGCCCCGGCTCCGCCGTGGCTTCCACTGGGATTGATCGTGATGAAGCCGGGAAGATTTTCGTTTTCACTTCCAAGCCCGTAATTGATCCACGATCCCATCGCCGGGCGCGTGAAGGTATCCGAACCGGTGTGTAATTCCAGGAGAGCCCCGCCGTGGCGCGAGTTCGAACAATGCATCGATTTTACAAAGCAAAGGTCGTCGGCGATGGCGGCGATATTCGGAAGCAAGTCGCAAACCTGCGCTCCGCTTTGGCCGTGCTGTTGGCAGGACCAGGGAGATTTTAAGAGGAGGTTCTTGGATTCACTGGAAGTGATGCGAGGAACTTCGAGAGGAAAGGGTTTTCCGGTATCACGGGTGAGGAGAGGCTTTGGGTCGAACAAATCCACCGTCGAGGGCCCACCGTGCATGAAGAGAAAGATCACGCGCTTGGCCTTCCCCGGGAGAGGGGGCGCTTTGGTCTGCCCAGCGGCCTCACGGGCCAGCATCGCCTGCAAGGCGAGAGCGCCGAAGCCGGTGCCGGATCGCTGTAACATTTCTCGACGGGAGAGCGGGAGTCCCGCTCGATAATGACATAAGCTCACAATGGTTTACTCTACGTATAAAAATTCGTTACTGGAAAATAGCACTCTCGCGAAGGCCGCCCAAGCGTCCTCTGGGTCACCGTAGTCGCTCACAAACTTCTCACCTTGGAGGACTTCTTTTTCGGTAGCCTCCCGGCCCAGGAGGTGCTCGATCAACCAAGCGGTGCGGTCGCGAGCACTCTCACTGCCAAGAGTCGAAAGAACGACCTTCGCAAGCGCTCGCGAGGACTCGTGCATCAACTCGCTGTTCATCAAGTAGAGGGCCTGCCCCGCCACCGTGGAGCTGCGACGATTCCCATCTGAGACGGCGGGATCAGCGGTGTCAAAAGCCTTTTGACCATCGTATCCGCTGCTGCGATAGACCGGAAGATAGACCGTCCTCCTCGGCACCAGAGAATGGCCCTGGAGTCGGCCACGATCGACATACTTCGAGGGTTGCACCACTAACATTGAGCCCCCCATCGTCGCGTCGAGGCGCTTCGATTTCAGGAGAATACTGTCGCGAATCACTTCCGCCTCAACCCGTCGGCGCTGCCAGCGCGCGAAGAGTTTGTTTTCCGGATCATACTCCAAAAGTGCGCGATCAGCCCGAGCCGATTGACGATAGGTCGCCGAGTTCATCATGAGTCGATGCATCGCTTTGACAGACCAACCTAATTCCACGAACTTGCGAGCGAGATGATCCAGGAGCTCCGGGTGCGTGGGCGGTTCACCCAGTCCCCCGAAGTTGTCCGGGGTCGGGACGATCCCTCTTCCAAAATGCCAGCGCCAAAGTCGATTCACAATGACGCGGGACGTGAGCGGATTCTCGGTCGAAGTTATCCAACGAGCCAGCTCCAGGCGGCCGCTTTGCTTTTCGGGCATCGCGATTTTCTTCCCATGCGTCCAGGCGGAGGGCACGCCGCGGGCAACTTCGGCGCCCAAGGTGAGGTAGTCACCCCGCAGGTGGACTTTGACATTTTGGGTCGGGTCTTCCGTCACTCCCATGACTTTGAATTGGGCCGGCAGGTCTTTCTTGAGAGCTGCGATTTCTTTGCCGAGGCGCTCCTTCTCGTCCTCGGGAGTTTCCTTTTTCTTGTGGACGTCCTCCAGGCGCTTCACCTCTTGCCACCTTTTCTCATCGCTCTCTTCGGTGAGGTTGTGCTCGTGAAATTCCGCCACCACCGAGTATTTCGTTAGCGTCTTGGTGGACATGAAAATCCCGGCGAGGCCGTAATAGTCCTCGATGGAGATGGGATCGATCTTGTGGTCATGGCAACGGGCACACCCAATCGTCATCCCCATAAAAGCCCGACCCATCGTGTCCATTTGCTCGTCGACAATGTCGCGCCGCATCTTATCGGGGTCATCGCACGCCAGCATCTTGGGACCGACCGAAAGGAATCCTAAGCCCACGATTTGTGCGCGTTTCTCGGCGAGATCTTTTGCGGGGAGAAGGTCGCCCGCCAGCTGCTCAATAATGAATTGGTCGAAGGGCTTGTCTTGGTTAAAAGAAGCGATGACGTAGTCGCGATACCGCCAGGCAGAGGGATGAGCAATGTCCTCGTCCATGCCATTGGTATCGGCATAGCGGGCGACATCGAGCCAATGGCGGCCCCAACGTTCGCCATAACGGGACGACTCCAGCAATTCCTCGATGAGTCTTTCCCAGGCATCGTGGCGTTTGTCCTGAAGAAAGGCCGTGATTTGCTCGGTCGAGGGAGGGAGCCCGTGAAGATCGAGATAAGCGCGTCTCACCAAGGTACGTTTTCCGGCAGACTTGGTCGGGAGGAAGTCTTTCTTCGCGATCCCCGCCAAGATGAAACGATCCAGTTCTTCGCGCGCCCATTCGGAATTGCGGACGACAGGCGCAGCCGGGTCGAGCACCGGAGCAAAAGCCCAATACTCTTCAGCTCCCGAAAGGAAGCCGCCCGCCATTCCGAGGCAAACAATGAATCGACTGAACACCATTGTTCCTACTACCGATCGAGAGGAATCGTTCTATCGGCGGAATATTGCTCCCTGCCCTGAACGAAAGTTCTGGTCCCGGACATTAATCAAGGAGTTCAATATCCCGCGGGATGTCTCATGACATGCCCTCTTCCCGGACGTGACGTCGGTTGCCAGCGTGGCCCCTTCCGCCCGCCTCCCCAACCGGTGTCGAGTCGCAGACCGGCGACGGTCATGAAGACATGGCCCTTCCGCACGTAAACGGTGATCCACTTCCCCTCACCCCGCTTGCCGTAATGAAAGAACCCCTTGGAAGGCATCTGCCCCTTGAGCAACCCCGCTTCTCTGAGGACATAGGAAACCGCTCCCGAGCAATCGTATCCCGAGTCATTCAGAACGGCATGACCACCGCCCCATTTATAGGATTTATTCTGCAAGCGATTCCCCGCCTCGAGCGCGCGCTTCACCGCCGCTGGCGCTCTCTTCGGAGCGTAGGCCAATCCATTCTGGTATAAGGCCGTTTTTCCGCGCTTAAATTTGTAGACCACCGGATCACGGGCCTTCACTTGTCCTCCACAGGACGTCAGGAAGAGAGCGAGTGGCACACACAAAAGCTTACCAAACCAGATTTTCATGACCCAGACACTTATCGGAATCACTTCGGACATCCAAATTAATTCAATTATTAATTGGCACCATCCTCAGCGCGCAAATCCCCAAGCCTCAAAATCCCGAGCACCATGGAATTCCTTACTTCGTCCGAAAGACCGCCATCCCCTGCGATTTCTCCAAACACGGTGATTCAAAGAGATCCTCATAGACCTCCAACAACGCTGCTAGGCTTGCCCGATCCCTAAACCTTGGCCAAAAGTCGTGAATCATCAAAAGCCTCCTCGGCGTAGGTTGCGGATCGTGATCCTCCCCAATTATCACTCTGAGGATAGCGCCACTCACCCAAAATCGAAAACACCTTCCACGCGTCCTCCCGCGTGAAGCGGAAGGCATGATTATCGAAGAGAAAATGACACTTCAACCACTTAGGATCATCAGTCGGGCGCGGCGGGTGGGAATGATTTCCACCGAAGAAAACCAAATCCGTGTCCAGTCGGAAAAAATCAGCAAGAACCTCTTCGAAGTCAGGCGTGAACGCGACATCGTCCTCTAGGAAAAACAAGTGACTTTTATCGGTTCGCAAAAACCGCACCTCGAGCCGCTTCGTCAATCGCACCGCAAAGTTCGCCGGAGTCGTTTTTTCGGGATACCTCGCCATCCGTTCCACCAGAACCCGACTGCCGTCCATTGCTTCCTGAAAGACAATCGGCTGACCAAGAATTTCACACACTCCATGTTTTAGGACAAACCGGCGATCTTTTCTTCGTTCCAACGCCGCACGATAAAGCGTAAATTCCTTCCTCATCTAATCTTTCAAAAAACCGAAGGGTCAATCGAACTCGCCAAATCTTTGATGTTTGAGGTGCGGCCCAGCCAACAGATTTTCAATCATCTTTCATCCCAAAATTTTGACTCAGCGATATCTCTCGCCAAAAAATCATTTTGATCCCTGGGAGCTGGTCAGTAAAAACGGGTAATTCATTTCCCGAGACACCCTGATACCCCTCCACAAGCTTTTCCACCAAAATGTCATAGGGGGAAGTTTCATAGGGACTACGAGAGCGATCTAAAAGAGGCTTTACGAACGATGGGTTAAGAGGTTGATCGCTTGCGTTTGAATTTGGTTGGTGCGGTTCTCAGGCGGCGGCGCAGTGGCTCGGGGAGGCTGAAGATGGCGCAGAGATCGGCGGCTACGGAGAGCCGCATGGAATTTTTTGGGAACGTCGTAAATCGTCGGCCCCCTCACAATGCCACCATCAATGCCCTTAAGTATCTCCCGATGATTTTTAAGGACATCAAAGATGAGAAGGAGAAAGCCAAGGAAACTGCTGATTATAAGAAGATGTCCGGGCAGGCTTACCTGAAACTGTATGAGCTGGAAATGGCTTACCGCGACGGTGACGAAGACAAGGCTGATGAGATCAAGGACCTCAGCAATGAGATGCCGGGTATCATCGTAAATGAAACCGGGTAACCGAGCCTAATCGCACCTTGCGAATCGCTTCTCACCACGACAACAAGTGAATCTTGGAATAATAAGCCGGGCGGGATCCAAGGACCTGAAAGAGCCCCTCTCGAAGTTCGGTAAAGTCTTACTAACCATGATGAACTCCATGAAACGCGCCTTCTTCTGGCTTTCTGGAGCTGGCACCGAAACTCTCGAACAGTGCCCGAACTGGGAGCAGCGTAAATACGTGGCCTTTGGTGCCACCGTGCTCGTCCCCTGCGCCTTCGCTTTCATCGCCTGCTCCTACGCCCTCTCCACCCTCGTCGATGATCCCCTGACGATCTACCCTGTCGCCACCGTCTGGGCCCTCATCATCCTCACGATCGACCGAGCTCTCCTCGCCGGCTACCGTCCCTTCCTTTCCTGGCACCGCAAGCTCGCCCAATTCTCCCTCCGCCTCTTGGTCGCCGTTCTCATGGGCCTCACCATTGCCCACCCCCTCGTCCTCCTCCTCTTCCGTGACACCATCAGCGTCGAGATCGAAAAAAAACGTGCCACCGACATCGACGAAGTCCGCCTTTCCTATCTCGAACCGAAGGATAGAATCGGGGTCCAGATCGACCAACTCGAGAAAACCGTCGCCGACCTCCGCACCGATTGGAATGAGTCGTTCCAAGCCAAGTTCATCGATCAGGATCGAGAGGGAGCGGAAGCCGCCATCCCCGGTCTCACTGGGGAACAACAAGAGGAACTGGATGCCGCCATCACCAATGCCACCGCCCCATATAGCGGGCGCCTGAAGCTCATCGACAGCCAGTCCACCGAACTCACTCCCCTCTACGCAAAGCTTCAAACCGAACTCGGCTTCTGGCAGACGGAATTCGAACGTGAACTCAACGGCCAGCGCTCCGGACTCCTCGGCGAAGGCCCCCGCGCCAAGTCCATCCGCTCCGACCAACTCATTCCCCGCCGCGAAGAATCAAAACGACTCGGAGCCCTCCTCGAGCACCTCACTGCCGAGAAGGCCACTCTCCAAACCCAGATCAGAGAAGCAGAACAAAACGCCATCGGCAGCTTCGAACTCCGTCTCACCGAAATCGAAGCCGCCAACCGACTCGAGAATGAACGGATCGCCACCCTCCAACGTCAGGTCGAATCAGACCAGGCCCTCACCTTCGTCTCCCAACAGAATGTCCTTCGCGAAACGATCAAATTGCAAATCGACACCCGCCTCGCCGAACTCGAGCGCACCCAGAACGGACTCGCCGACGTTTCCGCCGAGGAAAAGGCCCGCCTCACCGCCATCGCAGAGGAACCGCGGCGCGATATCCTCACCCAGACCCTCGCCCTCCATAAACTGTTTCAAGCCGGGAACGAGGGCGGACGCTTCGCCCTTTCCACCTACTTCATCCTGACCGCCCTCTTTATGCTCGTGGATACCATCCCACTGATCGTGAAGTTCTTCACCAAGCCCGGCCCCTACGACACTCTCCTCGACCGCGACGAGATCAGCTTCGACACCGAGCACAAGGCCTACCGCACCAGCCAGAACCGCTACATGGACGAACTTTCGGGAAGTAATCTCAGCGCCGTGACCCGCAACAAGCGACTGGAGCACGCCCTCATCGACGGCGTCGAACATTCCCGTGCTGCCCGGGAGTTCCTCGACTCGATGATTGAAATGGAAAAAGCCTTTGAAGAACGGATGCGCAGCGAACAGGAACTCGCCGCGGAGGCCGGCCCCGAACGCCTCGTCGCCCTCGAAGCGATGAAAAAGAAATTCTACGACGACCTGCACCACCGCATGGAGGTCTTCTTCACCCCCCAACCCACCCCCGCCAGCAACCCCGAGGGGCCAGCCTGAGATCTTAACGCCCCACCCAAGATGACCAAGGTGTCATCCTAAACCAGAGGATGGCTGGTCTCATCTAAATCCCGGCATTACAGGGGAATTTCCCGTGCCAAGTTGACGTCCTGATCTTCACCCGGTGAAATTTCCCCACTCCTCAACGAGGCCATCCCAAAAGAAGATCTCCCACAATAACATCATGGCAGCATTCCAAAAAATAAACTACCTTCTGTTCCTCATCATCCCCTCAATCATAAACTTCCGCTCCTTCCCCACCCGCTCCAAATCCCGGTAACCCGACCCGAACTCTTCGCTACTCATTCTTCACAACCCACCACTCTCATGGCCAACATCCAATCCAAGCGCTGGCAACTCTCTCGCCGCCAACTCCTTAGCGGCGCCGGCGCCACCCTCGCCCTTCCCTTCCTCGAAGCGATGCGCCCTCTCTATGGGCAAACCGCCTCCTCCGGCGACCCCGTCCGCATGGCCTGCCTCTTCATGCCCAATGGCGTCCGCCCCGATAAATGGACCCCCAGCGGCAGCGGAAAATCCTTCAAACTCTCCCCCATCCTCAGCCCTCTCG
>Ga0075118_10001453_pt1 | contig 16862 bp, 8 predicted proteins | sample AntAceMetag02UKE_FD_69794 | JGI IMG/M metagenome (GOLD analysis project Ga0075118, IMG submission 69794) | Saline lake microbial communities from Ace Lake, Antarctica - Antarctic Ace Lake Metagenome 02UKE | ecosystem: Environmental > Aquatic > Non-marine Saline and Alkaline > Saline | place...
CAAATTTACCGGCACCGTAGGCAATGCTAGTCCATGTTGTAGACGCCGGCAATGCCCCACCTGCAGTCCATGTAACGCCACTATCTGTTGAATATGCAGTGGTTGTTGCTCCTGTTGCAATAGCTATCCATACGCCTTGGCCATACTCTATATCTTGCCAAGTTGTTGAAGCTGGTAAATTTCCGCCAGCAGTCCATGTAACCCCTCCATCTACTGATCGAGTTGTTGTATTAGATCCAGTGGCTACTGCTACAGTTACTGAATTCACAGCCACTGCTGTACCGGTTCCCGATGTAGGTCCAGTAGCAATAAATGTCACTCCGACAAAGTTATTTTCTGCACCTACAGCATTAAACAATGTATCGCTTAGGGAAGTAATTTTGTAAGCTGTTCCTGCCACTAAACTACCAGCTTCAATTGCAGTTAAGTCTTGACCAGATGCGGTACTAATCCAGTCTCTGCTAGCAGAAAGTGTTCTTGATGTCCATGCACCGCCAATGCTAGTGTATGCGGTAGTTGATCCACTTACTAATGCTACAAAATTCCCACCTTGCGCAACACCTAATTGATCAAATGCTGTAACTGCTCCCGTTACTGAGTTGATCGAAGTTACTGTTAGTGTGATATCGTTTGCAGTAGTAGCACCATCAAGATTAGTTCCTACAATTGTAAGGACATCTAATCGAGTGTATTCAGTTCCTCCTACAGCAACAGTAACAATGTAGTTGGTGCCTTTCTTAATCACATTAAATGTGGCACCGTTGCCTGTCCCGCCTGTGCTAGACACTGCAAGATATGTCTGTACTGCTGAAGCATATTCAAGAGTTTGAACTGCTGTGGCCAAACTTGTTCCTGCTGCGGATGCATATGCCGGGGCAGTTAGGGTAACTCTTGGCTCAACAGTATAAGTTGAGCTTGCGTCCGGAGAAGCAATTGTAGTACCTGCTACAAAGTGATCCCATCCTGCTGCACCTGTTGACTCTTTAACTACGCCTGCAATTTTAGTACCGCTGTTGTAGGTATCAATAATAGCAAACTGTCCAACTCCAGTGCCGCCCGTAATCACTACTTTCATTCCGATGTATGCAGTACTAGTTTCTCCATCAGTAGCTGCTAGAGTAATTGATGTTGCTCCGCCACCTTGAGCAGTGTTGGCATTTGTAACGTACCCTTGACCACCAAACTCTCCGTCTATCCCATCTTCAGCATTTTGAAGCAATCTAACTTGATAAACTGCATCGTCGCGGAATTCGTCAGCTTCAGCTTCGGCTCCTAAGCCGCCGCCAGTTAGTAGAAATTCTGCATCGGTGTAATTAATACCTGCATTATCAAATTCTAATCCTATGAACTCTTGACCAGTAGTTGTTACATTACCAATAGTGGCAATGAACTGAAATTTATTATCTATTACACCGGTATTTGGAGTCTCTGTGTCGTCAAAGCCTTCTGCTACACTTCCAAAATCACCGTACGAGTTGTTACCGTTGGTTCCACGAATGCGTCCACCTTCTGTAGATAAATATCCAATGTGTGCGTAATATGAGAATACTGAAACAAGCTCTGCTCGTCCGTTATTAGCCACCCATGCACCAATACCATCACTGATCACCTGTGTAAAGTCGTTGGATACAATACTATCATTACCGCCGTTGTGCAATGCGCCGTCAATTTTTTGACCAATGGCTGCGTTACCAAAAGTAGTTAATCCTTGCACGTACGGGCTTCTAGTAATAATCCATGTGCGGAAGTCATCTGGGCCCCAACCTGGGTCTAAACTAGCATATGCACCTGCAGAAACTCTACTTGTGCCATACACGTTAGGAGGTAGTAGATCGCCATTGAGGTCTGACATGGTTTGATCGCGTAATCCTGTACCATCACGTAGGTAGTACATATCTTCTTCAACGCTGCCCAGTACTGCATTAGCATAGTAACGAGCTACATATCGTGATTTGTAATTTGAAGTGTATTTTAAATCCCACTTTAATGCATCAATATAAGTGCCAACGTCTCGTTCAAACAATGTTTGATTGTAGACTAATTCTACACTCATTGAGCCAGTGTTAGTAGTCAATGATACTGCGGCTCCGTTTCTTGTTGTAGCTACCGTAAATGCTGTTGCACTAACAATACTTCGAACATAGTACCTTGCATCTGCTATTAAATCTCCAAATGCTGTTCCGGTAAATTTAATTTCAACACCTCGTCGTAACCAGCTAGTATCACTAATGGTAATAACATTAGTAGTGTCAGTGGTTGCAGTTGCAGTATCAATGAATGTGTTTGCAATGTACGCACTTACTTCAGCTGTAATAAAGTTTCTGTTTCTCTCTAACTGTAGTATTGCATAATCTCTATTGCGTAAATTTGTTGAACAAACATCACCTTCGTTTGTTGCGCCGTATAAACTATTTACGATTGATGCCATTAGCACATTGATTCTTGCAATTGCAGTAGCATCTGCTCCAACATTGGCAATTGCCTGTGTTCTAACATATTCCACTGCTGCCATTGTTACAGCTTTTTGTCCTAATGTATATACATCGCTAGCGTTAAGTCTCAAATATGAGTGTCCAGCTTTCAATGATTGATAATTGCTGTTAAACATAAAATCAAATCCAACAGCTTTTAATATTGTACCTATATCTCTTGAACATTTTGTTTCGTCATATACTAAACTTGGATAAGTTGCATTAATATATGCAATTGTATTTGAACGAATAGTTGTTGCTGCTGAATTTAATGTCGAGTATGCGGAAATCAATGCTGTTGTAGAATTAACTCCGTCTGCAGGCGTTGGATCTACTAATGTTACTGTTGTTCCTACAGCTCCAGGACCAGTTTCGATAATACTTATAATGTCATCAACATTGTTTCCAATAAGAGTTGATGCTCCTGCACTTCCGGCAGTATCAGTGTAACGTACCACCAGAGTTTGTAAAGGAGTAAATGTTGCTGATGTTGCAACTTGTTGCATTCTTGTTTTTAAAAATTCAATAGTTCCAATTGTAGCAGCCTTGATTGACGCTGGAAGTTGTGCGGCAGCTATAGTGCTGTCTGCATTATCACCATCCCAATATGCTAGTCCTGCTACAATACTTTGTGCATTTCCATCATATGTTAAATCGTAAACAACTGCGTCAATAATGTATCCTGCATCTCTACGTGTCTTTGTTCTAGAAAAATGCGTATCACCTTTAATTGTAGTTAACTCTACGGTTTGACTAATTGTAACTTCGTATGTTCCTGCACCTCCCGTTGTACCTGATAGTTGTTGAGCAATAGCAGTACCAACAACTACACGTTCGCCGCGAATTATAGTATCAACAGTCACTGTTCCTGTTTCTAATGCAGACACTGTTAAAGTTGTTCCGCTAATAGATCCTGTTAATTCTAATTGACTGTAAGTTGTGTTGATGTAAGAGACAATTTCTTCTTGTAAGAATTTTTTGTTTTCTTTAATTAATTTTTTAGCATTGCCGTAGCCTGCTAGATAAGAAACATTGTATCCTACAGGATCTGTAAGATTTGAAGTATGCATTGTTCCTAAGCGATAATCGGCTTGAGATTTCATAACTTCAACTAGGTCAGCAACTACTACTGATTCGTCTGTGTCAGCAAATGGCCACACTTGACTTTGAGTTTCTATGTTTCCAGAAGTTGGTGTAACTGACGTGCCTGCTACAATATCTCCAATAAAACTCTCAATATGAGTAAACGTATCTATAGTATAATAGCTATCTGAAATATCAACAAGACTGCCTGCTGGGCCAGTATTAGTAGAACGCAATTCATCACCAATAATACAAGTATAAGCCGGCACAATAATTGGCAATGTCTCGCGATATCGTCCAGTGGACACCTTAATTAATGTATTTGGTATATATCTTGTTGGTATAGTAGGTAGCGGGCCAACTTGTGTTGGATTAGCTAGCGCATTAGTAACTATTGCTACTAAATTAGTAATGTCTGTCAGTGCTCCTGTTTCAGCAGTATATTCTAAATCAATATATTGTTCTGCAATTGCTACAGAATCGTCTACTATGTCTTGATAAATGGTTGCCGGCACTTGGTTGGTTATCACTGCTTCAACAACTGCAAGCATGTAGTTGTATGCGGCAATGCCTTGTTCTCTTTCTGAAGACAATGTTGCATAAGGAGCATCTTCTGCTTCAGTTGAAAATGGTCCTTCGCTTAAAATGCCTAGTAACGACTGTGCTGCTGCACGAATTTTTAAGTTTCCACCGTGGCCTATATCCCACTGTAGTCTATCAACTACAAATCCAACGTCACGTTCGCATTTATACTCGTCATAGTCAAACACAAGATTAATAGTTAAACCCGAACCGTTAACAAGACTGGTTATAGCACTACCGCCGTCTGTAAGCGATAATTGAAATTCTGTAGACGTTAGTCCTGAGGAAATTACATAATAATCAGTTTCTGCTGTTATGCCATTAGCAGTGGTTTTAGCTCTCAATTTTCTTTCAGCTATTAATCCGTGTGCTGTAGCAGTAGCTAGGGTATCATTGGTAGTTATATCTGTTACTGTAATATTTGTGAACGGTGATGTATTATTATCAATCTGATCTCGTATCCAGCTTGACACTTCGCGTTGGATGAATACTCTGTTGAGCTCTAACAAATACTGTGTGTTAGGGTTGCGAGGACCGTCTTCTACCTGCTCGCAAGCATAACGGATTGTTTTAAACGGCTTGTCTAGAGTTTTACCGTGCATTGGTGATGGCAGGTCTGTACCGTGCATGGCTACGTAGTATACTTGGTCAGCTGCACCTAAGGTTACCCACTCTGGATCTTCTGTTCCTGCACGTAGTACCTGTCCTTCTAGGCCAACTGGTAATCTTGTTGGACCAGCGCCGCCATAATAAACTAAATCACCGCGAGTTGTTAGAATAGAAGTTTCTGTACCAATGCTTAGTAGGTTCCAATAGGTTCCAGTGATGTCTTGATCCGGACGACTGTTGTCTGCGCCGCCGCCTTCTGGTCCAACTGTACTACCGTCATCGCCCTCTGAACGGTGTCCTAATACGCAAATATAAGCGTTTGATCCAAATCTAACAGCATCACCTAATTTGTATTGGACATCATCAGTCCAAGTATTTTGCCAAGAAATACCTGAGTTTAGTTTTTCCCAATATGTTAGATTAGGAGGTTCTTGATTTAAACTGTCTGCTGTGGCTAGATATGTGTAACCTCGTAGTCTTACTAGATTGCCCACGCGATAATTTGCTACACTACTCCAGTCAGCACTAAAAGAAATACCTTGTTGGAATAAATCCCAATTAACAGTGCTGGTACTAGGAACTTCTCCAATATGATTTGTTTTTGCAACATATTGATTGCCGCCGTATCGTACAACATCGCCTCGTTGGTATGTTGTAGCGATCTCCCAGGTATTTTCAAATTCAATACCTTCGACGAATTGACTCCAATAAGATGCAGCATCTGTAGTAAAACTTGCTGTAGAAGTATGTTGTAAAGTACAAATCCATAGACCTGCTCCTTGCTTGACGATGTCGTTTACTTTGTAAACAACAGTACTTCCGCTCCATGCTCCTTGATATTCTAAGCCAGCATTGAAGCTGTCCCATTTAGATTCGTCTAACGCTAGCCCTTGAGCGATAGTTGCTGCCGAAGTATGTGCAGTATTACAAACAAAAGTGCGGCCGCCATACTTGACTAGGTCGTTAACTTTATATTGTGTTGACACTGACCACTCTTCTTTCCAATCAAAACTTTCAGCAAACACATCCCAATTATCAATGTTGGCTTCTAACCCCAATTGGGTAGTGGCGGCGGAGGTATGTGAGTCATTACAGGTATAAACAGTTCCGCCGTATTTTACAATGTCACCATCTTTGTAAAAAGTATCAGTAGTCCAATCGCCTTTCCACTCTTGGCCGTCAGACATCAATTCCCATTTAGTTGGAGAATAATCTAAATCTGTGTAGAAATCAGCAGATGCAGCGTGTCCTACTTTACAGATATAAGTCTTACCGCCATTTCTTATTACATCATCGACGTAATAAGTTGTAGATGTAGTCCACGTATCTTTCCATACAAATCTAATTCTACCTAATTTAAATTCTGCCATTTTCTACTCCGTATCTTATATTTATGTTACTGTTATTCATATACTTAAAATGATTTATAAAACATAGTTTGTGCTAGCATTGATCCACTAACTCCTGCTTGTGGACCAATAAAGTCGGCCCTAACAGAAACAATATTTTTTGAACCAGCAACGTTACCCATTTTATCCGGACCTACAAGTATTGTACCTGCAATAAAACTACCTACTGCAATTTCAGATCCGCCTACACTTAACCTTCCTGCTAAGTAAGCTCGGATTGCTCGCTGTGTTGGGACTACATTATTTGAATCTTCTGTAAATAATGAGTCTGTTGAAAATTCTCTAATAACAGCGCCAGTGCCGCCTACTCTAATACCGCCTAATCGTAATTCTGTTAATCCACTAAAGTCAAAAAAGTCTGCTGAAATTGTAACAGTACCGGTGGCTTGTTCAACTGCAAATAGTTCTCCAGTTCTAAAGTTACCATTTTGATCAGTGGTTGTGTAAAACACTCGACCGCCGTTAAGTTCAACAATTTCATCTTCTGGTGAAGGTGTATAAAATCCTGAATATAAATTAGGATAATTAGTTTCTTCAAAGTTTCCGGTGCCTATATCTAAGAAATCGTGCCCCGTAATACGGTTCTGACTATATCGAGTTCTAATAGATATAGGAGTTAAATGTTGAAGATTGTCTCTATTTTTAATTTCTGGACTTATTCTAACTAATGCTGCTAGACCTCTATCAGTTTGTCCAATAGGAGTAACTGTTACTAGCGTATAAATATCCTCAAGTCCTTGGATTAGTAACTGGGCTCCTGGACCTGGGTACGATTCTAAATCATTAATTACTATGAATTTTCCTGATGGAGTTACATCTGCATATCCGTCACCTGTTATAGTAATTCTTGTTGAATTGGTTCGGTACCCTAGGCCACGATCAATCCATGTCGGATTAGTCAGAACACCGTCACCGGTTCGGCATTCGATGGCAGCTGCTGAAGTAGAGTTAGGATCAACCAGTGTTAATGTAGGGCCGCTGATGTATCCAGACCCTGTGTCCCATAATCTAATAGCTGAAATTTTTCCAGCAACAATAATAGCTCTACCTAATGCTCTTGCTCCTGTTTGTATTTTGTTAAACTTATCAGAGCCTGCCGGTATTGCAATCCACATTGGAGTCTTTTTACCAGTTGTAGAATCGCGTGAATCGATATAAGGATTTCCAAATGCAACTGAATTCCAAATTTCCTCGGTTGCTAATTCTCTATTAGTCCAATTTACTCCATCAATTGATGTAACAACATATGTTGTTGGCCCTGTAGTTTCGTCAGCTCCTATATCTCTAGAACCAGTATCGCCTATAGCAACAAATAACCCTTGTGCATATCTAATTTTTTTCCAATTATGGCTAGTTGATCCGTCTTGTGTAGGCATAGTTGCAGGAAACCATTCTGTACCGTCAAAACTATAACCAACATCTCCAGTATTTGATATAGCGACAAATCTATTGTTACCATAAGCAATACTCTGCCACGAACGGTTTGATGAATCATCAATGACGTCCATAACTCTTCCTGTCCAGTCAATTGTGTTTGATGTACTGTTATATATTCCGGTTACTACAAAGTTTCCGCTGTTAGATACTGCTACAAACGTTCTTCTACCATAGGCAATATCTACCCATTCGCTGAATGTTGAGTCTCCAACATCCGGCAATGTCGTTGTAGTCCATGTTGTTCCGTCTATACTTATCGCAGCGCCGTCTAGGTTGCCTGCAACTGCTACAAAAATTCCGCCACCATAGACTACACTGTTCCACTGTCTTGAAGCAGGCATAGTTCTAGCAGTCCAGGTAATACCATCTAACGAACTTGCTGCGGCATTACTACCTGTGCGGATAGCAACAAATCTATTGTTTCCCGATGCTAGGCATTTCCAGTCGCCTGCGCTCGGCATGTTAATCTGTGTCCATTCTGTTCCGTTTGGACTATACACTGCTGCAGATCCTCCAGACGATACTACAACAAATCTCCCGCTCGACGCTTGATTATCTTCACCTGTTCCGTATGTCTTTTGTTCGGCAACTACTACTGAGTTTGTACTGTCGTTACTCACTTCGGTAATTTTTATTATCAAATCGTTGAGTGGAGTTATACCTCCCAAATCTTCCCCTAAAATTGTTAATTCTTGCCCGAAAGCATAGCCGGCGCCGCCGTCAACTACTGTAATTGTATAGTTTCTACCTATTTTTTCAACGTTAACAAGGGCATTTGTTGGAAGTAACCCGTCATCTTCAATAACTGTCCCAGTTCCGGGGCCTGCGATAACATTTGTGTATGTTTCAGTTGTTTCACCGTAAGTAATTTCACTCCATGTGGTATTTGTAGGAACCGTTATTTCTAATACTTCGTATTCGGGTTCTGAAAATATAACTCGAGGTTCGATTCTATAGGTAGTTCCTGTTGTTAACGATGTTGCTATTGCTTTTCCGGGCAATACATGATCCCAGCCAGGTGCATCGGTTGAATCTTTTGCTACTTGTGCAATTTTTGTAATAGCATTGTATGCTGTAATATACCCATATTGTCCAGTACCGGGGCCGCTGGTCAGAACAATACGCATTCCTAGATAATTTGCTTCGTCATTAGGATCGTTTGATGCTAACGTAATATTTGTTAATCCGCCGGTCTGTGCATTATTTTGCACAATAACATATCCTGAGCCTCCGATTGACTGAGCAATAGTATCACTGGTATCAATTAATCTTGCTTCAAAGACAGCATCATCTCTAAAATCTTCAAATAACACTGCTGCATCAACGCCTGCTCCTACAAATGTTGCAGTTGCGGCAGTATAATCAGTTCCTGCATTGGTCCATTCTAAAATCTGAATTTCGTCTACAAAGTCTCCGGCAAATGCCGCAGCAACAATTGCCTGTTGAGCTCGTGTATAAACTACTGCTGATTGTGGAACTTCTGTAGCATCGATTCCGTCGGCAATTGCACCAAACTTGCCATAACTATTATTACCGTTAGTTGCACGGATAATGCCGCCTCCTTGTGTTAAATATCCAATTTGAGCGTAGTATGAGAACACAGAAACTAGTTCTGCACGGCCATTGTTGGTTACCCAAGCACCGATACCGTCACTAATGACCTGTGTAAAGTCATTAGATACTATAGATCTGTTGCCGCCGTTATGTAATGCACCATCAATCTTTTGCCCAATTGCTCCTGTACCAAATGTAGTCACCCCTTGAATGTAAGGTGATCTAGTCATAATCCAAGTTCGATTGTCATTGGGTCCCCATCCTGGATCCAAGCTAACAAATGCTCCGCCTGTTGGAATCTGGTAGGCAACTCCTTCAACTGATGCACCAACTGTTCCTTGTAATCCTGTTAGCGTACAGTTTCTAACACCGGTTGCATCTCTGCAATAAAACATATCTTCAGATGTTGATCCTAACACAGCATTTACATAATATCGTGCTGCTAATACTGATTTGTAGTTTCCTGTATATATAATATCATATTTCCACGCGTCTATATATCTATGGATATCTCGTTTACATAACTCCGAATCAAAGTTATATGCAGGATAAGTTAACTGCATAAATGCTACTGCTTCGGCGGCTAAAAATGCTTTGTTGGCTTCTAAAATAATAACAGAATTTGTGTAGTCGATATTAGTGTTGGCAACATTAGTACCTATTAGTACAGGATTTGCTCCAAGCGAATTAATAAAAAAGTTAATATATACTCTGATGTCGATTATTAAATTTTGTATATAAGCGGACACTAATATACCAGTTGATATTGGAACTTGAGTAATAACCTCAGTTAGTAGTTCAAGTTCAAACTCATTGTATTGCGGTGGATCAAATGATACTTCGGTTATAACTTCTTGAGTAATTACTACTGGGTCTACTAAATTTCCAACCGTTTTATCTGCACTTGTCAGCTGACCGTTTAAAATACCTAATATCAATCCGGATAAATGGTTTAATACTACCAGAGTATATGTGCTATCTAATCCTACTGCGGTGAATATCGGTCCAGCCGCAGTAATTGTAGTAGTTCTCAATTCAGTACCTAGCACTACTGTTTTCTTTGGAATAATAATTGGTAAAATTTCTTCGTAGCGGCCTGCGCCTACATGGATGGTTGTGGTTCCAGTGTAATTATCATCCATTTGATCACATGCAAATCGCACTGTTCGCCAAGGTTTAAAAGGGCTTGAGCCTCGTTGTGTATCAGCTATATCATCAACTCCATCCAACTCAACATACACTACCCGATTAACTTCACCGTAATTTTTATAAATTACAGAATCATCTGAATTAACAGTTACTATTTCGCCTGCTGGTCCGATATTCACCGCAGTAGGGTTAAATGTGCTGCCGTCTCCTGCTAATTCTCTACTTAAATCGTAAGTAAGTAGATCACCTCGAGTAACTAAGCCTGACTCGCCACCTGCTTGCAATACTAAATCCCAATAAAAGAATCCTGATCCGTTATCCCCTGGATAATTTTGATTGCTAGAACTGTGTTCTACGTTACAGACATACGTATTACCAAGATAAATTGATAGATCGTTTGGAGAATAGCGCTGCCCAGTTTGCCAAAAGTTTCTCCAATTTTGTCCTGTTGTTAATAATTCCCAGTTAGTACTATCTAAATAATCTAAACTGCTACCGTCATCAGTAGTGTCCAATAATGCTACATAACTGTTACCACCACGGCGGACAACATCACCAGTCTTATACAATTCATCAGCAGACCATTCTCCTCTAAAATTAATTCCTTTAGAAGCAATTTGCCAATCGATTGGATCTACTCGATCTTCTAATTGATATACGCTATCGCTTGGATTACTAGCATAATTATTTGTTAGACTATAAAATAACCAGCCACCATGACGAACTAGATCGCCTAATTGATAAACAGTTTCGGCATCCCAATTGTTTGAATATTGAAATCCTGGAAATTCAATTTCCCAATATTCATTTTGATTAAAATTAAGTGTAGAATCGCTACCAGGTGTATGTCCTTGTTTGCAACGGAATACAGTTCCTCCAAATGTTACAAGATCATTAACTCGATATCTTGTACCAGTAGCCCATAATCCTCGATATTCAACACCTTCAAAAAATATCTGCCATTTATTCTGATCCTGCTCTAGACCGGTTGCGGTGTCAGCTGTAGTATGTCCTTCGATACATCGATAAACGATACCATTGTATCGTATAACATCACCGATACCGTATCTAGTGTTCTGTTCCCAATCTTGTTTGAACGATGACCCTGAGCTGTAAATAGTCCAATTATCAATTCCGTCATCAAAAATACTTGTCGATGTATAGCTGGTTATACATAGATATAAATTGCCGCCATTAATTATAATGTCGCCGGGATTGTATAATGTTGTTTGCTGCCACTGATTTCTAAACTCATACCCGTCAGTCATCTTGCGCCATGCTGGAGTAGGATCAGTATCGTCAGAATTAGCTAAAAATGTTTGATCTGCTGCAAATGCCGCTGCGGTATGTTGTCTAAAACACACCCAACTTGATCCGCCGTAACTAACTACGTCGTCTCGATTGTATGACGTGCCATTAACCCACTGGTCTCGCCACGTGTATCTAATTCTACTAATCTTAAATTCTGCCATAATTTATCTCGTTAACTTGATGTGCCATCAGGATAAACATACCCCTGATTAATTCTTTGTATTAATCTACCCTCATCTTGACCGATGTAATACAACATGTTTCTGTTGTCCCAACGATATTGTGTCCATACTAGATTATCGTATTCTACTTCATGATCTGCTTTAATACCGTCAAGATAGTCAATTCCTGGTACGAAATCTTCAAAATTTTCTTCAGGAACTCCTGGAATATTTAACTCTATTGACTCTTTGTCTTTTAATTGATCGCTGCGCAACAAAAATACCTCGCCGTCTTCGTTGCGACGAAGGGCATACCAATAACGGGGACTATCACCTAATGCGTCGTCTGGACTGGTTCCTAAATAATATGTACTTGGCATAGTTTATTCCTTATGATATTTCTACGTAGCTAATTGTTGCATCAATGCTATCTGGAGTATCACTAGTTAATCTCAGACCGGTAGTTTCGGGAAGAATTAGTTTTTCTCCCTGAGTAATAACTTTTACACTGGTGTTTGGAGGAATTATTAGTCCTCGAATGTAATAACTTACTGTAGTGTCTGCACCCACTACTTGAAGATCTGCAACTACGGTATCATAGTCTGTTACGTTTGCAAGATTGCAACCAATAACAGTAGCACGAACTCCGGCACCTATTTCTACTACATCTGTCGGAGTAGTACCTACTTGTGTTACTAATGAATGTTTAAATACTGTTGGCATATTATATAATTATCCTAATGTTAACGCCCATGAAATTGCAATGTCTTCAGCTTGATTAATACTAACTGCACCAGATGAACCTGCAGGACTAGCCCATGTTACACCGTCCCATATTTCGAGAGCTTTTGAAAATGTATTGTAACGAGTCATTCCGACAACTGCATACGCAGTTGGACGTTGAGCATCATTTCCTACTGGCGGTACAAATCCGTTAGTGCCTTGGATTTTAAAATAACCTGTTCCGCTTTGAACAATTTGACTAACTGCATCTGCTACAACGTTTGTTATAACATTATCAACGATACGGAAGTTGCCTAATCTTACGCCACCTGCACCATTGCCGTCAATATATAAATCTTGTCCAGTTGTTGTAGTAATTTCATTATCACGGAACATTAAGTTTCCAACATCTAACGACGGGACATTTATTGCATCAGTGTAAAGATCGTAAGCATACACTGCTCTCCATCGAAAAGCTGCAGATCCTAAATCATATGTGTTATCGGTTTGCGGAACAAGATCGCTCTTAATTGATGCATTGATAATAATTTCATCAGTTAGTGCATCACCGATTTGAATATTTCCACCAATTACTACATTGCCTGTGGCATTAACATTACCAGTAACATCTAAGTTTCCTGTAATATTTGTATTTGCAATAAGATTGATTGTACCTGCACCGTTTGGATCTAATTCTATAGAACTATTAGAAACCGTTGTTGAAATTGTATTACCTTGCAATTGCAAATCGTCAATCTGCAATCTTGAATGATACACAGTAGCTTCACCTGCTGCTGCTGCAAATACAATAGTTGAGTTATCGCTGGTAATTGTATTGCCAGTGAAATGTAAATCACCGACATTTAATTGATTATCTACTGTTAAATTTGTAGAACGGATTGTACCGTTTACATCTAGGTCAGTAGTAGGGGTAGATGTCCTTACGCCAATGCGAGAGTTGGTTACGTCAAGATAGAGTAGATCAGTCTCAAAAGCTAAGTCCACACCATCTCTGAGTAGATTAGACTTTAAGAGCTGACCGGAAATACGACCAATAGCCATTTGCTCTCCAATAAGGACACCGGGTTTCACGGATTACCTGATTTTCAGCTTGCGCTCTTTGCCGGTATACCACAGTCGGATCTTACAAAAGACTGGTCATCTTTTGTAATTAATAGTATTTATGCAGATTGGAGATTTAGCCGAGGATAAGGCTGTATAAATTGCCTAAGTCAGTCATTACTTCTTGAGTTACAGTTTCGCCACCACCTGTTGATATCGACCATACATTGCCGTCAAAGCATTCTAAATATATTTTTTCTGTGTTCCACCGGGTTTCACCTACTTCGGGAGAAATTGATCTCTCGCTGTTATTTCCTGAAGGAACAACAAAGCCGTTATTTCCTGCTAATAAATAATAGCCAAACCCAGTTGATTGCAAAAATAAAGGTGACCCATTTGTCACTTCTATTTCATTTTCATTTATTGATATTTTTTCTAAAACTGTTCTGCCAGAAGCAGGTGCCAACAATAAATCTTCTAACGACTGTATTGTTGTTATAGTTGATGTTATTCCATTTATCTGTGTTTGATCGCTTACAAATATTTGAGATGTATAAATTCCGTCGCCTAAATTTCCAATTGCGTTAGAATTAGTTGTATAAACAGTATTCCATCGTTTTAATGAACTACCTAAATGATAAAGTTCGTTGTTGCTCAATTGAATAGTTTGTGTAAAATCAGTATTTACAGTAACAGTATCAAGAATATTGTCGCCAATTGTTAATGTACCTAAACTAGTTAAATTTCCATCTATGTTTATATTTCCTGCAACTGATAAATTTCCAGTAACATTGGAATTGCTTAGTATATTAACATAGCCAGCTCCATTTGGATCTAATAAAATGTTAGAATCATTAATACTGCTTATTGAGTTTCCGGCAACTATTAAATTACTAGTTACAAGTCGATTGTGAAATATTTCTGTTCCTGAAATAATAACATTAATTTCTCCTACTGAAGTTGTAAACGTATTAGAATTATTGATTCGTATATTTCCGACATCTAACTGATTATCAACCTTTAAATTGATACTACGAACGTTTCCAGTTACATCTAAATCGTATATAGGCGGTGAAGCATTGATACCAATTTGTTGTGTACCAACATTAAAATATAATAAATTTGTTTCAAACGCTAAATCTACACCAGCACGTAGCAGATCGTCTGTTAATGCCTGACCTCCGATACGTCCTAGTTGACTCATATTAGTTGGCGTATCCGTAATACACTGTTACGTAAACAGGATTGCCACCACCACCAGAAGCAGGAACAGGAGATGTAAATTTAATATACCATCCATCTGCATAAGGTGCATTCGGGCCTGTTAGACTTCCACTAGAACTTTGTTCAATACTGAAGTTGGTTGTAGAAATTTGCATAACATTTTCAACTAATACAATAACATTGTCATCGCTAGCAGAGTATGATGTAACAAAACTAGTATTCAACGGACCAAAGACAGTTTCGGTGCCGTCTCCTGGACCTATTGTCTGTTTTGTAATTGCAGCAGCTAATGGGCTTGCTACAGTTACCCAAGTGCCGCCTACATATGCTTCAATTGTAGTAAGTGAAGTATTGTAACGGATAGTACCATTAGCATCAGTTGGTTGACGTACTCCTGTTAGTTGAGGGCGTTGTCCTGTAGAACCTTTGGGTAGCATTAACCCGCCGTGACTATTCATTACTACTCGACCGGCAGGACCGTTGGCATCAGGATAAGCAATTAATGTTCTATCATTAATGCTAAACTTAGAAATATTTTTTGTTTTTAAGAATTTCATACTGCCAATGCACTCACAGTGACTGACAATTTTGCAGCAGAACTTGTACCTACCCAAATTTCATCGCTACTGTCTAATACGATTCTTTCTTCTGAAAAGAAAACTGTTTCCCCTGCGGGGACTTCTAAATTATTTACAATTAAATTCCCTACCGTTGCAGTCTTTCCATTTCGTACAATATAAATGTTTACACTGACTAAGTTAGCAGTTTCGTCTGAGATAGTAGGAGCAGCAGTATTACAAAATGCAATAGTTGTAATAGCATTTACTCTTCCAACAACTCCGCCTGATACTGGTCCTCCAGTAGTTGAACTTGTAAAAACTTTTACAGGAGAAGTTACTGATAATGAATCAACTAACGATAAAGTTCCTTCGGGGGTTTCGTAATTTCTAATCATAATTATCTCTTAAAATAGCATACTAAAAACTAGTGCTTTATTTTTGCTTATCAATTCGCCGTTTCTTTTTGCAGTCTCTATACTGTCATTCATGAACCAAATACCAGTAGACCCAATATCGGGTTGAGCAGCATACAGCAGCACATTATCAGAAACATAAGCCGGCGTTGTTCCTATTCGTTCTAATTGTACTGCATAATTTGTTTGTAATTTTCCGGTACCCTGTGTGCGAATATAAATGTTGCTGTTGGTTATGCCTGCTTTTGTTGTAATTTCATTTTGTTCGTTACCGTTCCCTAACTCTAGTCCACCTACTTCTAGTCGATTTGTAAAAAATTGTCCTATCAACTGTGAATCGATCACAATAGAAACAGCACTTTCGCCAAATGTAGAGTAGCCTGTTTGATCGGTAAAATACGCTAACGACCCAGCTTGAGTTGATATGTTAGGACTAATCTGTTTATCCGAGATAATAACACTAGTATCTTGCGATTGAGGTGCAACAATTTGAAATGTAGGATTGTTTAAAATTGAATCATCAACATATTTTTTATTAGGAATATCGTCGTCATGTGTTACATTTTCTTCGTAAGTAGTAGTACCAAATACCGAAACTACTCCGGTGCCTTCACCAATTAATGTTAAGTCTCCGTATCTATTTTCTAACGGAAAATTAGTATTTCTCAATGTGCTACTTGTTAAAATATTAGAAATTTTAATATTACTATTAGTATAATTAAATGGTCCAGGAGAAGCATTATTTGCAAAAATCCAAGCTGACAACGATTCATCATATAATAATGATGCCGGAGATAAATCTCCTCTATCAACTTGAATACCAGAATATCCTAACGTTACGCCCGAGCCAGTTTCTCCAAAATTTAGTGTAATAATATTATCACTGACATCTAAGTTAGTTGCAGCGACCGACACAGTATCTCCTTGTACAATCAAGTTACCTGTTACGGTGACGGCGCCGCCGCTCGATGCTGGACCAGTGTCAAGAGTTATCTTGGCACCTTCACCTGCTTTAATATTATAATCGCCGTTGACTTGGAGAAATTGTCCCATTACTATTTCCTAGATTATAGTGCTGTTAACTGAATGTAATCGCTTGAAGAATCGTTTAATA
>Ga0075118_10001461_pt1 | contig 16793 bp, 14 predicted proteins | sample AntAceMetag02UKE_FD_69794 | JGI IMG/M metagenome (GOLD analysis project Ga0075118, IMG submission 69794) | Saline lake microbial communities from Ace Lake, Antarctica - Antarctic Ace Lake Metagenome 02UKE | ecosystem: Environmental > Aquatic > Non-marine Saline and Alkaline > Saline | place...
AGACCTTTTCGGTCCTGACTACCCGCTTTTCGTTGCCGATGCCGACGACATCGTGCAGATCTTGACCAACACCACCGAACTATCCGACACCCTCACGCGAGCATCCGCGTTGGCCTATCGTGGTGTGAGCGCACACCTGATGAAGTCGGCAGTGCACCGCCTCCAAGAACTCCTCCGGCGGGCGTTACCCGATGCTCCGCCATCACATGCAGCATTCGCCACCCCGCTGAAGGTTCTTGTCGCCAGCCACGATCTGAAATTTTTCAGTCGACTGCAAGAACATCTGGGGGCTCTCCCCAGCGTTGAACTCCGCGTCGATCACTGGCCCGCTCTCGCACAGCACGATGAGAAGATCAGTATAGATCTTGCCTCGTGGGCGGATGTTGTCATTTGCGAATGGGCCGGGCCAAACCTGGTGTGGTACAGCAAGAACAAGAAGCCTGGTCAACGCCTCATCACCCGTCTACACCGCTTCGAACTCAGTGCGGGGTGGCTAACCGATGTCGAGATCGCCAACGTCGATCAAGTGATTTGCGTCAGCCCCTACTACGCTCAACTCACGGCCCAAACAACTGGATGGCCGAGCGAAAAGATCGTGGTGATTCCTAACTGGGTAGATCTCGAACAGTTCCAGCGCCCCAAACTTGCTGGTGCACAGTTCACCCTCGGCATGATCGGTATCTCACCGGTTCGTAAACGCCCCGACATCGGCATCGACGTGCTCTCTCGATTGCGTCGCTACGATGCGCGCTTCACCATGGCGGTGAAGTCCAAGATGCCCTGGGACTACTGGTGGATCTGGCGGAAGCCCGAGGAGCGCATCGACACCGAACGGCTCATGGGCCGGCTCCGCGATGACCCCACGGTGCACGATGCCGTTTCCTTCGATGGTTTCGGCGGCGATGTCGCGGCGTGGTTGCGTCGGGTGGGCTGGGTGTTATCTACTTCGGAAGATGAAAGTTTCCATCTAGCCCCAGCCGAGGGGATGGCTTCGCACGCGGTGCCCTGCCTGCTGCCCTGGCCTGGAGCCGACACCATCTACCACCCGCGATGGATTAGTCACACGGCACAGGCCATGGCCGAGAAGATTTTGGACATCACCGAAGCAGGCACCTGGCAGCAGACTGCCGAAGAGGCATTCGAGCAGGTACGCGCATCGTTCCCGCTGAGCGACGTAGCACGAATGTGGACTGAAGTTCTCACCACCGATGTGGATCCAGCAACAGCCGCGCTACCGCTCTACCCCACCGACGGGTGAAAACGGCCTCACCCGTCGGGAAACACCGCGCAGTAGTGCAATCGACCCTCTATTGATTCACCGATTGCAAGTAGGCGCTGGTTGTGCAGCAGGGCGGTGGCAGTGGCAGCGGCAGGCAGCGTGTCTCCGGGCCATGGGATGCGCGTGCCATGACTAATCGCCATCGCGGTGTCGGAGTCAACCTGGCACACCGGCAGCGAACGACTAGCGGCTTCTGCAGAGGACATGAGCGACTTGGCTGCCTCCACCGGTGTCAACTTTTCCCACTCCGAGAGTGACTGTGCCTCAGCCAAGGTGAAGGCTCCGGAGGTTGTGCGACACAGCGACGTGAGATGACCACCCACACCGAGTAAGGCGCCGGTGTCGCGGGCTATCGCTCGGATGTAGGTGCCAGCCGAACACCGAACATAAATCTCTGCGTCTACGGTGTCGCTCCCCCAAGTGACCTGACCAAGTCGGAGTTCATGGACGGTGACGGTACGAGGTGCCAGTTCCACCTCTTCCCCCGCCCGCACCCGCGCATAGGCACGCTTGCCGTCAACCTTCACGGCACTGACCGAACTGGGCACCTGGTTGATAGTGCCCACGTTGCTGGCGAACGCGGCCTCGATCTGGGTCTGGGTGAGCGAGGCGGTGGATTCTGCAGCGGTCTGGTTGCCCTGCGCGTCGTCAGTGTCCGTGGACTGACCTAGTCGTACGGTTGCGACGTAGCCCTTGTCGTCCCTGGTGAGATAACCAAGGAGTCGAGTGGCCTGTCCTACACCAAGCACCAGCACCCCGGTGGCGTCAGGATCAAGCGTTCCGGCATGGCCGATCTTTTTCATGCCCAGGGTTCGCCGTGCACGTGCAACCACCGCATGGGAACTCATGCCCGCCGGCTTGTCGATGACGACAACACCGATCGGGCTATTCAGCATCTTCGCTTGGGTGCCGATACGGATCGGTTTCGCCTGCGTACTGCGCCCCACTGGCCCGTGCCGATAGTTCTGCATCTGACTGCGCGGCCTGCTGGAGAAGTTCATCGATATGGCGAGCCGTATCCGGTAGTGCATCCAGGATGAACGTCAGCGATGGGGTGTGCTTAATGCCCGTTTGGCGGCCCACTTCCGTGCGCAGTACGCCCTTGACTGATTCAAGGGCGATAGCCGACGCACCACGCTGCTCATCATCACCGAACACCGTATAAAACAGCGTTGCTTCGCGCAGGTCAGCGGTGACCCGAGCATCGGTAATGGTCACAAAGCCCATGCGCGGATCCTTTACTTCGAACTCAAGCGCTTGGGCAACAATAACTTTGATGCGTTCAGCTAACCGTCGAGCACGTGCCTCGGAGGCCATAATGTGCAGTCCCTTCCGTGTGCCAACTCTCTAGGTACGCGCGATCTCTCGCATCTCAAAGGTTTCGATGATGTCATCAACCTTGACATCGCCATATGAGCCGAGGTTGATGCCACATTCGAAGCCCTCACGAACCTCGGTCGCATCATCTTTGAAGCGACGAAGCGAACTGATCGACAGGTTATCCGCCACCACCTTGCTGTCGCGAACGAGGCGCGCCTTGGAATTACGGCGAATTTCTCCACTCTGCACGAGGCATCCGGCAATGGTGCCGAACTTGGAAGACTTAAAGACCTCGCGTACCTGCGCGGTGCCCAGTTGGGCCTCTTCGTATTCCGGCTTCAGCATCCCCTTCAGGGCTGCTTCAACGTCATCGATGGCCTGGTAGATGACGGAGTAGTAGCGCACATCCACCTCTTCTTGCGAGGCCAACTCAACAACCTTGCCCTCCGGGCGGACATTAAAACCGATAACAACGGCATCGGAGGCGCTAGCCAAAATGACGTCGGACTTGGTGATGGCGCCAACGCCGCGGTGAATGACCCGCAGCGACACTTGGTCGCCCACTTCAATCTTGAGCAGCGCATCCTCAAGGGCTTCAACGGAGCCGGAGACATCACCCTTGATGACCAGGTTGAGTTCGCTACGTTCGCCCTCTTCCAGAGTCTTCAAGAAGTCTTCAAGCGTGCGACGACCCCGACTGCGGGCCAGTTGGGCGTTGCGTTCGCGGGCCTGACGTGTGTTGGCGATCTGGCGAGCGATGCGATCCTCGTTCACGACAAGGAAGGTATCTCCAGCTCCGGGCACACTGGTGAGACCAAGGACCTGAACCGGACGCGACGGCCCGGCCTCGTCCACCGCGTTTCCATCCTCATCCAGCATCGCGCGGACGCGACCATAGGCATCGCCAGCGACGATCGAGGAGCCAGCGCGCAAGGTGCCTCGCTGAACAAGAACTGTCGCTACCGGGCCACGTCCTCGGTCGAGGTGCGCCTCAATGGCCACCCCCTGGGCATCCTGGGAGGGATTCGCGGTGAGATCCAACGTGGCATCAGCCGTGAGCAGCACAGCCTCGAGTAACTCTTCGACACCCTGCCTGCTGATGGCAGACACATCAACGAACATGGTGTCACCACCAAAGTCCTCGGCCACCAGGCCGTACTCGGTGAGCTGGCCCCGGACACGTGCCGGGTCCGCACCTTCCTTATCTATCTTGTTGACCGCAACCACGATGGGCACATTGGCCGCTTGCGCATGGTTGAGGGCTTCGATCGTTTGCGGTTTCACACCGTCATCGGCGGCAACCACCAGGATCGCCACATCGGTCACCTGAGCACCGCGTGCACGCATGGCGGTGAATGCCTCGTGACCGGGTGTATCAATGAAGGTAATCGCACGGTCACCGGTATCGGTGTGTGTTTGGATTTGGTAAGCACCAATGTGCTGCGTGATACCACCAGCCTCGCTGGCCACCACATTCGTTCTGCGAATGGCATCCAGCAGCTTGGTCTTGCCGTGATCGACGTGACCCATCACGGTGACGACCGGTGGACGTGCCGCGAGATCGTCAGCACCGCCCTCGTTTTCACCAAAATCAAGATCGAACCGTTCCAGCAGTTCGCGATCTTCATCTTCTGGCGAAACGATCTGAATATCGAAGTTCAACTCGCCACCGAGGAGTTTCAGCGTGTCATCGTCGACCGACTGGGTGGCGGTGACCATCTCACCAAGATTGATCAGCACTGTCACCAGATCTGCTGGGCTCGCATCGATCTTGTCAGCGAAATCGGTCAAACTGGCACCGCGCGATAGACGTACGGTTTGGCCGCCACCCTGCGGCAGTCGCAGCCCACCCATCGTGGGTGCTTGCATGTTGTCAAACTCTTGACGTTTGGCCCGCTTAGACTTTCGCCCGCGCGCTGGGCGACCACCGGGACGACCGAAGGCGCCGGCGGTTCCACCACGACCTGGGCCGCCACGGCCGGGGCCACTACGACCGGGACCGCCGAATCCGCCGCGTCCGGGGGCACCACCACCGGGTGCACCACCCCCGGGTGCACCACCACCGGGTGCACCACCACCACCGGGTGCACCGCCACCGGGACGCGGACCACGTGCGGGCGAACCGCTGGGGCCACCGGGACGACCGCCGGGTGCGCCACCGGGACCACCGGGTCTCCCGGTTGGTCGAGGGGCGCGAGCTGCGGGCATGCTGCCCGGATTGGGTCGCGGGGCACCGGGGACGCCGCCGCGAGCGCCAGCGTCGGCTGCTCCTGGGCGACCCATACCGGTGCTGGTCCCAAAGGGGTTATTTCCCGGTCGAGGAGCGCCGGGTCGGGGTCCACCGGGTCGAGGTGCAGGACGTGGTGTTGGGGCTTCGGATTTTTTTTCCGACGCCCCGCCGGTGAACGGGTTGTTACCCGGTCGCGGCCCAGCCGGTCGTGCCGCAGCGGGGGTGGGAGACGTGGGCGTGGCCGATGCAGCCGCATCCGCCACCGGTGTCTCTTGGGCTACGGGCTCTTCCGTGTGGGCGGCCGGAATCTCCTTGGCCGCAGGCTTTGCCGTCATTGGCGTCGGCGCGACCGGGGTGGACGCAGCTGCGACCTCAGGCGTTGGCGCGGCCTTTTTTGCCGCTGCCTTACGCGCAGGCTTCTTGGCCGCCGGCTCAACGGCTGGCATGGCCTCTTTGAGGCGACGGGCCACTGGAGGCTCAACCGTCGACGAGGCAGAGCGCACGAACTCACCGAGTTCGGCAAGTTTTGCGAGAACAACTTTACTTTCGACTCCGAGCTCTTTTGCGAGCTCGTAGACCCGGACCTTCGACACAACTCTCCTGTCTTACGGTCCGAGCAAATCTCGAACCGTCAGTGTGTAGCGAACCTGCTCATGGCTGGTAACTCATGCGTGGCTCATCTTGGGTGCGCCCTTCGGGACGTGACGGTTGGACTACACGGTGTGGGCAGCATGCACGCACCGGTTGGCAGAGAATAAACACCTCTACAACGTGCTAAGGCTAACGGTGCCGCTTTTAGCCCGGGTCATCAGCCTGCCTCTGGCCCTGGTTGACCCACATGACGAAGTGCCCGACCGATGGCACGCCGACGTTTTGCCTCGTCTAGGCACTGCTCATGCACCCACGCACCTCGCCCGGGCAGACGGGCATTTACATCGGCAACCACGCGCCCCTGGGACACGACCAGGCGGATAAGTTCTGATTTGTCCGTGGTGGCCCGGCATCCCACGCAGGTGCGCTGCGGCTCAGTCACTCGGTATGTCGGTGTTCACTTCAGCATCGGAATGAATATCGATGCGCCAACCGGTGAGACGAGCTGCGAGTCGGGCATTTTGACCCTCGCGACCGATCGCCAGTGACAATTGATAGTCGGGAACGACCACGCGGGCCGATCGGGAATCTTCATCAACCACGGTTACTGAGTTCACCCGCGCCGGTGACAAAGCCTGGGCAATAAAGGTGGCTGGGTCTTCAGAGAAGTCAACGATGTCGATCTTTTCACCGCCGAGTTCACTCATGACCTGGCGCACACGTTGCCCCATAGGCCCGATACATGCACCTTTAGCGTTCACTCCCGCAACCGTCGGGTGCACCGCGATTTTACTGCGATGCCCTGCTTCGCGGGCCAGGCCGGAGATTTCCACCGTGCCGTCGTTGATCTCAGGAACTTCAAGGGCGAAAAGGCTCCGCACGAGACCGGGGTGAGACCGCGACACCGTGACCTGGGGCCCGCGAGGGCCCTTGCGCACACCGACCACAACACACTTGATTCGTTTGCCGTGTTCATATGTTTCGTTGGGCACCTGCTCCGATGGAGGCAGTAGGGCTTCCACCTTTCCCAGGTTTACCCGCACAACTCGCGGATCCGATGCCTGCTGAATGACACCGGAGACTAAGTCGCCTTCGGTGCCGCTGAACTCACCGAACGTCCTGTCTTCATCGGCCTCACGTAATCGCTGCAAGAAAACCTGGCGCGCTGTGGTGGCCGCAACGCGGCCAAAACCGGTGGGGGTGTCATCGAACTCACGCGGGGGTCGAGCGGTAGCGGATATGGCGGCAGCGGATGAACTTGGCTGGTCAACCAGTTCGTCCGCATCGACCGTATCGGGGTCAACGACGACCTCTTCGGTAGCCCACACGGTGACGTGCCCAGAATCTCGGTCGACCACCACTCGTGCCTTAGCCGCGGCCCCCGGGGAACGCTGATATGCGAAAAGAAGGGCCTCTTCGATGGAGGAAATCACCAGATCCCACGACAGTTCTTTGTCTCTGACTATGCCTCTGAGAGCGCTGACGTCAATGTCCATGCGGATCCACCTCCCTGTTGTGTTAAATCATCCTTTGGTTGAGGTCGTGCATCTTCAGCGGGTTAGGAATTCTTAGCCGACTCATCCGCCTCACCCGCCTCAGTTTCGACACTGGGGGTGGCTCTGGTGAAATCAACCTGCACGACAGCTGACGCAATATCGATTAACTGTAGGGCCACCAACTCGTCAGACTCAGAGCGCAGGTGAACCACCTCATCGGTCACTTCTGCGATACGACCGGTGGCCGAGGAACCGTCAACCAAAACACATTCCACCCGGCGCCCGATATTGCGACGCCACTGCCGTGGCAGCAGCAGTGGTCGATCGACTCCACGCGTAGATACCTCAAGGACATAGGGTTCCTCCCCCATGACCCGCCCCGCAACAGCGTTGTCATCAAGGGCTGCAGAAACCAGTTGGCTGATCGCTGCAATCAGATCAAGATCGAGCGCGCGATCGGAATCCACCGTGATCTGAATGCGCTGGCGACGTCCAGCAGCGGTGATATCCACGTCATCTAGTTCTACGTCCTGTGCGGCTAAAATCGGGGTAAGTAGCACGGTCAATTCCGCGGCCCGTGCTTGAGCAATCGGTGCTCCCATGTGCCGACCCCTTCCCGCGCCTGACAATTCTTAACCGGTGCGCACGCTATCGTGAGGGCTGTTCAACGTGAACCGACGCCGTGTCAATTCACTGAAATCGGAGGTGAACCTTGCTGAGCCGCAGAACGCTGCTGGTGGGCCTCGCAGTGGGATCTACCGCCGTCGTCACCGGATGCACCGCTGGTGATGATTCAGTTCCGGTCAACCCCACCTCATCTGCTGCTGAACCTGATAATGACTTCGCCGTCGCCGAATCGGTTGTGGCTAATGAAATCGCCCTCGTGGCCATGTACGAGCAGGTCATGGCATCAACCGAAAACGATGCACCAACCTTGGCCCTCCTCAGCGAGATTGCCAATCAGCACCGACTCCACGCGCAGGCGATGCCCACGACCTCTGCACCTCCCGCGCCGTCACCCGCGATGAACACACCCACGATTGATGACCTCATTACTGCAGAACGAAATGCAGCCGATCAACGAACGTCTTCATGCATGGAGGCCACCGCAGAAAACCTCACCAGAAGCCTGGCACTTATTGCGGCGTCGGAGGCATCTCACGTGCAGGCACTCAGCCAAGTGATTCCGACATGAGTGGGGCACTCGAGCAGGTCATTCAGGGCGAGGAAGCCGCCGTCTACGCATACGGCCGAGCGGCGCCCTATCTTTCGGGGGCGGAAAACGATCGAGTTCGAGGTGGCCTGGTTGCCCACCAACAACGGGTAACAGCGCTGCGCGCAGAACTCAACGTTCAACCACAGCCGCAGGCACCGCTGGGTTTTGAGGTACCTCAGGTCATTGACAATGCCACCGCCCGATCACTCCTCAGCGGGGTTGAGGCGAGACTTTCTGCGCAGTACGCGGATCTAGCCGCGGCCAGTACAGGTGACCAACGAAGAAATGCTGTCCTCATCGCGAGAGAATGCGCGGTTCGAAGCATCACGTGGGGCGCTGCGCCACAACCGTTTCCTGGCCGCTAACGCAGCAGATCAACGGTGAGGGTGACCAGCAGAATCCCCACGACAACGAGTAGCACGATGCGCACGAAATCACTCCCCCGAGCGATAGCTGTGCGTGCCCCAATCACCCCACCCACGATATTGCAGGCGCCCATTGCGAGGCCGAGCAACCAGATGACAGAACCGCCCAGCCCAAAGATAATCAGCGCTGCTGCATTAGTGCCGACGTTGACCAGCTTTGCCGTCGCTGAAGCCCGCAAGTAGGAATAACCCAACGCCGCCACCAGCAAGACGATAAGAAATGCTCCCGTGCCGGGGCCCAGCATGCCGTCATAAAAACCGATGCCGCCACCGCCGATCAGAGCGGTCCCCCATTTCCGCTTCGTAGACACCACGGGTGCTACGGAGGACAACCAGCGGGAACGAAAGGCGATCAGTAGCCACACCACGACCAGCGCGATAACGATAAAAGGTCGCAGAACCTCAACGGGTAGTCGCAGCGCCACCAACGCCCCGGCGCCGGCGCCAATGAATGCCGCTGCAGCCATCGGCAGGGCGGTGCGCAGCTCGGGTGGAACTTTTCGGGCATAGGTCATCGCCGCAGCGGAGGTCCCCGCAATAGAGGAGAGTTTATTGGTGCCCAAGGCTGCCTGCGGTGCATCAGCCGGGACAGAGAGCAGCAAAGCCGGCACCTGCAGGAGACCGCCGCCGCCACTGACCGCATCTACCCACCCGGCCACGGCAGCTACGACACAGAGCAGGGCGATGGTCCAACCGGAATCAATGAGCCCAATGCCGGCCGTTCCTAGGTCGATACCTCACCCCACGCAGCGTCATACTCACTCATCCAGCGGTCGACGACGCCAACTATTTCACCGAGCGATCCCAGCACAGCATCAGGTTCAACTGCGATGTCAACCGCCTGACTCCCTAATCGAGAGTGGGGAATCAGGGCCGCACGCATCCCGACCTGTTGTGCGCCATACACGTCATCCCACGGACGGTCGCCGACGAAGACTGCCTCCTGTGGCGTGAGATCGAGGGCGTTGAGTACGGCCGTGAAGGCATCAAGATGCGGCTTTGCGACAGGGATTTCGCTCGAGTAGACCGCGGCATCGATGAGTTGGTGTAGATCGTCACGTTGGAATACCTGCTCGTGGTGTGACCGCGGCCACATCGTGTTAGACAACACCCCGACCAAAAGACCACGGTCGGCCAGGGCCTGCAGCGTCGCCTTTGCTTCGGGGTCGGCCAACGTGTGTGGGTCCCAGGCTGAGAGGTAGGCGGCCATGGCTGCGCGATGTCTGGTGGACGATACGTCCACGCCAACGGTCGCCCAAATATGGTCCAGCGTTCCGGTTCCCGCGGCACCATTTGTCACCTGCTGGTCACGCCACTGGGCAATTTCTGCGGCCATGAGCCGCTCCGCCATCGATTTATCAGACGGTGCATACACATCGACGTAGTGCTGCCATTGCGCAACGAGATCGATGTCGTGCCACGGCGTGAGAGTGCCACCCCAGTCGAAAATGACCCCCCGGATCTGCCGCTTCATCTCTGGCAGATTCCGCGAAGCCGTTCAACAGCCTCGGCGATCGGCACATCCGTGCGCTCGCCACTGGCGCGATCCTTGATCTCGATGACCCCCTCGGTCAGTTTCTTCCCCACCACGACGATGGTCGGAATACCGATCAATTCAGAATCCTTAAATTTCACACCAGGTGATACATTGCGTCGGTCATCGAGCAGGACGCTGATGCCAATGGACTCTAACTCTGCAGCCAGTTCCTCCGTTGCCTTCGCAATCTGCTCATCTTTGCCAGCGGCGACGAGGTAAACGTCAGCAGGCGCGATAGCGCGTGGCCAGATCAGACCGACATCGTCATGGTGCTGCTCGGCCACGGCTGCGACCGCACGCGACACACCAATGCCGTAGGAGCCCATGGTGACCACCACCTGGCGCCCAGACTCGTCCAGCACGGTCAGATCTAGTGCCTGCGCATATTTGCGACCCAACTGGAAAATATGTCCAATTTCGATCCCGCGCGCTAACTCAATCCGCGCACCGCAGTTGGGACACGGGTCGCCGTCACGGACCTCCACTACATCGATCACGCCGTCTCCGGTGAAGTCTCGACCCGCAACCAATCCGAACACGTGCTGTCCTGGCGCATTTGCTCCGGTAATCCACGACGTGCCCGTTGACACTCGAGGGTCGAGGAGGTACTCCACGCCCTGATCTGACCCGAGCATGGTTGGCCCGATGTAACCCTTTGTTAGGGATGGAAAACGGGCGAAGTCAGCCTCTTCGAATGGTCGGGCCACCCGAGGCAACAACACCGATTCCAACCGCTTCATGTCAACCTCGCGATCACCTGGCAAGCCGATCGCTAGTGGCGACGCCTGCCCATCGGTATTTGTCACCATCAGCAACACGTTCTTCAGCGTGTCAGCAGCCACCCACTCTCGATCGAGATGGCGCAGGTCAGATCGTTCATTCGACACATTTACTAACGTGTCGATCGTCGGCGTACCTGGCGTGTCATGCACCACCGCGGCGGGTGCCTCAACAAATGATTGTGCTTCGCCTGCCGGTGTCTCGAAAGCCTCCACGTTTGCCGCGTAATCGCACTCCACACACCGCACAAAGGTATCTTCACCGTGCGGTGTGGGCGCGAGAAATTCCTCACTTTGGGATCCACCCATAGCACCGGACATCGCCGACACAATGACGTAGTTCAAACCAAGGGCATCGAAAGTTTTGATGTACGCGGCTCGATGTTGGGCATAGGAAAGATCAAGTCCCGCATCGTCAATATCGAAGGAGTAGGAGTCCTTCATGACAAACTCGCGTCCGCGCAGAATGCCAGCCCGTGGGCGGGCTTCGTCTCGGTATTTAGTTTGGATCTGATAGAGCGATACCGGCAGATCCTTGTAGGAAGAAAACTCCCCCTTGACCATCAGGGTGAACATTTCCTCATGCGTGGGCGCCAGCAGCATGTCCGACTCGCGCCGATCAGCGAGTCGAAACAACGTGTCGCCGTAGTCAGCCCAACGCCCGGTACGTTCATAAGGTTCACGTGGCAGCAGGGCCGGGAAATGCACCTCTTGAAAACCAGCGCCGTCCATTTCCTCGCGAACGATCTGTTCTACCTTGCGATACACGCGATAGCCCAGCGGCAACCAGCTAAAAATTCCCGGCGCAATGCGCCGCACAAACCCGGCCCGCACCAAAAGTCGATGACTGGGCACCTCCGCGTCTGCTGGATCATCACGCAACGTACGAACGAACAGCGTCGACATGCGCAACAAGGTGGTTCTCCCCATCAAATCAGCAGAACATCGGCACGAGCGGGTGTGCGCCTGACAATACTTGGCCGCATCGGGGCCGTCGCCACAGCGCCGCTAAAACAACACGGTGGCGAAACGCCCGACCACATCGAAGCCAACGCGTTCGTAGCATTTACGCGCGTACATGTTGTAGTCATTGACATACAAACTCACCACGGGCGCTATTTCGCGACGAGCATGACCCACCACCGCCGACATTCCCGCAAGTGACAGCCCGCGACCCCGGTGGGTGGGGTCGACCCAGACTCCCTGCACCTGACACACCTTTGTCGTTGACGCGCCGATCTCGGCCTTAAAGATCACCCGACCGTCCTCAATTCGCGCCAGCGCCCGCCGTTGCCGGATGAGTTCTAGCACCCGCGCTCGATAGGCGCTGAGCATCCCACCACCGACGGGAGAAATGCCCACCTCTTCGGTAAACATTGCGATACTGGCGGGGAGTAAAATGTCGATTTCGTCCTCGCGAACACACCGTACGAGCGGATCAGCGGGAATCCCGGAGTTGTGGACCATGGTCATGAGCGGCTGGTTGTCGCGCACGTCGCGAGCTGGGCCCCAGGCTGGTTCGAGCATGCGCCACAGGTCAAGGACCTCATCGGCGTTGCCGACCATCGAGGAACTGCGTCGTCCGGTCAGGCGCAGTCGACTGGCGAACGCGGCGCGCGCGGCGGCTGTTGTTTCCACCGGAACGATGTTGGCACCAATCACCAGGGCACTGCGAAGTTCGCCATCAACGACGTACCCCCACGCATCACAACCCGATCTCGTGATATCCCCTGCTACGGCAACACGACCGGAGACGAAGCAGTGGGTGACCGGATCACGATCGATGAGTTGCCCCAAGCCGGCTGCATCACTCTGGGTGAGGGTTCGAGTGGCCGGCGCCAACGTAGTCATGGCGGTGGTTTAGCCCACCGAGACCACGGGTGAACCGTCAGCATCCGTGTCCGCGCCCATCTCCTCGGCCAGTCGCATCGCTTCTTCGATCAGGGTTTCCACAATTTTCGATTCCGGAACCGTCTTGATGACCTCACCGCGAACAAAGATTTGCCCCTTGCCATTACCCGAGGCGACCCCCAGATCTGCTTCTCGAGCCTCGCCTGGACCGTTCACGACACAACCCATCACGGCAACGCGCAGCGGAACATCAATGCCCTCAAGTCCCGCGGTGACCTGTTCAGCCAGCGTGTACACATCTACCTGGGCTCGGCCGCAAGATGGACACGACACGATTTCAAGTCCGCGCTGGCGAAGATTTAACGATTCAAGGATCCCGATGCCAACCTTGACTTCCTCTACTGGCGGCGCAGACAGCGAAACGCGAATGGTGTCGCCAATGCCCTGGGAGAGTAAGGCGCCAAACGCCACCGCTGATTTGATTGTGCCCTGAAAAGTAGGACCGGCTTCGGTGACGCCTAGGTGCAGCGGGTAATCACACTGGGCGGCGAGCAGTTGATACGCACGCACCATGGTGACCGGGTCGTGATGCTTCACCGAGATCTTGATGTCACCGAAACCGTGCTCTTCGAACAGCGCGGCTTCCCACAGGGCAGACTCGACAAGTGCCTCGGGCGTGGCCTTGCCGTACTTGGCCATCAACCGCGGATCCAGCGAACCGGCATTGACGCCGATGCGAATCGGTGTGCCGGTGTCATTGGCTGCACGGGCGATCTCTTTCACCTTGTCGTCAAACTTCTTGATGTTTCCTGGATTCACCCGAACGCCCGCGCACCCGGCATCGAGGGCGGCGAAGACGTACTTGGGTTGAAAGTGAATGTCTGCGATCACCGGAATGCCCGATTTCCGCGCGATTGCTGGCAATGCGTCGGCGTCGTCTTGGCTGGGAACTGCCACGCGCACAACCTGGCATCCCGTTGCCGTGAGTTCAGCAATCTGCTGCAACGTGGCATTGACATCTGACGTGAGGGTTGTCGTCATGGACTGGACGCTTACCGGGGAATCCCCACCGACATACACCGGATGCGTGTCATGGCGAAGCAGCAACTGACGCGTGTGGCGACGTGGCGCCAAGACCGGGGGCGGTGGGGCAGGCAGGCCTAGATCAATGCTCACCGGATTAGTATCCCTGTAAACGCCCGGCGGCGCTCCGGCAGTACGGCTAGAACAGTGACAGTGGGCGCACAACGTCGGCGAAGATGACGATGGCACCCATGGCTATGAGAACCACGGCCACCCCGTAGGCGACCGGCATCAACCGGGCCACATCGACCGGACCCGGGTCTGGCTTCCCCCGCCAACGCGCAAAACGCCGCCGCGTTCCTTCATAGAGCGCACCGGCGACGTGACCCCCATCAAGGGGCAGGATCGGCAGGAGGTTAAACAGGAACAGGAACAGATTCAAAGATGCGGCCAGGGATAAAAAGGTGGCTAGCTTCGCCTGGGTGTCGCCGTCGGAGGCCACAATCTCTCCCCCGAGTCGACTGGCCCCCACCACGCTCACCGGACTTTCCAGGGACCGTTCCTGGCCACCGATCAAGGTGTCGGTGACCAATTCATACAGGCGCACCGGCAGTGACACCAGGGCAACGACTGATCGGGTTGTCAGGTCCCACATCTGGCCCGGTACCGCGGTCAACGGCTGGGTCACGTACTCAAAGTCTGGGCGAACTCCCAGGAAGGTTGTTGTCGCGGTTTCACCCGTCTCGCGACCATCCTCGGCGTATACCGGTCGAGTAACCTCGATCAGTTCCACCGCCAAGGACTGGCTCACCCCATTGCGCTGCACTTCAACCGTGGCAGGACCGGCAGGGGTGGCCTGAATCTGAGCCGACACCTCCTCCCAACCGGTGACCGCAACTCCGTTAAATGCGGTGATGACATCGCCGGGGAGCAGTCCGGCAGCCGCAGCCGGGGTCGGGCCATCGGGACAGGTGCCTGCGGGTGCGGCGGCTCCGGTCGGATCCGTGGCGCTCGGGGCGCAGGGCACAACGGCAGAAACCGTGGTGGAGGGCTGGGGTAGGCCGATGCCGGACAGCACCAGCCCGAAAAAGACAAAGGCCAGCAGCAGGTTCATCATCGGCCCGCCCATCATGATGATCACCCGCTTGTAGACGGGGAGGCGGTAGAACACGCGATCTTCATCGCCGGGTGCTACATCCTCAAGCGCCTGCTCGCGCGCCTGGGCAATCATGGTGCCCATCCGGCCGGTGGTCATGCTGCGAGCGGTGCCGGGCGGGGCATCCTTCGCCGGGGGCAGCATTCCGATCATGCGGATGTAGCCCCCGAGGGGAATGGCCTTGATGCCGTAATCGGTGTCCCCGCGCCGTTTTGACCACACCGTGGGACCGAACCCGACCATGTATTCGGTGACCTTGACACCAAATTTTTTCGCTGGAACCAGGTGACCGACCTCGTGTAAGGCGATGGACCCGAGGATGACGCCAAAAAAGGCAACGATGCCGATAATCTCCAGCATGTTTCCTCCTGTCCTTCGGGCCGGCCTGCTCAGTAATACCTGGACTTACTCCCAGTGTGACCTAGCCCAGCAGCGCAGTCGCGGTGAGTCGACCGAAACGGTCTGCTTCAAGGACGCGATCCAGGCTGATCTCGTTCCCCAACTCCCCCGGGGCGACCTCGGTCACATAGGTGTCCACGACGGCGGCGACGGTGTCCACGATGCCCAGAAACGACACCTCACCATCAATAAATGCCTGCACCGCCACCTCATCGGCGGCATTGAACACTGCTGGGGCAAGACCACCAGCCTGGGCCGCGCTCCGGGCCACCGTAAGCGCAGGAAAAACATCATGATCGACAGGGAAGAACTCCCACTGGGTGGCCCTCGTCCAGTCACACGGTGGCGCGATCCGATCGCGCCGATGCGGCCAATCAAGAGCCAAAGCGATAGGAATGCGCATGTCCGGTGGGCTCGCCTGGGCAATCGTGGTGCCGTCCACAAACTCCACCATGGAATGAACCACTGATTGCGGATGCACCACCACATCAATGGCCGCCAGCGGCACATCGAAAAGCAACTGCGCCTCAATCACTTCAAGGCCCTTATTGACCATGGTGGCTGAATTTATCGTCACCAGGGGCCCCATGGACCAGGTCGGATGATCCAGAGCCTGCTCGACGGTAACCGCGGCTAACTCAGCTTTGCTGCGCCCACGAAATGGCCCACCACTCGCGGTCAGAATCAGCCGCTGAACCTCCGATGCGCGGCCGCTGAGCAGTGCCTGAGCCAGGGCAGAGTGTTCTGAGTCGACCGGAACGATCTGATCCGGGGCAGCGAGGGCGGTAACCAACGGGCCTCCCATGATGAGGGACTCCTTATTGGCCAAAGCCAGGGTGGATCCTGCGCGAAGCGCGGCCAGGGTAGCCCGTAGGCCGGCAGCTCCGGCGATACCGTTAAGCACGACATCCACCGGGATCGCAGCCAGATCTTCGATGGCCTGCGCGCCACCGGTGACGCTGAGTTGCTCGGGTCTGGTGAAGTCGATGTCAGCAAGGCAGCGACGCCGCCGTTCGGCATTGATCGCCTCGCGAATCGGGGCTATTTGACTGCTGTGGAACACCGCCACGTGGGCGACGTCAAACTCCACGGCCTGGGCCGCGATGAGTTCCACCTGGCTGCCGCCGGCAGCTAGCCCGAGGACATTGAAGGCATTCGGATGTGCAGAAACGATGGCCAACGCCTGCGTGCCGATGGACCCGGTGCTACCGCAGATGATGATCTCGCGCTTCCCGCTAACCTTGTCCATAGCGCAACGCTACGCGCTGGCCCCGCCGGTACCTGCAGGTGAGTACACCCGTTGAGGTGCACGCGAAGTCCGAATCGCTCTACTCTGTAGGTATGACCGATGTTGTCGACTCCCCTGCAGCTCCTGCCCATGCCGAGACCCTTTTCGGTCCAGACATCCCGCAGGTGCGCTCACTGGTCACCGAAATACCAGGCCCACGATCAATCGAACTGATGAACAGGCGCAGCGGGGCCGTATCGGCT
>Ga0075118_10001465_pt1 | contig 16767 bp, 8 predicted proteins | sample AntAceMetag02UKE_FD_69794 | JGI IMG/M metagenome (GOLD analysis project Ga0075118, IMG submission 69794) | Saline lake microbial communities from Ace Lake, Antarctica - Antarctic Ace Lake Metagenome 02UKE | ecosystem: Environmental > Aquatic > Non-marine Saline and Alkaline > Saline | place...
CCACTGGGGCTGCAGCGCGAAGCAGCTGCGCATCAGCACGGCCATCAATCGCCGTTACTACTACTACCTGACCGGTGACGAACGGGTCGGGGATCTGATGCGCGAGCAACTGGAAGCGGGGCGGGCGCTGTTGCGCGTGCCGCCGGGCCGCAAGTTAGCCTCAGCGGAAAAGACCGGAGGCCTCGCCCGCGCCGAATCAGAAGGTGACAAAGTGGGGCTTAGTTTCGGCACCGACTGGGGGTCTCTAGCCGGTGCCTGGCTCACCGAGTGGGAACGCACTGGTGACGATCTGATGAAACAGCGGCTGATCAACGGTATGAAAACCATCGGTGCCCAACCGCACGGATTCTTCAGTGCCGGAGTTGCGATGAATCTGAATACCGGGGAATTTTCGCTAGCCGCGCCGAACGAGGTGGCCTTGTCCCACTTGAGTGCGGTGTTTGGTCTCGTCGAAATCTGTGCGGAACTGAATCAAAACTTTGATGTGCCCGAGTTTCGCGAGGCATGGCTCGACTACTGTGAACTCTACGGCGCGGATGACGACGTGCAGATCGCCCGGATCGGTCGTGCGTTCAGCAACAACAGCCTGCGCCAAGGCCACTCCCGTCTCACCGCTTATGCGGCGGCGAAGCGAGATCGAACGGACTTGGCGGCACGAGCGTGGGACGAGTTTACCGGCAACAACGGTGGCGAGCGCATCGATCCGAAACGGAGTGAGGTGGTGGGGCCGGAGGTATTACGTCCGGTGGAGGAGGCGCCCGCTGTATCCACCAACAACACCAACCAGTGGGGGCTGGCCGCGATCCAATGCATGGCACTCATCGGCAACCCGGTGCCGCGCACCTGAGCACCCGATGGGGAGTTGCTTTTGCGCGAGGCGGAGTCGGTCACTCGAACTTCGCGTCGTGGGGTTTCCCCGGGAGGTTAATGCGACGCGGCGGCCGGGGGCACGTGGGGTGATTTCGGATACGATATTACCGGAAGTTTTTTCGGAAGTTTCGAGGCGCAAGGCCGGTTCGTTGTTTGAAGCAGCGGGAGAAATAGAAACTGGAATCGAAACCCAGCTCATCGGCAATGGCCTCGACACTGAGGGTGGTGTTGGTGAGGAGGCGACGGGCTTTGCGGATTCGGAGTTCGAGTAAATACTGGTGGGGAGGCAGTCCCGTATGGTCCTTAAAAAGCCGCCGGAATGAGGAGTAGCTCAGCCCTCGCTCTGTGGCGTGGGCGGCGAAATCGAATTTACGGTGCAGGGAGTCGTTTAACAGCCAGCAGGTCTCGCGGAGCAGGTCCTCGTTATGAGGAGCGCGAAGCGTCTCTCCGAGCGAGAGCGCATGCACCCGCGTGAGAATCTCCATGGTTTTGGCGGCGATGATGGGGCGAAAACCGAATGCTTCGTGACGAGCGAGATCACAAGCATCGGCAAACAAATCGGACAGGTTTGCGTTCATCCCGACGTGAATTACCGGACGCTCCGGGTCGAAGAAACCGTTCATCAGTCGATCTGCCTGATCGCCGGAGAATCCGATCCAGCTTTCATTCCACCCCGTCTCCGGGCTAGGTTTGTAGCGGTGCCGAATGTGGGGGAATAGGAAGAAAACTGAACCTGCCGTGAGGGGAATTTCTCCACTGGTTTCCGACCAGAACGTGCCGGTGCCATCCCGGATTAAAACGACTTGGTATTCCGATAACGTTCGTCCCGTTTCGGAGCTGATCTGATAAGCTGCCGGGTGTTTGCCGGGGGGATAGGCGGTGCCGGCGGGAATGTGGGTGTAGCCGAGATCGGTGACCACGAGTCCCCACCGCCGGGCCTCTGCGCTTTCCGGAATATATCGACTGAAGGCTTCTCGTTGCGGGTCGCACCACACGCTCAACCGTTTGCCAGAGATCAGGGAGGGGGGCAAGCAAGGCTGATCAAAAAGTGCATATTTGTGGTCAGGAACTCTATTCCCGAGGTGAGGCAAAACCATTATACTGCGGCGGTGAGAAAGGAAGTTACCCCGTGGTCCTAGTCGGTATCGTATTGCATGCCTTGGGCGGCTTTGCGGCCGGGAGTTTTTATCTGCCTCTAAAGAAGGTAGAGAAATGGTCGTGGGAAAGCGCATGGTTGGTGAATGGAGTCTTCTCGTGGATTCTGGCCCCGGTCGCTTTGGCCTGGCTGACGGTTCCGGCGCTTGGGGAAGTGCTCTCCTCGGCTCCAACTCGGGCGTTGATGTGGACGTTTTTCTTCGGGGTATTGTGGGGAGTGGGCGGACTGACTTTCGGATTATCCGTGCGGTATCTGGGCATGTCGCTCGGTTACGCGGTGGTCCTTGGCTTTTGCGCGGCGTTTGGAACCCTGATCCCGGCCGTTTATGATGGCAGCGTGGTTGCCTTGGTGAGCACCGCCTCGGGGGGAGTGGTCCTGGGAGGGATTTTGGTGTGCTTGATCGGCATTGGTTTTTGTGGTTACGCGGGGCATCTAAAGGAAAAGCGGCTCAGCGCGGACGGCGCGGCCAAACGGGAGTTCAACTTGGTTCGAGGTCTGGGGTTGGCCGCTTTCTCGGGACTCATGAGTGCGTGCATGGCATTCGGATTTGCGGCGGGAAAACCGATTGGGGAACGTTCCGTCGCAGCGGGCACCGATCCGCTGTGGATTAACAACGCCGTTCTAGTCGTCATTTTGCTGGGAGGGTTTTTGACCAACGCACTGTGGTGTATTTACCGCAGCACGAAGCAGCAGAGTTGGTCAGATTACGGGAGGGCGGACGCACCCTTGCGGAAAAACTACCTGCTGTCCGCCGTCGCGGGCGTGATGTGGTATCTCCAGTTCATGTTCTACGGGATGGGTTCCACCAAGATGGGGGACTACGATTTCACCAGTTGGACCCTGCACATGTCCTTCATCATTATCGTGAGTAATCTGTGGAGCCTTTACTTGAAGGAGTGGAAAGGCAGCAGCCGGAAGGCTATCGGCTTATTGGTTTCCGGGATTCTGGTGATCACGTTTTCTACGGTCCTGATCGGTCTCGGTAACTCTCTTCAATCGAGCTCGATCACGCACTGAGTCACTCGCGAATCCAACTCCCCCCTATTTATGAAAGCAGGACTATTCTCCATCGGTTTAGACACTTATTGGCCGCAGTTTGACGGCCTCCGGGACAGGTTGAACGCCTATCACGCGCAGATAGGCGATCGCCTTTCGGGAATGGGAGTCGAGATGGTGGATGCGGGCATGGTGGATAACGTCGAAAAGGCGGGGGCCGCCGCCTCACGGTTCAGGCAAGAGGAAGTGGAAATCATTTTTCTGTTCATTTCCACCTATGCCCTGTCCTCGACCGTATTGCCGGTGGTGCAGCGGGCGAACGTGCCGGTGGTCATGCTCAATCTGCAACCGGTGGCGCAGTTGGATTACGAAAAATTCAATCTCGAGCCGGATCGAGGGGTGAAAACCGGCATCTGGTTGGAGCATTGCCAATCCTGCTCGGTGCCGGAGTTGGCCTGCGTCTTCAATCGCACCGGCATAGCCTATCATGTGGTCACCGGATTCCTGCAGGATCCCGTGGCCTGGCAGGAAATTGAGGACTGGGTAGATGCTGCGAAGGTTCAGTTCGGCATGCGCGAAAACCGGGTGGGGGTTTTAGGTCACTACTATTGTGGCATGCTCGATGTTTACAGCGACCTGACTCAGCAATCCGCCGTCTTCGGCAATCATTTTGAGCTCCTGGAAATGTGCGAGCTCCATGATCTGCGTCAGGCAGTGACGGCGGAGGAGGTGACCGCCAAGGTCAGTGAATTCCAGGAGAAATACAACGTAGCGGCAGAATGCGAACAAGCGGAGCTTGAGCGGGCCGCCCAGACCTCAGTCGCGTTGGATAGACTCGTGGCTAAGCACAAACTTGGCTCATTGGCATACTACTATGAAGGCTCCGGGGAGTATGAGAATATTGCGACGTCCGTCATCGCGGGGAATACCTTGCTGACCGGGCGCAACATTCCCGTCGCGGGGGAATGCGAGGTTAAGAACGTGCAGGCGATGAAGATCATGGATCTGTTCGGGGTGGGCGGTTCGTTTTCCGAATTCTACCTGTCTGACTTTATCGACGATGTGGTTTATCTGGGGCACGACGGTCCGGCTCATTTTGCCATTGCAGAGGGCCAGGTTGAGCTGGTTCCGCTGTCCGTCTACCACGGCAAACCCGGCCAGGGGTTATCCATCCAGATGTCGGTTCAGCACGGACCAGTCACCCTGCTCTCAGTGGTTCAGCGCGGGGATGGCACGGTGATGCTGCAAGTGGCGGAAGGCGAGTCGGTGGAGGGGCCAATCTTGCAGATTGGCAATACCAACAGCCGTTACCGCTTCAGCCTCGGAGCCAAGGGATTTATGAACGCGTGGTCGGAAGGGGCGCCCGCGCACCACTGTGCCATCGGCGTGGGGCATATCGCGAATAAAATAGAGAAGCTGGGGAGCTTGCTGGGAATCGAGGTGAACCGCGTTTGCTGACGTCACTCAGATCGACGGCTAGGGCTGACATTTGGCAAGGCGAGGACTGATCGCTCGGGATCATTTTAAAGGATCACTCCAGGTGAAAGACTTCTGTGAGTGGTCCGGTGACCGGCGAATTGTCCGGATGGCATTCCATCAAATCGGCCATGTGGGCCCACCACCGTTTCACCACCTCGGTTTCCGGCAAGCGGGTGGCAGAATTATCGTCGGCCAGTTTTTGCACGGCAAACAGAGTCAGCGTACTGCTATCGAGAAATATGGAATAGTCGGATACTCCGGCGCGGCTTAATTCTTCCGACAACTCAGGCCAAATTTCATCATGTCGCCGAATGTATTCGGCTTCATTTCCCGCCTTCAATTTCATGGTAAATGCGATCTTTTTCATTGCTGGAGTGTCCCCCCGCTCGATCAAAAAGGATAGAGCAGACGGGGAATGGTCGGACTGGGGTTATGGGTTGCGGTGGCGGGCAAAAAGCCGCTCGGGAGTGGGATTAGAAACGCAATTTATCGGGCAGGGCCGCTTTCGAGCAAGTCACGGGTAAAATGGCGATTTCTGACAGTCTGAATTCGCGCCCGTCGACCTCATGTTACGACTCGGTTCATGAATCCCAGTTCCCCTTTTTCACCCTTCAGAAACCAATTCTAAATGTCCGGCTTTCACTTCCTCGATTTTCTCGCCATTCTTGGCTACCTATTCACGGTTCTGTATTTGGGCCGTAAGGCTTCTAAGAAGTCAGAAAATAGTGAGGAAGGGTACTTCCTGGCGGGTCGGGGATTGGGCAAGGCTTACCAGTTTTTCCTGAACTTCGGCAATGCCACCGATGCTAACGGGGCGGTGAGCACCGCCAGTCTCGTCTACCAGAAGGGTGTATCCGGTATTTGGCTATCCCTCCAGACCCTGTTCATGACGCCCTACTACTGGTTCATGAACGTCTGGTTTCGTCGGGTTCGGTTGGTCACAGTAGCTGACTTGTTTGAAGATCGGTTTGGGTCGAAGTCGTTGTCGCAGTTTTATGCGGTCTTTCAGATCATCGCCACGGTCGTGGTGGTCATCGGGTTTGGGAATTTGGTTTCTTACAAGGTGACGGCCTCGCTCCTCATCAAAGATGAGGTGCACTGGAGCGTGATGGAGCGGGCTTCTGTGGCGGGTTACGTGGAGCTTCGGGAATTGCGCGAACAATCAGCGTTGGGGATTTTGACCGACGCCAATATCAGTCGGATGCAAGATCTGGATGATCAGGACAAACGGGGAGAACTGCGCAGTCGGATTTCCTACTTGGACAGCTCCACGGGCAAGTGGAGTTTTTACATCATCTATTCCGTGGTGGTCGGTGCATACATTGTCATGGGAGGCCTGGCCGCGGCGGCAGTCAATGAGGCATTTCAAGGTATTCTGATCATTGTTTTTTCGGTCCTTTTGATTCCGAGCGGACTCAAGGCGATCGGGGGGTGGGGGGCGTTGGCGGAGAAGATCCCGCAGGACGATTTCCTTCTGTTTACCAGTACCGGCATTGGCATTTGGGAACTGCTCGGGATCTTCTTCATCAGTATCATTCAGATTCACGGGATCATTGGAAATATGAGCGTCTCCGGATCCGCGACCAATGAATACGCGGCTCGTTTCGGAGCCGTGTCGGGCACATTCGCCAAGCGGTTGATGATCATCCTCTGGGCAATTTGTGGTCTCATCGCGATCGCTTTATTTCAGCATGATCAAAGTCTCTCGGATCCTGATGCGGCGTGGGGCACCATGGCGTTGCAGCTGTTGGGGCCGGGCTTCCTCGGATTGATGATGGCGGGCCTTTTGGCGGCGAACATGTCGACCATCGCTGCGCAAACTATGGCGGTATCCGCCCTATTTACGCGGAATATCTTCAAGCCCCGGTATCCCGATTCGTCGCAGTTGACGTTGGTTCTGATCGGACGACTGGCGATCGTGGTATTTCTGGCCTGCGGGATAGTTGCCGCCGCATCGATGGATGATGTTTATGCGGTGCTGCAGTTAATGCTGACGGTGAACGTGCCGTTCGGAGCCGCCGTTTTGTTAATATTCTTTTGGCGGAAACTGACCGCAGCGGCGGTATGGTCAGCGGTGGTGGCATCGGCCTTGGTCAATGTGATCGCCCCGGCGTTGTTACCGAATGTGATGCCCGGCCTTCGGGACGCCCCCGCGTTGGTGCGGGAAGTCAGCCTGCCGGAAGGCGGCACGAGTGCCCTTTATTTTGAATCGGTGGTTCGCTCCGATGCGGCAGACCCCCAGAGTCCTCGGCGAGGGCAAGGCCGACTGCATCTTGAACTCTACTCGCTCAGTGCGGTGGGGTTTCCCGTCGAGGAGCTGAACGCCAGCGCTCGAAATGCCACGCGATATATCTATAACGGAATCTTTCCCTTCGTCGTCCTCTTTTTGGTCAGCTTGTTGACGAAAGTGCCCCAACAAATTCGCGTGGATCGCTTTTTCGGGAAAATGAAAACTCCGGTGGGAGCGTCGCCCCAGCTGGAAGCGCAGGCCATGGCCGATACCTACGCCGATCCCCAACGCTTCAATGACACGAAGTTGTTTCCGAAATCGGCGTGGGAGTTCACCAAATGGGACAAGACCGATTCGGTCGGCTTCCTCGTGTGTGTTGGCATTGCCTTCATCATCCTCGGGGTGCTGTGGCTGATCCTACAACTTGCGAAAAGTTAATCACCTCAGCCGAGTTAATTTACGGCGGAGATTGAGCCCTAGAACCGTCACTTGAATATCATGATGCCTTCGATTCGGAACACCCTCGTCGCCCTATCCGTTGCGGTAGGTTCCATCACGCCGGTCCACGGGAAAGAGTCGAGTTCAGGCATCGGGATGGAGAGGCCCAATGTCCTCCTCATCATGACTGATGATCAGGGATACAGCGACGTCGGGTTTAACGGCAATCCGCTCATTCGGACCCCGATCATGGATCGGATGGCATTTGAGGCGGAGGTATTTGATTTCTTTTATGCCAGTCCGGTGTGTTCCCCGACCCGGGCCAGCTTGCTGACGGGAAGATACGCCCTGCGCACCGGGGTCATTGATACGCAGGAGGGGAGTTCCATCCTGCCGCCTGCGGAAATCACGATTGCGGAAGTGCTCCAGGGGGCCGGCTATCGCACCGGAATGTTTGGGAAATGGCACCTGGGGGACAACGCCCCAGCTCGACCTCTGGACCAAGGCTTCGATCACGCTTTGACTCACATTGGAGGGATGATTGGCGCCCCCTACAGTCTCTTGGACGCCCAATCTTATTTCGATCCGCTACTCATTGAAAACGGACGGGAAAAGCAATTCGAGGGCTACGTAGTGGACCGGTTCACGGATGCGGCGGTGGATTTTATTCGGTCCTCGGGAGAGGACCCATTCTTCGTTTATTATGCGCCCAACACTCCCCACCATCCGCTGACGGTGGCGGACCGTTACGCCCGTCCTTATCGCGACGCTGGCCTGAGTGAAGATACCTCCCGCTATTACGGCATGATCACCAACTTGGATGACAACTTCGGTCGCCTGTTGGACGTTTTGGAAGAGGTGGGTGCCGCCGACAATACCGTGATCATATTTCTCGGCGACAATGGGACCTCCAGCCTCCATAAGCAGGATGACTTGTGGGCCAGTGGACTCCGTGGGGCCAAGACCTATGTCTACGAAAATGGCATTCGGGTGCCGATGTTCATCAAGTTACCCGGAGAGTTAGGCAAAGGTTCACGTCAAAACCACCGATCGTCGGTGGAGGACCTGATGCCCACGATATTGGATGCCTGTGGGATAGATCCGTTATCTGAAATGGATGGGCACAGTTTGGTTCCTTTGCTGACCGGGGATTCCGCCTCGGTCACCGAGCGCGCTCTTTACTTCCAGTTTCATCGGGGGACCCAACCGGAAAAATACCGCAATGCAGCAATTATTAGAGGTTCCCATAAACTCGTTCAGCCGGTGGGGCGGGGGATTGAGCCATTCTCCCGCGACACCATGAGGTTTGAACTTTACGACCTCAGCCAGGATCCATTGGAACAGCGGGATATTGCGGCGGAGAATCCGCAAATCGTGAACAGCCTGAAGTCCGACTACAGCGCTTGGTTTGATGAGGTCACGGCGGCGGGGTATACACCGGTGCCCACTTGGATAGGGGAGGAGGAGGCCTCGAAAACATTCTTAACCCGGCAAGATTGGCGCGGCGGAGGACTCTTCGACGGAGATCTGGGCTATTACGAAATCGATGTTCGGTCCGCCGGTCTTTACCAAATCACCTGTCGGTGGAGCGAACTGTTCAATTCCGCGCATGCCGTAACCCTCCAGATTGGAGAACAGGAACTGAAGAATCAGATTCTCTACGCCGAATCGGAATGCCGCTTTGACGAAGTCTACCTGCCCGCTGGGCGAAGCAAACTTGAGGCGTGGGTGGAGATCGATGGGGAAAAGAATGGATTCCGGTTTATGGAAATCGAGAAGCTGACCGATCGTGAAGCCTTTGCCCAGGCCGACCATAGTCATTGGCAAGAGGTGCTGTTCGATTCGGGAACGGAGGATTGGACGGAGCAATGGTTTCTGGATGGGGAAGTCGGCACGGTCACCACCGGTCCGGACGGTATGGAATTGGTCGCCGGATCGGAATTCGGCAATGATGCCCACCACATGGTGCTGTGGACGAAGGAGAGCTTCGCGGGGGATCTCAAAATTGAGTATGACTTTACGCGTCTTGATCAGGAAACCCGGGCGGTGAACATTCTCTACATCCAGGCTAGCGGTAGCGGAGTGGGTCCCTTCGCCGAAGACATCGTCGAGTGGAATGAACTGCGTCGGGTGCCGGCGATGCGGATGTACTACGATAACATGAACGCTTACCACATCAGCTATGCGGCCTTTCCGAACGATGAGGATACCACCAGCTACATCCGAGCCCGGCGGTACATGCCCAACCTGGCAGGCTTGGACGGCACGGGGCTGACACCCGACTATTTTCCCACGGGGCTTTTCGAGACAGGAGTGCCTCACCACATTTCGGTTATCAGGCGGAGCCGTGAACTTTTCATCCGGATTGAAAACGAGCACGAAACCTATTTTGGTTATATCAAAAATACGGAACTACCCGACATTTCGGAGGGGCGCATTGGGCTGCGTCAGATGTTCACACGTTCAGCCCGCTATCGGAACTTTAGGGTGAGTGTTCCGGCGGTGGCCCGCGCCGAATAAATGGTCGGTTTCTGAGCGGGAGAACATTAAGATTCGGAGTGGAGAAACGCCCAGATAGTCAGACCGTCAGAATGAAATCGGCATTACTTCAGACTGTCTGAATACGGCTCGCTGGAGTTGGGTATCCTGCCTCATATCTATCGACGGACTTCGAGCACTTCCCCTTGTTTCGGCTCGAAGCTACACCCCCCCCACCATCAACAAACCAGAGCTAGCTCCCGGTACTCAACACTGATTCAGTCAAGGTTACGGCTCGAACACCAAAAGACTATGAAAAACATGAAATTGCCCCAGGCACCTGCGAGTGCGTTGGGTGGTTTGATTCTGTTATCCGGATTACCGCTACTCGCGGTTTCCTTGTTTGCTCAAGCACCCACCATGAGAGAAAATGTTGATGATGAAAAGGCCATCGAGATGTCGCCCTTCGAGGTGTCATCAGAAGGAGTCGTGGGTTATCTGGCCAACAACTCTCTGGCCGGCACGCGTATTAACGCGGAATTGAAAGACGTCGCCAATTCCGTCCAAGTCCTGACCAAGGAGTTTCTCGATGATTCCGGTGCCACCAATTACAGCGAGCTTCTCGCTTTCACGACGTCCACTGAAGTCGGAGGTATCGGCGGCAACGCAACGCTCGACAATCTGGACTCTGGCACGCAGCGGGATGAGTTCGGGAAACGCGAACCCCAGTTGTTTACCCGGGTGCGTGGACTCGCCAAACTCGATCTCGCCCGGGACTATTTCCTGTCTGATCTCGATCTGGATACCTACATCACGTCTCAGGTGACCATTAACCGCGGCCCCAACGCGTCACTATTTGGATTGGGCAGCCCGGGCGGTATTTCGAATGCCGCGATTGATAAGGCGGATACGGGCCGCAGCTTCGGCGAGGTCAACGTGCGGGGCGACGAATACGGATCATTTCGCGCCTCGCTCAACTACAACCAAGTTATCCTGAAGGATAAACTCGCCGTGCGCGTGGCGGCATTGGACAAGACCCAAAAATACGAGCAGGCACTGGCGAAATACGAAGACGAACGTCAGTTCATCGCCGCCACGTGGCGTCCGCTAGACACTCTTGCCATCCGGGCAAATTATGAGACCGGTACTAGTTTTGGGTCGCGACCCACGACTCGGCTGCCAACCGATCGCATCACTCCATGGATAATTAACGGGAAACCGAGTTACAACCCGCAAACAAGACAGTGGTTCATCAACGGGGCGTTGGTCACCGACAACGCCTACATTGCGCAACTCAATGCCGTGACGACGCAGTATGGCACGCAAGCGGTCAACGGAAATCCCGCGATCATCTTCGATGACCCGACCAGCTCGGTGCCGGGCACCAATGGTTACGCTGTAATCCAGCCAGGTTTGCGGGGAAATGCGGCCGGGCGAACCTCCACCTCGTTGCCAGTAACGGGCGACATCTTCATGCGCCAGTTTCAAGGCTTTAGGGCATTGTTCGTCCGTAACCCCACTTATATTGTGGGCGCGCGTCCGGAAATTTCGCCGGCGGAACTTGCCTATTACAATGACATTCAGCTAACGGATTTTAGCGTCTTTGATGCGCGGAAATACAGTTTGTCGGGGTCCTCCGATTGGCAGGAGCAAAATTTCGAGGTCTATAGCGCGCGATTGGAGAAGACCTGGCTGGATAATTCGGTAGGCCTCGAGCTAGCGTATCAAAATCAATATTGGGAATCCGATATGATGGCAAATCAAACGGCCGCAAGCGGAGGCAATCTCTCGGTGGATATTAACTTGGTCCTGCTCGATGGTTCCCCCAATCCCAACTACGGTCGGCCGTTTGTGGGTGGCCGTGGATTTTCCCAAGGCCGAATCAGGGAGCGAGAGGCTACTCAAGCGGTCGGTTTTGCGAAATACGATTTTGCCGAAAAGAATGATGGCTGGCTGAGGCATTTCGGCGACCACACGCTTACGGCGGTCTTTCAGGATCAGTCCAACAACGAATTGCAGCCCAACCGCTCGAATGCCCGGGCCAGCAACGCCTACAGTGTGAGTCTTGCTCGCGGTGGTCCCGGTCTTACTCAGGCGGACGAATTTGCCTCCAGCACGCGGGTTAATACATTAAGTCGCGCCACAATGATCCAATACCTCGGCCCATCATTGGTGGGAGTGAATTCAATTCAAGAAGCAGAAATTCAGGGAGTAACGGCCAATCAACAGTTTCAGACTACCGACAACGCGTTGAGGTGGAATCCCTATACCGCTTCGCTCGAGAAGGGGTCGGTCGAGTTCTTCGATAGCCTTAACAACCCCGACGAGGTTTGGTATTTTGGCAACCCCCGCAACAAAGACGAGATCCAATCGATCTCGGCCGTCCTCCAAAGCAAGTTTCTAAAGGGTCACCTCGTGACCACTGCCTCCTGGCGTCGAGACGCTGTGAAGTCTTACGTTGCCAACGGGGAGGCCGATCCTGCCACGGGAAAATACAACGACGACGAGATTCCGCTGGGCGATCCTCGCTTCGATGATAGCGTATCGCAATCCAGTTTTGGAATCGTGGCGCACGTTCCAGAGAGATTCCTCCCGAAGGGCACGGGAGTGAACGTGCACTATGTTGATTCTCAGAATTTTGCGGCAGGCACTGCCGGAGTGGATTTCTTTAATCGGACGGCTCCTCTACAATCCGGCACGACCGAGGAATACGGTGTTTCGTTTTCAGCGTTTGACGGAAAATTTTATGCCCGAGTCAACTTCTATGAGACAAATCAGGAGTGGGAAGCCATCGCCGGCGTCTTGCCGCAGATCGGCAACGACATCACACTCGTGATGGAAAACAATACCCCGGCTCAATTGGCGGCGGCGGGCTGGGATCTCACTAACGGTAGCATCATCTCGCCCGGCACGTTGACCGCCCTAAATATCCGGCCGATCGATCCGAACGTTCCCAATAATCAGACCGATTGGCTGGCGGACAATATTGCTGGCACGTCCACCAATTATTTTCAAAACACGTCTTCGACAGGTGCAGAGCTGGAGTTATCCTACGCTCCCACAAGCAACTGGCGCATCGCCATGAATGCGTCCAAGACGGAGTCTAGCGTGAGTGATGTTTTGCCGATCGCGGGTGACGAGCTCACTCGTGTTGCGAATGAAGTCTACTTGGATCCCGAGTTTGGCAATCTTTTCATTACCTCATCCCCCACCATGCTGCCGGATGGCTCGTTTGAGAATACTGACCTGCTCCGTTCGCGGGCGGACAATCTGCTGGCGGCCATCGCCTTGCGGAAGGCTCGGGAGGGTGGGCCTCTCCAGGAAATTCGCAAATGGCGCTATAACCTGATGACCAATTACAGCTTCCGCGGTTCCAACTGGAGCGACTCCTGGCTGTCAGGCTTCGGTGTGGGTACCGCCGTGCGCTGGCAGGATAAGATTGCCATAGGACAGGCATTGAAGGTCGTCAATGGGTCCACGGTCCCTGATTTCGACAATCAATACTTCGGCCCGAGCGAAACTAATGTGGACGCCTGGGTAACCTACAACACGAAGGTTATGGACGATATGGACCTCCAGTTGCAGTTCCGGGTGCGCAATATCACCTCCGGCGACGGTGACCTCATTCCGGTTGCGGCGAATCCGGATGGGCAGGTTGCTCTTTGGCGACTTGGACAACCCATGTCCTTCGAGTTTTCCGCACGCCTCCGCTTCTAGGTCAGCGTTTCATCCTCAACCGCTAGTTTAGCCCATTCAGACGGATGTCTGGGTGGGTTTTTTTGTGTAATCCGACCCCGAGATTTACTCGGGGTCAGAGCTGTCTGAATCCACAGCAAGAAATATTTCTGAAATCAGACTGTCTGAACCTAAATTACACCGTAAGCGCTGTAGCAGTGTATCACAGAGAGCACAGAGTGTAGGAAAAAGTTCACAGCTAGGTGTTTATGGATTCGATTTCGGGTTCGGCGCGTCTCCCCAATGAGTGAAGGCTGATACTCCTTGGTTCGGTTAAAAAAATCCCTGAGCAGCTGCGTTTTGCCTCGGTGAACGCGGTGGCTACCTCCGGTTTCTAGGCTGAATTTGATCCCCACGGAATCAGACTGTCTGAGCCTCGATCAATGGCCCCATGGCTTTCGTTTGTCTTTAAAAGGAGTGCTTCGGGGCTGCCCCTCGTAGATCTCGAAGCGTTAACCCTAAACCCAAACCCAAAAGAGCCAGCACCCCTGCGAGTAACCATGCCCGTTCGGGTCAAGGTGCAGGCTCAGACTCTAGAACACTATGAGATATATGAAACCACCCCCAAAGCCCACGGGCTCACTGCGGGGATTGCTAACGTTGGCGGGAATATCCGTCATGTCGGTTGCGGTCCTAGCTCAGCAAACCACCGAGACGCAAAACGCTGACGGTGAGACCGTCATTGAGCTCTCGCCATTCGAAGTTTCGGCTGAAGAAAACATCGGTTACCTTGCCAACAATACACTCGCCGGCACTCGGCTGAATACAGAACTTAAGGACGTCGCCAGTGCGGTGCAGGTGCTCACTAAGGAGTTTCTGGACGACGTAGGTGCATCTGATTTGAGTGAACTGCTCACCTACACCACCGGAACCGAGGCCGCCGGCGTGGGCGGTAACGCGAGCTTCGGCGAGCTCAACAGTGGTACTGAACGCGGCGAACGCGCCCGCCGGGAACCTCAGCTCAATACTCGCGTGCGTGGTTTGGCTGCTGCCGATTTGGCCCGTGACTACTTCATCAGTGACGTCGCCTTTGATCCTTATATCACCTCGCAAGTTACCATCAATCGGGGGCCTAACGCTTCCCTGTTTGGACTAGGTAGCCCTGGCGGCATCATTAACTCCACGATCGATCGAGCGGAAACCGGCCGCACTTTCGGGGAGATTAACTTTAAGGCCGATGAGTTTGGATCATGGCGTGCCTCTCTCAACTACAACCAGATGGTCGTAAAAGATAAGCTGGCGATTCGCATCGCCGCATTGGACTCCAACTTACGTTACGAACAGAAAAACAGTAAGTACGACGAAAACCGACAATTCGTAGCCGCAACGTGGCGTCCCTTTGGGAATCTAACTATCCGGGCCAACTACGAAACCGGAGATGCTGACGGTAACCGACCAAAACTTCGTCCGCCCACAGATCGGATCACCACGTGGTTCGCCAATGGCAAGCCAAGTTATAATCCGCACACCAACCAATGGTTTAAAGATGGTGCGTTGGTTACGGACGGTGCTTATGTCAGCCAACTGAATGCGTCTTCGACGCAGTTTGGTTCTCAAGCACTTAACGGCAACCCTGCCATGATCTTCGATGATCCTAACAGTTCGATACCCGGCAACAACGGCTATGCCGTGATGCAGCTTGGCTTCCGCAGAGACGCGGCGGGAAATATAAGGGGAGTATCTATTCCCGCGTCTGGTCATGCGTACATGAGAATGTTCCAAGGGCCGAGAGGATTGTTTGCCCGTAATCCCGACTATATTGTGGGGGCACGTCCGGACATCCTGCCAGCGGAGCGTGGATTCTACTCCGACGTGCAGATCACCGACCTTGATATTATCAACATTCGAGAGTATAATTTGACGGGGGCGAGCTCAGATTTTCATCGGCAGAATTTCGAAATCTACAGCGTCCGGGCAGAGAACACATGGTTGGATAACGCGCTGGGCCTCGAAGTAGCTTATCAAAACCAATATTGGGGGTCTGACCTTGCCGAGGCCCAAACCGCTTCAAGTTCCAGCACGCTGAACATTGATATCAATACGGTCCTCATGGACGGATCGCCGAATCCTAACTATGGTCGTCCCTTCATTGGCGGACGTGGTTATGCTCAGGCTAAGATCCGGGAACGAGAATCCTTCCAAGCGATCGGATTCGGCAAATACGATTTCGAAGACAAAAACGACGGATGGTTAAAGCATCTGGGTAATCACACCTTGACGGCGGTCATGCAGAGCCAGGAAAATACTGAAACGGCTCCCAACCGCATGAACGCCAGGGCCAGCAATGATTGGAATCCATCGATCGCCCGGGGAGGCCCCGGTGTAGATCAGGCTCTAGATTTTGCTACCAATCCCCGGGTGCAGAGTCTGACGCGCGCCACCATGGTCCAATACCTCGGGCCCTCGTTGCTCGGTGCGAGTAACTTGCAAAATCAGGGTATTCAAGGAGTCACCGTTCCGCAGACTTTCCAAAGCACGGACAACGCCTTGTTGTGGAATCCTTTTAATGCCGCCTTCGAACCGGGTTCCGCCCAGTTTTTCAACGCCAGTGATGATCCCCAACAGGTATGGACGTGGGGCAATCCGCTTAATGCCGATGAGATCGAATCGCTCTCGGCGGTGCTCCAAAGTCAATTCGTGGGAGGTAACATTGTCACCACCGCTTCATGGCGGTCTGACGCAGTCAAACAATACATTGCCGCTCAGGCGTCGGATCCTGCCACCGGCTTGACCCTGCCGGGTGATATTCCCAAGGGCGACCCCACCTTTGATGAGAAAATCGAACAATCTAGTTTTGGTATCGTGGGGCATGTTCCGGAACAATGGTTGCCTGAAGGCTTCGGCTTAAGTGCCCACTTTGTGGATTCCCAAAACATCGCGGCGGGCACGGCGGGCGTGGATATATTCAACGTTTCTGCTCCCCTGCAAAGCGGCACCACCAAGGAATACGGATTTTCGGTGTCCGCCCTCGACAGCAAATTCTACGCCCGAGTCAACTTCTTTGAATCGGCTCAGAATGACGTGAAGATCACGGGCACTCTGCCGCAGATTGGTAATGACATAACGAAAGTCATGGAAAATAACACCCCGGCTCAATTGGCGGCGGCCGGATGGGATCTCTACGACGGTAGCACCTTCGATCCGGGAACCATTGTTGCCTTAAACATTCGGCCGGATAATCCCGGTGTCCCTAGCAATGAGTCAACTTGGTCAGCTGATAATATTGCGGGCACCCCCACCAACTATTATCAGGATACCACCTCAGAAGGGGACTTCACGGAATACTGTGGGTAGCGGTTGATTGGAGCTGGGGCATCATATCGAGTTTGCCGCAGAAAAACAGGATTCTGGTGCGGTAGTTTTCGAAGCGTCGGAAGCCGCGAGC
>Ga0075118_10001469_pt1 | contig 16713 bp, 16 predicted proteins | sample AntAceMetag02UKE_FD_69794 | JGI IMG/M metagenome (GOLD analysis project Ga0075118, IMG submission 69794) | Saline lake microbial communities from Ace Lake, Antarctica - Antarctic Ace Lake Metagenome 02UKE | ecosystem: Environmental > Aquatic > Non-marine Saline and Alkaline > Saline | place...
GAGGGGCTTTAGCCCATATACATGCCGCCATTTACATGCAAAGTTTCGCCTGTCACATAGGCTCCCTTATCTGAAACCAGAAACCCGACAGCTCCTGCTATTTCTTCGGGCTGACCCAGGCGAGCTAGTGGGATTTGTGATAACAGGGCCGAGGTTTGAACCTCTGGCAAATCTTTTGTCATGTCTGTTGCGATGAAACCGGGCGCAACTGAATTTACAGTAATGCCTCTGGATCCGATTTCTTTTGCCAAAGACCGTGTGAAGCCTTCGATACCCGCTTTAGAGGCGCAATAGTTAGTTTGACCCCCGTTACCACTAGAACCAACCACTGAAGAAATATTCACAATCCGCCCAAAACGCGCTTTTGTCATTCCTTTAACCGTGGCTTTGCATATTCTATACATTGAGCCAAGATTGGTGTTGATAACATCTTCCCACTGCGAACTCTTCATTCGCATCAACAAGTTATCTCGGGTAATACCGGCATTGTTTACAACCACTAATGGGGCCGCAAACTCAGCTGTTATAGCCGCCATTAAGGCGCTAACTGAGTCATCGCTTGAAACATCTGCAGCGAAGCCTTTACCGGTAATGCCATGTTCTGCCATGTAAGCACTGATGTTGTCTGCGCCGCTTTGCGTTGTCGCTGTGCCCACCACAACATGACCCATTTTTCCAAGCTCAATAGCAATTGCTCGCCCAATCCCTCGACTAGCCCCTGTAACTAACGCTACGGTAGGTGAATCGCCCATATTATCTCCTTTATTTCTAGCATCCATCGAACTGCCTTATGTTGCCATTTCGCCTATAGCGCTATCTAAACTGGCGGTATTGTCGCTGCCAAAACACCGAATGTCAGAATCTATGCGTTTTATGAGGCCGCTTAATACTTTTCCTGGGCCGCATTCAACTAGTTTGTTTACACCAGATTTTGAAATAACCTCTATACAATCTACCCATAAAACAGGAGCATACAGCTGTTTAACAAGGTTTGACTTTATCTCGTCAGGAGATCGCACTAGCTCGCCATTTACGTTTTGAACAACTGCAATAGCCGGTGTTGAAAATGCAATATCATCCAGTATTTTTTCTAATTCTATAGCGGCCGGTTTCATGAGGGCGCAATGCGAAGGAACGCTAACATTGAGTGGCAGCGCGCGTTTAGCGCCCGCTTCTTTGCAGAGGATAATAGCTCGCTCTACGGCGCCGGCGTCACCGGCGATAACCGTCTGGCCAGGGGAATTAAAATTAGCCGCTGAGACTATTTCACCCTTTTCAGCTTCGTCGCAGATTTCATGAATTTGGTAGTTCTCCAGACCCACTATTGCTGCCATTTTACCAACTCCAGCAGGCACGGCCGCTTGCATGAACTTGCCTCGCTGATGAACAATGTTGACCGCATCAGTTAGACTTAATACATCAGCACAAACTAGTGCGGAGTACTCACCTAAACTGTGACCTGCCAAAACCGAAGGTCTTAACGATGTGCGTTGCTGCCAAAGGCGCCAAATTGCGACTGATGCAGTTAGCAGTACCGGCTGGGTAATATAGGTTTGATCTAGGTTATTTTCACTGTCGTGTTGGGCTATTTCCCAAAGGTCTATGCCCAAAACGTCAGAGGCTTCTTTGAAGGTATCTGTGATTAAAGCATTGTCGTTGGCAAGACTGCTTAACATTCCTAATTTCTGTGAGCCTTGTCCGGGGAAAACAAATCCAAACTTGTTCATGTTTTAGTCTCTCAGTTTTTTATTATTAAACTCAGCTGGCGCCTAAGTAGATTCCATGATCGCAGCTACTTTTTTAGCTATCAAATGCGGTACGTTATGTTCTACTTCTTTAACTGCTTGATAAATCGCATAACAAAACCCTTCTAAGGTCGCGTTACCGTGGCTTTTCACTATACTGCCTTGTAATCCTAACAAAATCGCGCCGTTGAATCGCTGCGGATTAATTTGCTTGCGTATTTGATCAATGAGCGCATCATTTCTATCGGAGCCCATTGTCGTTAGTAAGTCATTAACCACATTTGCTACCCCGGCACTGGACTTGATCGTGACATTACCCACAAACCCATCACAAACAACTACATCAGCCTTGCCGCGAAAAAGATCATTAGCTTCTATAAATCCAATGTAATCTATTGCATCGCAGCCGTTGAGCATCGTAGCAGCTCCTTGGACCTCGCCTGTTCCTTTGTGTCGCTCAGATCCTATGTTTAGAAGGCCTACCTTAGCAGGACTCCCACTTAGTGATTCAGCCAGCACAGATCCCATGACCGCGAACTCAAACAGCTGCTGTTGATTACAATCAGGGTTGGCGCCGACGTCAAGTAAGTAAGTAGGTTTTGAGAGACCGGGAAGTGTGGCAACAATGGCAGGTTTTTGGATGCCGGGGATGGTTTTAAGAAGATGTCTTCCGGCCATTAGCAATGCGCCGGTGTTTCCTGCGCTGACCATAGCCTGCACAGAACCCTTTTCAACCAACTCAACCGCTAAATACATAGATGAGCGCTTATCGCCGCGGATTACTTGGGCAGGTTTTTCGTCATCTCTTATAGCGGCATCGGTATGAAGTAGCTCAATCCGATCCAAAATGCCTGAATTGATACCTTGAAGATGCGGCTGTATTAGCGTCTTATGACCAACCAACACGAGGGCTAGTTCATCAATAGCTTGTAAAGCCGCTATCGACGCCGGCACGTTAAGTGCCGCGCCGCCTTCTCCGCCCATAGCATCTATCGCTATACGCATGGGCAAGCTCAATTTTAAGCGTCGCCGATATCCAGGACTTTTTTGCCCTTGTAGAAGCCATCAGCTGTCACATGGTGACGTCGATGTATTTCACCGGTAGTTTGGTCTGTAGACAATGTAGGGCCGGTAAGTGAATCGTGACTACGTCGCTGACCACGTCTTGACCGAGTAACTTTACTCTTCTGAACAGCCATTTTGTTTCTCCAATTTCTTTAAATTCAAACTATTAAACACTAATCTTTAAGGGTCTTAAGAATAGCAAAAGGATTCTTTGAAGAATCACCTGCTGCGCCGCTAAGCGCTTCAACTTTTTGCTCGTTATAGCCTAGATTAGTAAGACAATTTTTGTCATCATGAGCACTAACAATCGGTAGACAAAGCAGCAATTGCTCCTCTATCAGCGCCGCTACATCCAGTTTGTGATCTTCACAAATCCAAGGATCTAACGATGCTTCCAGTTTAGCTATATCCGATTCCTGTCTAACAAGCGCCAAAGTGAAAGAATCTTCTAATTCAATTTGGACTGCTTCTAAACAGCGCTGGCAAGCTACAAGCGCCGAAGCAATAAGTTTGCCTATGATGACACGTTGTTTCGACTTGTTTGTCGAAAACTCAAGCTCTACTTGTACATTTCCTTCATTTTCTAGCAAACACTCTTCAAAGCGCCTCATACGACTGAATTCTATAGTCCCGACAAGGTTTCCCTGTTGAAGGAACACTTTTCGCGTATCGACATAGGAAGGGATAGCAGACTTTGACATAGGCGCGCAATAATAGGCGTGTGCGGGCCATCTGTCAAAGACTTAGTAAATCAATTTCACCTACCCTTAGGGTCGTAACCGATTGTTTTAGCGAGCTATTCTTCAAGTAGACTGAGAGCAACTTGTAGATTTAAGCCAATATCTGCAGCCAGACTCACCGTTTCACCCGATTTAGGCAGCGCAAACTCAATTTTAGCCGCATGAAGGCATAACGCTTTGGCCCTGGAAAGTTGAGGGTAATGATCTGCAACCCGTCTTTGAGCATATCGGTCATCCCCTACGATTGGGTGGCCTACATGTTGGCAATGCACTCTAATCTGATGAGTTCGACCGGTCGCCGGCCTTGCCTCTATAAGAGTCGCCGCTTTGAATGTTTTAAGTATCTTGAAGGCAGTGTCGGCCTCTTTGCCAGCCTCATCCACTTTCACCAAGCGCTCGCCTGAATCTAGCTGTTTACGGAGCAGCTTTGCCTCTACCCTGGTTATTTCTTTAGGCCAACGACCATAGACCAGTGCCTGATAGGTCTTGCTTACGCGTCGCTCCTTAAAATCTAAATGTAATGCTCGAAGCGCAACAACCGTTTTAGCAACAATTAGACAGCCAGACGTTTCCCTGTCTATGCGGTGAGCCAGTTCTATCTCAGCCCATTCCGGTTTAATTTGCCGTAACGCCTCAATTAAGCCTAACTTTATCCCCGACCCGCCATGAACAGAAAGCCCGGACGGTTTATTAACCACCAACACTTCCTCGTCTTCATACAGTATATTGCCCGTTAAATAGTCTTTCAGCGCCGTGGTGATTTTCCCGGGCTCCTTAACAGAGGAACCTGTATAGGGAGGGATTCTAACTATATCGCCAAGGCTTAGTTTGGTCTCTGGTTTACAGCGTTTTTTATTTATCCTGACTTCGCCCTTTCGAATCAAGCGATAAACCCTCGATCGAGGAACGCCCTTTAGCTCACGCATCAGAAAGTTATCCACTCGCTGTCCTTCGTGCCGTGACGATACTTCAACAAATTGAACTTGTTCCCCGATACCCAAAAAATTCTCCGCGCGTAGTAACAACAATGAATTGACTATTTTACCCTAATCGGGCGACAGGTTTATGGTGTACAATCCCTTATTTTTCGGCTCACCATAGACCATGTATTCATATAAATCAGCATTAAATGATCTTTTCGGTACGGCGCTTAGCACCGTAACCGGCATTAAAAACAGCAATGCCAACGTGATAACTTCTTCTCGCCCAGAGTTTGGAGATTATCAAGTGAACGGCGTTATGTCCGTGGCTAAGCATCTGAAAACCAATCCACGAGAAATTGCGGCTAAAGTCATTGCTGAGGTGAATATCAATGAATATCCCTTTATAGCAAAAATGGAAATAGCCGGCCCTGGGTTTATTAATGTTCATCTAAGTAACGGGGAAATATTAGCAAGGGGCAACGCCCTTCTCCAGCCCGAATCCTTGCTAATCGAAAAAAGTAATGAACCTCAAACTGTAGTGGTAGATTACTCCTCACCCAATTTAGCTAAAGAAATGCATGTCGGGCATCTGCGAGGCACAATTATCGGTGATTGCCTTGCCCGCGTACTGGCGAAGACTGGCCATAAAGTGATTCGTCAAAACCATGTAGGTGATTGGGGAACGCAGTTTGGAATGCTCATAAGCTATATGCAAGAAGTTGCTACCGGCAAAGAAACTGGCCCCAAGCATCTTGCGGACCTTGAGGTATTTTATCGAGAGGCAAAAACAAAATTTGACGAGGATCCGGATTTCGCAGATACCGCACGCGCGGCCGTGGTTAAGCTCCAAAGCGGTGAACAAGAATACTTGGATGCTTGGAAAGCATTTATTAACGAATCACTAACCCATTGCCAGGCAGTTTATGACACGCTCAATGTGACTCTTAACCGGGAACATCTGGCAGCAGAGAGTTTTTATAATGCAGAACTTTCTACGATCGTGTCCGAGCTTAAATCTGCCAATTTACTTGAAGAGTCCGCTGGTGCAAAAGTTGTTTTCTTGCCAGAGTTTACCGGTAAAGACGGAGACCCCTTACCCGTTATCATACAAAAGTCAGATGGCGGTTATCTCTATGCGACAACTGATTTGGCAGCAGTAAAGTATCGATCATTCTCATTAAATGCAGATCGCGCTTTGTATGTGGTCGATGCGCGTCAGTCACTACATTTCCAACAGGTTTTTTCTGTAGCGGAAAAAGCAGGGTTTAGCTCTGAAAAAATATCTCTAGAACATGTTGCCTATGGCACTATGATGGGAAAAGACGGACGTCCGTTTAAAACCAGATCCGGGGACACAATAAAACTAGTTGATCTATTAAAAGAAGCCGTTAAAAGAGCCTTCGATTTGGTGACCGAAAAAAACTCGGACCTAGATGAAGATCAGCGGCAAGAAATAGCCAAAGAAATCGGTATTTCTGCGGTTAAATATTCAGATTTATCAAAGAACAGAACTAGTGACTATGTATTTGATTGGGCCAGTATGCTCTCTTTCGAAGGCAATACCGCGCCATACTTGCTTTATGCATACGCAAGAATTAGAAGCATCATAAGAAAATCTTTAGATTCACAGGCGCTATATAGCATCAAATCCTGCGATGAACTGGAAGAAAGGAATTTGCTTGTTAAACTGCTGCAATATCCTGAAGTTGTTTACGCCGTTGCCAGTGACAGCTACCCAAATCTACTTTGTAATTACCTTTATGAATTAGCGGGATTGTTTATGAGATTTTATGAAGCTTGCCCAATATTGAAAGAAGATGCCTCTATCAGAGATTCAAGATTAGCTATGTGCGTGTTAACCGCAGACACTTTAAAGCAGGGATTGGATTTGCTGGGTATTAATACGCTCGAGCAGATGTAGTTAAAATAGTTAAGTCGCAGTTAGAGCGAGACCTAACGACCAAAAGATACCTAACTGATCTACAGCCTTCCAAGCACCAATAATAGAACGGTCAATACTGTTCCATTATTGGTGCCCTTCAGGATTTTGCAGATCACTTTAAGGGATTTAGTTACTCAATTCTAAAAGCAATTTATTTAGCCTGCTAGAAAACTCACCAGGATTATCTAATTGGCCACCTTCAGCTAATTGAGCTTGGCCAAATAAAATCCGCACGAGATCAGCAAACCGACTCTCATCTTGTTCAGTATCCAGCTTAAGGACCAAAGCATGATCTGGATTAATCTCAAAAATCGGCTTTGTTTCTGGCACCGCCTGTCCTGATGCTTCCATGATCTTACGCATTTGCGCTCCCATGTCATTATCATCGACGGACAAGCAGGCAGGTGAATCGGTTAAGCGATTAGTTACCCTTACTTCTTTAACATCATCCCCAAGGGTAGATTTTATTCGAGTAACTAAATCTTTAAACTCTTTCTCTGTTTCTTCCTGTTTTTGCTTGTCCTCTTCGCCTTCAAGCTTGCCAAGATCTAACTCACCACGTGCGATATCTTGAAATTCTTTGCCATCAAAGTCTCTGAGATGGCCCATAAGCCATTCATCAATTCTGTCGCTCATTAAGAGAACCTCAATCCCCTTCTTCTTGAAAATTTCTAGGTGAGGGCTGGCTTTCGCAGCATTCAAGGAATCAGCGACCACATAATAGATCTTATCTTGACCTTCTTGCATACGTTCAACGTATTCGGTAAGTCCTTGATCCTGGACTTTGCCCTCTGATGCCGTTGTGCTGAACTGGAGGAGCTTAGCAATTTTTTCTTTGTTAGCGAAATCCTCGCCGGGGCCTTCTTTAATGACTTGTCCAAATTCTGCCCAGAATTCGTCGTATTTTGTTTTGTCTTTTTTGCGAATTTTTCCGAGCATATCAAGTGCGCGCTTGGTTAAAGCACTGCGCATCGAATCGACAGTAGGGTCTTTTTGCAAGATTTCACGAGAAACATTTAAGGAAATGTCGTTTGAATCAACGACACCTTTTACGAACCGAAGGTAAAGCGGCATAAACTGTTCTGCATCGTCCATAATAAAAACGCGCTGAACATACAATTTTAGGCCTCGCGCGGCTTCCCTATTCCAAAGGTCGTACGGTGCTTTAGCTGGAATATAAAGCAAACTCGTGTATTCCAGTTTGCCTTCTACTTTATTGTGACTCCATTCCAACGGATCTTGAAAATCGTGACTTACGTGTTTGTAAAACTCTTTGTACTCTTGCTCTTCTACTCCACTACGAGACTTAACCCACAGAGCTTTGGCATCATTAACTGCCTCGAATTCTTTCGCTTTTGCCTGTTCAGGCGCTTTCTCCTCTCCTTCTTTATCGTGCTCTTCGCTGTCCTCATTACCCATATCGGGCATAGAATAATCTTCTTTTTCCATCGTGACGGGCATAGCAATATGATCAGCATATTTCTTCACTATGCTACGAAGACGAAATGACTCAGCGAACTCGAGCTCTTCGTCTTTAAGGTGCAGTATCACCGTAGTACCGCGACTTTCTTTATCGATTGTCTCGATTGAGTAGTCAGCTTCACCTTTAGATGTCCAGTGAACGCCCTCTGAGGCAGAAGCACCTGCTCTGCGCGTTAATACCTCAACTTCGTCCGCTACGATAAATCCAGAATAGAACCCCACTCCAAACTTTCCAATAAGCTGCGAATCCTTTTTTTCATCCCCAGTTAATGCTTCAAGAAATTGTGCTGTACCAGATTTTGCAATGGTACCTAAATTACTAATAACCTCATCGCGGCTCATTCCAATACCATTGTCATCAATAGTGATTGTTTTCGCCTCTACGTCAAATTCTATTTTAACTCGAAGATCAGGGTCTTTTTCTAACAGCTCTGGTTTGGAGAGCGCTTCGAATCTCAGTTTGTCGGCCGCGTCAGACGCGTTAGAGATAAGCTCCCGTAAAAAGATTTCCTTGTTACTGTACAGCGAGTGGATCATCAATTGCAGAAGCTGCTTAGCTTCGGTTTCAAACCCACGGGTTTCTGCTTTATTCTCAGTACTCATATTTCTCTTCCAACTTAGCGTGGTTAATTTGTCTAACGCCATTCAGGTAGGTCAACTAGTGTCTTGAATCTAAACAAAGCACCAAGCATAAAAAAACCCAACTGCTGGCTTAACAGTTGGGTTTTTAATGGGGCCTAGACCCTAGAATTCAAGTCTGGGTGACTCAAATACTCAGTTTGTACTGTCTATTGGCAGTTTCAGTACTATCTAAGTGGCGGGTATGTCTCATAGAAGTCAATGGCATCTGCACGCCGAGTCGCCAGTAGATTAAAACGCGCCTGAGTGCCCTCTATGAATCTGGCATAGTTAGCAGCAGAGCTTTGCTCGCGTTCATCACCTGCTTCACCAGATTTTTTAGCGGCATCTAGTGCTTCGTCAAACTTATCTAGCTCAAGTAGAGACCTTGAAAGAAACAAATAAGTGTCAGCTCTTTTGGACAGCTCGCCTTTATCGATAGCCGACTGAAAAGCATCTGCTGCATTTCTATATTCCGCTAGCACATAGTGAATATAACCTAAGGTGTCGTAACCATCGCCACTTTCTGACATTTCTGCTACTTGCTTGGCAGATGGCAGAGCATTTTTATAGTCAGACCCCATCAAATACATTTGAGTTAATGTAGTTAAATTATCTTCGTTAGCTTCAACGTATTCGGCATCCAAGCCTGCTTTGATAATCGTTTCACCAGTAAGTGGAATATCAATACCAGCTAATGACTGCCCCAAATTTAGGTGTCTACTCTCATCGTCTACGTGTCCTTTTAGATAGGCTAGATTAAGGGCCCGCACGCGACGCGCTTCATCCTCAACACTGGCATAGACTGCACTAAGATTTAACCAATCAGTAGGGTTATCAAAGAGTACAATCATGGACTTAGTAAGTTCTAAGGCTTTGTCATAGTCTTCTATAGTGAAGTAGATACCGTTTAAATAGGTGTAATCATCCCTATCGAGTTCTTCACCGGCATCCAAATTATGTTGCATATAACTTAACCAGTACGGGAGTGCTTCAATAAACTCTTCCTTCTGATAATGTGCATACGACAACCCTCTATATACTATTGGATCTTCATCAAAAGATAATTCGCGCCAAGTGACATAATTATCAATAGATCCCTGCCAATCCTCTTCCGCCGCATAAAGTTGACCAAGTGACCTTAATGTTCTAAGTCGCTGGTCTTCTCTGAGTGTTTCAATCGTTAAGATTTCCTCAAAGATTCGAAGAGCATTGACATAATCTTCGTTGGTTAAATAGTAGTTAGTATAAAAACTGAGAGTCGTTGATTTCTCAAAGTCGTTCATTCTTTCATAACGACGTTCGTATAACTCATCCAGCTCTTCCTTAGCCGCCGCCATATTTGGCTCGTCCTCAGGATCTTCCGGAGACATATGCGCTTGAATAGACGATATGGCCCTGAGCACCTGTTGTCCTAAAGTTCCCGCTGACCGAGCCTCTGGTGGCTTACGCTGCTCTTCGCCAGCTAAAGCTAACTGTGCGGGCAACATAGGAACACTCAATATGCTTATCAGAAATCCTAGCCCTAATTTATTTCTTAAAGTCATTATCTGTTATTCCTCTAGCTGATAACGGAACAAATACTGTACACCTGGTACAGCTACTCCGGCGCCATCAACAACGCGTGGCTGGAACTTAAAACGAGTAGCTGCACGAATCGACGACCTGTCAAATATATTAGCCGGCTCTGCATCGACAACTTCAATAGACTCTTCATCAACGTTGCCCAGACCATTTACAGTAAATGATACTAAACACCAACCTTGAATACCTCGCTGGGCAGCTCTAGTTGGGTATTGAGGAGCGATTGCAACCAATGGTAAAAAGTCACCGTCGGTTGCTGATATTGATACTGAACCCAAATCCAGGCCGGTATTAATATTTGCGCCGGCGCGGTCAATATTAAGCGATGGACCAGCATCAAGACTTATTTGTTTGTCTGGGGTGTCAGGAATATCTTCCTGAACTTCCTCAATCATTTCAGGTTTATCTATCTCTTCGATAACCTCATTGATAATTTCAGGCATCGTCGCGTCAACAATTTTAACGACCGTAATACGCTCGTCAAATTGATCACCGGTATCGATTAGATACTGCATGAAATAAAACAGCGCTAACGTAATCAGCGCCGCCAAAACCATCGAAACTGCCCATCTAACAACAATCATCGACTATGCCTCCGCGGATATTGATACATTATTAATATTGGCTTCTCTCGCTGCTTCTAGGATCAACATAACCTGCTCGTTCTCAGCGCCCTCATCAGCCTGAATAATAACTGATGAGTTAGGTGCATCTGCTAAGCGCAATTCGAATCTATTTCGAATAAAGCGAGGGTCAATCATTTCACCATCGATCCATATATCACCAGAGAGCCCTACGGCGATCAAAATCAAATCTCCGGAGGTATCATCTACAATAGATGCCTTTGGCTTAGTTACCTCAATACCGGCTTCGGTGACAAATACCGACGTTACGATAAAGAAAATAAGCAAGATAAAGACCACGTCAAGCATCGGGGTGAGATCAATCTCACCCGCATCTTCTTGTGCTTTCTTTTTCATTAAACCTGATTTCATTTTGGCTTTGCCCTAGGTCTATTATTCTATTTGCATAATTTAAGCGTGTTAGTCGCTTAAAGGTAGGTGGTCTTCAAGCAGCTCGAGATCTCTGTCTGTTTTTGCCTTGAGATAATTAAAGGCAAATATTCCAGAAATCGCGCCGACCATTCCGGCCATGGTTGGGATCGTAGCTTTAGATACACCCCCAGCCATAGATTTAGCGTCGCCGCCGCCGGTGACAGCCATCACAAAGAACACCTCGATCATTCCAGTTACTGTGCCAATCAATCCTAATAAAGGACAGATGGTTACGAGCACCTCAATAATTGGCATTGTGCTTTTCAAGTCCAGTGAAATCTTAGATATCATCATCGTACGAATCTGATGAGCACTCCAAGACTTTGTATCTGAACGCGCATTCCACTCAGCCAGAGTATTTTTGACTTTACTCTTGTGAGTGGTATTTAAATACCATACTCGCTCAAACACTAATGACCACTTAACCAGCAGAAGCCAGGCGATTACAGTTAAAACTGAACCGCCCCTCTCCATGAAAAGGTTAACCGAGTCTAAAATATCCAGAATAAAAAAATACATTAATCTTATCCTCGGGGATTAAGAGCGGTTGCCTGCCATGCGCTCGGCTTTCTGAGCGATCATGCCAGTAGCTTGCTCTTCCAGAATGTGCATTATCGTATCCGCTCTACTTTTCACAACTGTGTGCATAAAGATAGTAGGAATGGCCACAACAATACCCAAAACCGTTGTCATCAAGGCAGATGAAATACCACCAGCCATAATAGTAGGATCGCCAGCGCCATATACAGTGATCTGCTGGAACACAACAATCATACCTGTAACCGTACCTAGCAATCCGCCAAGCGGCGCTATAGTCGCAATCATTTTGATTAACGTAAGCATGCTCTCTAGTGCCGGCGTTTCCTGAAGGATTGCCTCGCCTAGCTTGAGCTCTAACGTTTCAGTATCAGAATCAGGGTTAGATTCTGCGACCATTAACACACGGCCCAATGGGTTGTTCTTAGATGGCTTATCGCTCTTAAGCTGCGTACGAACCTTAACTGAGATAAGTCCCAGCATAAGAAGACGATAGAAACCAAGCAAGATACCAATGACACCAACACCAATGATAATAAAACCGATTGTTCCGGCATTTGACTGAACCTGTTCTTGTGCGCTTGGGAAGTTAACCAAGTTAGCCATTACCTGACCGCCAACACCACCGGTTGGATCTATTCCAACGCGAGTGAATCCAGAGGTTGCTGCCTCTAACGACATAGCCGCACTAACAACACCTGCTGGCGGCTGCTTAGGCAACACTTGTAAGTGACCTATGTCGCCATCGTAGCTTAGGTAATCACCTTCTGAGACGGCGTTAAATGCACCTATGCGCGTGATCTGTCTGTTAACAGTGTCACCGGCTGGAAGTGTCACGTCACCGCTGTAGGTAACAACCCTTGCAGATTCTGTCATTTCCTGTTGCATGTAGAACCAAAAAGTTTCGATTTCGGACACATCCAACTGCTCGATAGTGCTGCCCGCCTTCTCTATAAAAGCTTCTAACGCAGCAGAGCGACCTGGAAATTGGGCACTGATTAACGAGTTTTCGAAAGTACTCAAAAAGTCGCCCGCAACACCTTGCAGCGTGCCGAACAACTCATTTAAATCACCTCGGGCGTCACGCAATATTTCACGCTTCTGGCCAATGGTAATCGTATTATTTTCGAACTCAGTACTAAGCTCGCCTTGAAGGGTTTCTTGCTCTATATATCGCTGCTTCGTGATATCTAGAATTTCTTGCTGGCGATTAGCATTCGACTCGAACTCTTGAACTCGACGGCTATACTCTGCTGATTCTGCAACGGCGTCCTGGCGAACGAGTTCCAGCAAATCGCCTAAGCTTCCCGCTTGGGCAAAAACTTGCGTAGCGCAAAGAGCGAATAGAGTCGTAACTGTGAGGCTTAGTGCTTTAATTAGGTTTCTCATTATCGTACAGCCTCCGGAGCAATAACAGGTAGATTAATAATGTCCGGCGCATCTAGATTTTGTGCTATGCGGATGGCTTTCTGTATAGCAGATCTATAATCACCAGCGGGCAATTCAACCCACTGCCTTGCATTATTATCCCAGGCACCGGTAACTTGGCGATCGGTTGTCTGATACATCAAAGCAACACGACCATATCGAGCCAGTGTTACATCACGCTCAGCGCCGTTAATTGTGATTGTGTCAGGGAATGTTTCAAACGTACGACCGTAAGAAGTCTCTGTTTGATACATCACAAGTACTTGACGAAATTTTTCAGCAATTGAAACATCTGGATTATCAATTGCATCTCTAGCAAATTGAACTCGCGCGCGTCTTTGGTCTATGTGGAAAGGATAATCCAACTCAATAAACTGCTCTACGCTGGTTAGCATTTTTTCCATTAACAACGGAATTTCTCGAGTCACTTCCGCAACCGAGGCAATTGAATTATCAAGGGTTATTATTTGCTGCTCTTGATTTGAAATTTGCTTTCTAAAGCCAGCATTAACCACTAACAATGATTCCAGGTTGTCGTTCTCTCTTTTAAATTCCTCAAAAACAGAGCTGGTATCGTTTTGTAAACGGGTGATTTCTGATTGTGCCTGTGTTGAATCGCTGTACTTTCCAGCAATCACATCCATAGCTTGATCTAAAATACTGCTGTCCACGATGATTTCAGCAGCTTGCGCAAACCCTAAGAAACTAGAAATGAGTAACGTCAGCGCTGACATACTCAGATTTTTTATTCGACGGTTTTTCATGTGCCATCCTATTGTTGTTAACAAATCAGGTTAGGTCAGTTCCGGGACACTACTGGTACAAACAACTAACTTAACCAATAAAGCTTTTATTTTATTTGCCTAGCGATTTATTTCGAAAATAATTTTTACGTGGCTACAGAAATCAATACCACGAAAACGCTATTCTTGAAACACAGTGCTAGACAGTTACGAATCTACCCAAATAAATTTCAGTTGAGTACGTTAGTAACCATCTAACAGGTTGTCTATTTTTCAAAATCAAAACAAGAAAAATAGTCCCCGTAATTCAGCGATTTATGCTGGATTTCACAAAGACTATCACAGAATCTTGAAGGATTAGAACCTTTTGCGAAGCAAATTTCAGAAGAAATTTGCTGCAAAAAATTAGAGGGGGCGTGCTGGTAGAAAACTACCAGCCCGTGAGTTCACTCAAACCGCTACCGATATCGGCAAGGCTTCTTACAGTCTTTACACCAGCATCTTGAAGAGCAGCAAACTTTTCGTCTGCTGTGCCTTTCCCACCAGAAATTATTGCACCGGCATGACCCATTCTTTTTCCAGGCGGCGCAGTAACGCCTGCAATATAAGCCACCACAGGCTTAGTGACATTAGCCTTGATATAAGCCGCCGCTTCTTCTTCCGCTGTTCCGCCAATTTCACCTATCATAACAATGGCTTCTGTTTGTGGATCGGCTTGAAACATACCAAGGATATCAATGAAGTTTGAACCAGGAATTGGATCGCCACCAATACCTACGCAAGAGGACTGCCCAAAACCAAAGTCGGTAGTCTGCTTAACTGCCTCATAGGTGAGCGTACCTGAGCGAGACACAATACCTACTTTTCCGGGTAAGTGAATATGGCCAGGCATAATGCCGATCTTGCATTGTCCCGGTGTAATAACCCCAGGGCAGTTAGGACCAATCAAACGCACGCCGAGTTGATCACAGCATTCTTTAGCAACCAACATATCCAGAGTTGGTATACCTTCGGTGATACAAACAATTAGTTTTACACCAGAATTGGCAGCTTCTAGGATCGAATCTTTACAAAAAGCAGCTGGTACATAAATCACCGTCGCGTCTGCCTCAGTGGCTTCATAGGCCTCCAAGACAGTATTAAAAACAGGCAAGCCAAGATGAGTTTGACCACCCTTTCCTGGTGTCACGCCACCTACCATTTTTGTGCCGTACTCAATCGCTTGCTGTGAATGAAAGGTACCTTGAGACCCTGTGAAACCCTGACAAATTACTTTTGTGTTGCTATCAATTAATATGCTCATTTTGATCCTCCGGCGGCAGCCACAACTTTTTCAGCTGCATCAGCCAGACTAGTAGCGGCGATGATGTTAAACCCGCTTTTTCCCAAGACTTCACGCCCTATTTCAGCATTGTTACCTTCTAGTCGAACAACCACAGGCACTTTAACTCCTACTTCTTCAACAGCGCCAATAACACCTTCAGCGATAAGATCGCAGCGTACAATACCGCCAAAAATATTCACCAATACAGCCGCCACATTTTCGTCTGATAAAATTATTTTAAATGCTTCAGTGACGCGCTCTTTAGTAGCACCGCCACCAACGTCTAAAAAGTTAGCTGGGCTGCCACCGTGCAATTGCACAATATCCATAGTACCCATTGCCAAACCTGCGCCATTAACCATGCAGCCGATGTTGCCATCAAGAGCAACATAGTTGAGTTCCCACTTTGCCGCATCCGCTTCACGCTCGTCTTCTTGAGACGGGTCGTGCATTTCTTTCAGCTTTGCCTGACGGTACATTGCATTGCTGTCGATGTTGATTTTGCCATCGAGGCAGTGGAGATCGCCTTTTTCAGTAATTACTAAAGGGTTAATTTCTAACAATGCGAAATCGAGATCATGAAACATCTTAGACAAGCCGAGAAAAAGCGCAGTAAATTGCTTAATCTGAACGCCTTCTAAGCCTAAGCGAAAGGCTAAATCTCGACCTTGGTATGGCTGCGCACCAACCAATGGATCGATAATTGCCCTGAGAATTTTCTCTGGCGTTTCTTCTGCCACTTTCTCAATCTCAACACCGCCTTCGGTTGAGGCCATGAATACAACTCGTCTCGTAGAGCGATCAACGACAGCGCCGAGATACAATTCTTGAGCGATATCGGTACAAGACTCAACCAGAATTTTCGTCACTGGCTGACCCTTAGCATCAGTTTGATAGGTGACTAAGTTTTTGCCAAGCCAGGAGGCTGCAAATTCACTAGCCTCTTCAGCACTGTTAACCAGCTTCACACCACCCGCTTTACCGCGACCGCCTGCATGGACTTGGGCTTTAACAACCCATTTGTCGCCACCAATTTTAGCGGTAGCAGCGGCTGCGTCCTCAGGGGTGTCAACAGCATAGCCTTTAGATACAGGCAGCCCGTATTCGGCGAATAATTCTTTCGCCTGATATTCGTGTAAATTCATTTAAGCTCCATCGATTTTTAGAGAGTTATTTTTTGCGTTTGCGATTAGCAATATGGATAGCATGGCCATTTACAGCCAGTGCCGCTTCGTGAACAGCTTCGGATAATGCAGGATGAGAAAACATTGTTAAGCCAATGTCTTCAGCGCTAGAACTAAATTCCATCGCTATTACGATCTGCTGCAACAAATCAGCTGCGGCCGATCCAATAATATGACAACCCAATATACGGTCGGTTTTTGCATCGGCAAGCATCTTTACCATGCCGTCTGTATCATTCGATGCAAGCGCGCGGCCATTTGCAGCAAATGGAAACGCTCCAACGTTGTATTCAATGCCTTGGGCTTTGAGTTCTTCTTCGTTTTTACCAACCCAAGCGACTTC
>Ga0075118_10001477_pt1 | contig 16670 bp, 14 predicted proteins | sample AntAceMetag02UKE_FD_69794 | JGI IMG/M metagenome (GOLD analysis project Ga0075118, IMG submission 69794) | Saline lake microbial communities from Ace Lake, Antarctica - Antarctic Ace Lake Metagenome 02UKE | ecosystem: Environmental > Aquatic > Non-marine Saline and Alkaline > Saline | place...
GGGACCAGTCTGGCGGCGCCCACTTTCTGGGTGGTGCTGATTTACGGTTTGGTGATCAACCTTCAAAACTTCGGCGTCGATCAGAGTTACGTTCAGCGCTATCACACCTCCAAAAGTGATGCGGAAGCCCGCAAGAGTGTGTGGATCGGCAGTCTGCTCTACGTGCCGCTATCAGCGTTATTTTTCTTCATCGGCACGGCGCTATTTGCCTACTACACCGCCAACCCGGCGGCGCTACCCGAAGTCTATCAGGACCCCGCCCGCAGTGATTCGGTGTTCCCTTGGTTCATCATATCGGTGCTGCCTTCCGGCCTTACGGGACTGTTGATCGCATCGATATTTGCGGCCGCCATGAGCACGATTTCAAGTAGTCTGAATTCCACGGCCACGATTGTGCTCAACGACTACTACCTGCGTTTCAAGCGGCCCGACGCGGCGGAGTCATCCAAGATGCGGGTGCTGCATCTGGCCACGTTGGCCTCCGGGGTGCTCGGCACCACGATTGCCATGGCGATGATCAATGTGCGCAGCGCGCTGGATACGTGGTGGACGCTCGCGGGTATTTTTGGCGGTGGTATGTTGGGGCTGTTCCTCCTCGGATTTCTATCGCGAACGGCGGGGAAGGCATCGGCACTCATCGCCGTGGCGGTGGGCGTATTGCTCATCATGTGGTTGAGTCTCTCCCCGGGTTGGGATGGGGCCTTGGCGGCCTACGCCAGTCCGTTTCACGGATTCCTGACCAACGTATTTGGCACGGCGGCGCTGTTGCTTACCGGCTTGCTGGTGACCCACTTTTTGTCTCGTCGGTCGGCGGGATCTTCCGAGTGAAGTTGTTCTCTTCATTTTTCGCGCCTCGGCGTTGGTTCTTCGCGGGTTGCCTGTTGGCGGTTGGGGGCCTGAAGGCCGCCCCTGCGGTGGTTAGCGCGGGTTTCATCTACGACCAAGCACCGTTTCCTCAGTGCCACGCGTCCACCATCGTGGAGACTACGCGGGGTTCGTTGCTGGCGGCATTCTTCGGCGGCACGCGTGAGAGACATCCTGATGTTGGCATCTGGTTGTCTCGACGCAAGACGACTGGCTGGTCCGCGCCGGTTGAGGTGGCCGATGGGGTCCAATTTTCCAAGACCGATGGCACGGTTGTGCGTCACCCGGCGTGGAATCCCGTCCTATTTCAACCCCGCGAGGGTCCGTTGATGTTGTTCTATAAAGTGGGTCCTAATCCCCGCGATTGGTGGGGCATGCTCACGACGTCAACTGACGATGGCCGCACGTGGTCCCCTTCGCAAAGGTTGCCGGAGGGCGTGTTCGGCCCGATCAAGAACAAGCCGGTGCAACTGGCCGACGGCACCATTCTCTGCCCCACGAGCACGGAGAGCGAGGAGACGGGATGGACGGTTCATATCGAGTTTACCCGCGACCTCGGCCGCACCTGGACTGTCGGCGGGCCGATCAACACGCCGGACGAGTTTAACGCCATCCAACCCAGCTTGCTGGTGCATGGTGACCATCGTTTGCAGGTGCTTTGTCGTAGTCAGGAAAATGTGATTACGACCAGTTGGTCCGAGGATCAGGGCCGCACGTGGAGTCCGATGTCGGCCACCGAGTTACCGAACCCCAATTCTGGCACCGATGCGGTGACATTACTCGATGGTCGCCAGTTGCTGGTCTACAACCCAAACACGACTCCGACTGGCGAATGGGGTGGTCCGCGTTCACCGCTCAGTGTCGCTATTTCAGCTGATGGGGTAAACTGGCGCGATGTGGCCGTGTTAGAAAGCGACGATGCCAAACACGGCTACTCTTATCCGGCCGTAATTCAGACTCGCGATGGTCTCGTTCACATCACCTACACTTGGCGACGGGAGAGGATAGGGCACGTTGTGCTCGACCCGGCGCAGTTCAATGAGTCGCTCTAGATGCACCGCCATGAGCCGTTTACTTCGTAGCCGTATTTTCCCGTTGGCGGTTAGTTTTTGGGCAATTCGACTAACCGAGTAACTGGGGTGGATAGCCCGGTTCTTTGGTTTCCGTCGTCAGAGATTTGGCGTCCAGCATCATCCCTGTGAACTACCGTAAAATCATCCTTTTCATGCTCGTCACGACTGCAGCATCTGCCACGGCTCCCGCAGGACGTCAGATCACAAAATCCGCCGAAGGTCATGTCTTGACCAACATCAACGTCTGGTCTCCGGACGGAGAGTGGATTATTTACGATACGCGGGTGGCGGACGGTTTTAACGGCACCCGCATTGAGCGAGTCAATGTTGGCACCGGGCAAGTCGAGACGCTCTACACCTCGCGGCAGGGAGCTCATTGCGGGGTGGTGACGCACAGTCCGGTGGATAGCCGGATGGTCTTCATCCACGGCCCCGAGAATCCCTCCCCTGACTGGACCTACAGTTTCACTCGGCGCAGAGGTGCCGTGGTCGACAGTGCCCGGCCCGGAGAGGCGCGTCCGCTTGATGCGATGATGTATGCGCCGCCGTTTAAACCCGGTGCATTGAGGGGCGGATCTCATGTGCACGTCTTTAGTCCCGATGGAGCCTGGGTCAGTTTTACCTACGAAGACGAAGTGCTGGCGCAACTTGATGCGGCGGATGCCGCACCCTACCATGAGCCGAACCAGCGTAACGTCGGTATCTCGGTTCCGGCCGGTCCCGTGCGGGTGCCGCGCTCTCATGCGCGCAATCACGATGGCGATTGGTTTTCAGTGGTGGTCACCGCAACCGTCGCCGAACCCCGTCCGGGTTCGGACGACATCATTAAAGCTTTCGAAGAAGGTTGGGTGGGTAGCGACGGTTATCTGCGCGCTGATGGAACGCGGCAAAAGCGGGCGTTGGCTTTTCAAGGTCTGGTCACGGCCGCTAACGGGGAGATTCACAGTGAAGTGTTTATCGTCGACCTGCCGGACACTCTCACCCGGGCCGGTGGCAAACCATTGCAGGGGACGTCCACGACGTGGCCGTCTCCACCCCTGGGCGTGAATCAACGCCGCCTGACATTCACGGATACTCGGCTATTTCCCGGGATCGCCGCTGCGCCCCGTCACTGGTTGCGGGTGTCTCCGGACGGAGAGGCGATCGCGTTTCTCATGAAGGATGATACTGCGGTGGTTCAACTTTGGACAGTATCACCGCGGGGCGGGTCCCCTCGGCAAATTACTCACAATGACCACGGGATTGCCTCCGCCATGACTTGGAGTCCGAGCGGCGATCGCATCGCTCACGTAATGGATGGCAGTGTGTGCGAAACGGATGTGAGTTCGGGTCAGACTGCCCGCTTGACGCCAAGTGGGGGTGACAACGATGGTCCGATGGATCAGGCCTGCGTCTATTCTCCGGACGGGCGGCAGATCGCCTACACCCAGATGGTGGAAGGCTATCAACAGATCTTTGTGGTGAGGACAAAGTCGTGAACTGATGAAACGAAAATAATGCTATTAGGGGATCGATGGGGGAACCGGCCGTGCGGGGAGGAGCGGCATCTTTGATGCCAATGGCCGCATCGTCGACTAGGCGGATAACGAGCGCCCGTGGTGGGGAGTTTGAGGAGCTTGATGCAGCAGCCCACGGGCGCTTCTGGTGCCGGATCGGACGCTGGGCTGCCTACTGCGCTGCGGCGATGAGGGCTTAGACGGGCGCGCGGGGAGGCTAATTCGGCTTGGTGCCCGGGACTTGCGGAGAGGTTGATGGACTCGGCGGGGTCGGCGATCAGGTCGTAGAGTTCATCGTCGGCGGGCGTGGCGTCCGGTGGATCGTAGTGGATGTATTTCCACCGGGGCTTGCGGATGGCCTGCTAGGCGGGAGCCTCGGGCGTCCCTTTTCATAAAAGTATTCAGTGAGGAGGGCGTCGCGGCCGGGGAGCGTGGGGTCGGTGAGCAACGGGGCGAAGGACTGGTCTTGCATTTCGATGAGCGATTCCACTCCAACCAGATCGAGCAAGGTCGGCGCGACATCGACGGCTCCGAGGAGGGCATCGCTGGTGCTGCCGGGCTTTACGAGGGGCGGGTAGCGCCCGAGGATAGGCACGCGCAGGTTGGGCTCGGAGGGCCACGCGAAGATGGAGGAGATATACCTGCCGTGGGCACCGGTGTAGACGAACTCAGGCGGGTGATCCCCACCGATATTGTATTCAGCGAGCCAGACCGGATAGCCGGTAGCCTCCGCGTCGAGCGAAGCAGCCATCTGTTCGAAAACGGGTCCAGGATGCGTGAACGCTGGCAGGACCAAGTTATCGGTTTCTTCGAGCCCGAGCCCCTGTTTGCCGTGGTATTCGTGATGCACCACCGCATCGAAGAAAGGTTCCGCCATGAGCGGCGCGTTCCAGATCTTTTCGTAGTTGGCGGAGTTCCCGTGCGGCGCGAAACAGATGCCGATCTGCGTGGCCGGTCGGAAGGCTTTCAACGCGGCGGCGAGCGGACGGGTTGCGGCCAGATACGGTGCGACATTGTTGAGGGCGCGCGGATCCCAGTAGGGCTCATTGGCGAATTCGAGGTAAGGAACTTGGCCGCCGAGGTCTTCGACGTGTTGCACGAAGTCGACGAGATCCTGTCCGTCGCCCTCGAAGCTGTTGTAAACGTAGATCGGGGTGATGCCGTATTGGTTGCAGTAATCGATGAAGGTCTGCAGCCCGAGTTTTTTACCGGACGCGATGAAGGCGTTTACAGGGCCAGGCACCCACCCGGTGATGTCGCCGATGGCTTCGGCCCAGATTTCTTCGCGCCAGAGATAATTATTCGCCGTCGATCCGCCGGGCGCCGGAGATCACGGATCGTATCGTGGTGTTTTGGTTGGGCGGAAATCCGTCGCATTGGCCGCACAATCGCGAATTGAATCTGCGGGGCGATCCGGCGGCAGTGCGGTTCATCATGGAAGCCTCGATCCGATTTGGCTGGTTCCCTGGTGCGGTCGGGGCCGAGGCGCTGAAGATGACGCTCTCGGAAATGGAAATTAACGTGCAAGGCCGCGGCCCGCTTGGGAACTACCTGTTCCGCATTTTCAGGGACCACGGATTTCAGGATTAGACGGCGATGGCGGCATCGAAAACGATTTGGGATCTCGCCCCGTTTGCGCGGTTGATCGATGCGCAGACGTGCAACGTGCGCACCGTCCCGCCACCCCCGCTTGGACGTGGACAGCCTGTGGCAACCCCAGCCGGAAGGCGCGGAAGTCATGGAAGCGATCCGGGTGCGCCGCGATCCGGTGATCCGAGACCTATTTGAGAAATTGCCGGCATTTAGTGACGGAGAAATCCAGCCCCGGTTCGGGTAGGGGGGCAGCCTGAAGCGGGCGTCGTTCAGTCCCGTGTATCCGGGACCCGACGGGAGAACGTGCTCGTCGATTCGCGGTATGGGCCACGCCGCCGCTCTGGGGTCGCTGACCCCGGTCCGGTGGGTAAGGTAGGGCGTGCTCGCCGAGCGCGCCGAACGCAGTGGGCTGGGATCGCCACCGAGCAGGTAGCAGGGAGAATGAGAAAGCTGCGGAGAGGCAGGATTCCCGGGGTCGCTGACCCCGGTTTTCAACTGGAAGGAGAGCAGGCGCGTCTCGCTGCCAGACTGCGGTCCGCGGCGTAGCCCGGACTAGAGGCTGTCGAGATCGACCAAGATTTCGCGCGGGCTGGAACCGTTTTCCGGGCCCACGATACCGTTGTCTTCCAGCAGATCGATGATGCGGGCCGCGCGGTTGTAGCCGATGCGGAGGCGGCGTTGGATATTCGAGGTGGAGGCGCGTTTGCTGGAACGCAGCACGTCGAGTGCCTGTTCGTAGAGCTCTTCGTCGTCGCCCATATCGCTGCCACCACTATCGCCGCCATCGCCGTCGGAACCGGCGCGGTCGATATGCTCCTGCACGTCCTGCTTGTAGATCGGCAGGCCGTTGTGCTGCTGCATGAACCCGACAATGCTCATGACCTCTTCGTCGGAGCAGAACGCCCCTTGCGAACGCACGAGGCGGGCGGTGCCGGGAGGCGAGAAGAGCATGTCACCGCGACCGATTAGGTTCTCGGCGCCCTTGGTGTCGAGAATGGTGCGCGAGTCGATTTGGGAGGCGACTTGGAAGGCGATGCGCGACGGGAGGTTGGCCTTGATGACGCCGGTGATGACGTTAACCGAGGGCCGCTGAGTCGCGATGATGAGGTGAATGCCGGCGGCGCGGGCGAGCTGGGCGAGACGCGCGATCGAGGTCTCGATCTCGGCGGGAGCGACCATCATGAGGTCAGCGAGCTCGTCGATAATTGCGACAATGTACGGCAGCTTTCCCGGGATCTCCATGCCGTCATCGTCGGGATCGACCCCGGGGAGTTCGGGTTGATCGGGCGGCGCATCCGGCAGATCGGGAGCGACGTTGCGCTTCTTGCGATTGTTAAAGCCGATGATGTTGCGGACATTGCACTTGGCGAAATATTGGTAGCGCATTTCCATCTCAGCGAGCAGCCACTTGAGGGCGCCGGGGACCATTTTGGGAGAGGTCACCACCGGGATGAGCATGTGCGGAAGGGTATTGAAAACCTTCAATTCGACCACTTTCGGGTCGACCATGATCATGCGCACCTGGTCGGGCGTCTTAGAGTAGACGAGCGAGGCGACGATGGAATTGATACAGACGGACTTACCCGAGCCGGTCGCACCGGCGATGAGCAAGTGGGGCATTTTCGCCAGGTCGGAAATCAACGGTTTGCCGGAAACATCCTTACCGAGCGCGATGGGCAGTTCGGCTTTGTGCGAGTGCCACTCTTGCGATTCGAGGATCTCGCGCATGCCGACGGGCGTCGGGTGCTTATTGGGGACTTCCACTCCGACGGCGGCTTTGCCCGGGATAGGGGCCAGAATACGGACGGATTGGGCGCGCATGCCCAGAGCGATATTCTTATCGAGGCCGGAGATCTTTTCGACCCGCACTCCGGGGGCGGGGACCACCTCGTAGCGGGTGATGACGGGGCCGACGTGAATCTCACCAAGGGAGACTTTGACGCCAAATTCTTCGAGAATACGCAGGAGGTTTTCCGCGTTGGATTGGTGCTCCTCCTCGGTATTGTCCTCGTGCGGCTCGGCGGGATCGGCGAGCAGGCTGAGCGGAGGGAAATGGTAATCGCCGACGGCTTTGGGTTCGGCGGCGTTGCGCGCTTTCTTGAGTTCAGTCGCCTTGACGATGTTCAGGGCGATTTTGTTGCCATCGACGTCACGATCATCGGTCGCAGCGGCTTCGGCCGAGTTACCCTCTCCGGGTTTACGGAGTTTCAGACCGATGACCTTGGGCGGCTCGCGGGCAGGCGCGGGCTCCGGCGGTGACGGCGCGGGCACGGGCTTGGCTGCCGCCACGGGGGACGGTGGCTCATTAATCGGTTTGGAAACCGGGAGCGAGGCGAGCGGATCTTCGGCGCCAGCGAGGCGGAGGCCCTGGCCGGCGGTTTTGTTGGCTTGCCGGGCTTCTTTGGCAGCGAGCTTTTCGGCGGCGATGCGCTCTTTTTCTGCGATCTTGGCCGCCTTTTTCGTGGCTTTGGCTTCGGCCTTGAGGAGGGCGCGCTCCTCTCTGGCGAGGCGTCTTTGTTCAGCGCGTTCGGCGGCGAGCTGAGCGCGGCGCGCCCACCAGTCTTTGATGCTTTGAATGATTTGCTCGAACATCGCTCCGATGTCGCGGGTCAGGATAAAGACCCACGAGAGCACGAGCACCGTAGCGAGCAGCGTGGCCGAACCGAACTCGCCGATGACCTCTTTAAAGAGGCCATCATAGACCCATGCGCCGATATGGCCGCCCAACTTGCCGTCGGGGAACCATTGGCTGTTGTCGAAGGAACGCAGCTCAAACATCGCCGCCAAACCGCAGGCAGCGAAGATGGCGAATGCCATCGCGACGAAGCGGGCGAGCGCGAGCCGGCGGGCATTGCGGATCGCTACCCAGAGCGACCAAAAGGAGAAGACCGGGATCAGCCAGGCACCGAGACCCATCCAGATGAAACTTAGGCGAGCGATGTCGGCGCCGGTCTTGCCGACGAGGTTTTTCTCCATCGCCCCGGTGGAGTTGTTGGTGAGAAACCCCTGCTGCAGCGGACTGTAATCGAAGTAGGCAACCGTGAGCCAGAGACCGAGCAACAAACAAATAACCGCCACCAGCCACTTCGGGCGGTAGCGGGGAGGAGCGAATCCGGTCTTACCGGTCTTTGAGTTTGAAGTCTTGGACGTGGCCATGGAGGTTGTGCGCTGACCGCGCTTTTCGGTGCAGCGAACCAGATAGAGGCATTTCATCCCTGCCAACTAGACGGTCAAATGTAAACCCGTCTGAGGCTCATTTCACTTTTTACCAACCTTTTATATGAACGAAGTATTAAAATTTGCTCCGATTTATCAGGATCGCGTCTGGGGCGGACGGGTATTGGCAACGGCATTGCAACGGAGCCTGCCCCGCGAAGGCCCGATTGGCGAAAGCTGGGAAGTGGTTGATCGTCCCGAAGCGCAATCGGTTTGCGTCGGCGGTGCCTGGGACGGTAAATCGATCCGCGAAGTTCTGGCGAGTGACGGCGCGGCGATCATGGGTCCGCATTGGCCGGCGGATCGGCCGTTTCCGATTTTGATCAAGTGGCTGGATTGTCGCGAGCGGCTCAGTCTACAGGTTCACCCGCCGGCTGAGATTGCCCCCGCGATGGACGGCGAGCCCAAGACGGAGAACTGGTTCATCGCCGAAACCACGGGCGACGCCGGGTTGATTGTGGGGCTCAAGCAAGGTGCTACGCGGGCGGCATTTGCCCAGGCTTTGGTCGATAATACGTTGGAGGAATGCGTGCACCGTTTCCCGGTGCAGGTCGGTGATTCGATCTTGGTCGAAAGCGGCACCGTGCATGCGATCGATGGCGGGAACCTGATCTTGGAGATCCAACAAAACTCCGACACGACCTACCGGGTCTACGACTGGGGTCGAGTCGGGCTCGATGGTTCCCCGCGGCAGCTGCACATTGCGGAGTCGCTGGCCTCGATTAACTGGGATTTTTTCGAGCCCGAGCCGGTTAAAGCAGCTCCGGTCAACGCGATCATCGCAGACAGCAGCGAATTTCGCATCCGGCGGGTTCCGTTGGCGGCGGGAGAAACCATGGCGTTCGCGGCGGGCGAGCAGCCGCGCTTGATCAGCGTTGTGAGCGGCGAGATCACGGTGCAGGGCGAGGCCGATACGGTTTTGGCGAAAGGGGACAATGCCCTGCTGCCCTATGCCGGATCATTCGAAATGACGGCCGCCAGCGGAGACGCATTGGTCCTGATAACGGAGAATTTCGTATGAGCCGGTTACCAGAATCTCAACCCCACCGGAGCCGGGAAAATCACGGCGGTTTTTTGGTTGGAGCCCTCTTTTTCATCCTCGTGGTCACGGCGGTGGTGGCGCTGGCCTGGATGATTTTGCTGCCTCGTTTCGTCGCCGAAGTAGCCTCCCGCGCGACGGGCTGCTCGGTCACCATCTCGCAACTGCACGCCAATCCCTTCACGGGGCGATTTGAAATAAACGGTCTGGTCGTGGGCAACCCCTTGGGCTGGGGTGACGATGCGCTGGCCGAGGTTTCGCACCTATCGGGCCGGGTTGCCTTGGGTTCGCTGACCGACCGCACGTTGATCGTAGAAGAGGCGAAGGCGGAGATTTCGCGCGTGGCGGTCGTGGTGGATGCTACGGGGAAAACGAACTTCGAAGCGATCGGACCTCGCCTGACCGCGGCGAGTCATCGATCCGACGCCTTTCCGCGCTACGCCACCGCCGGTTTGCCGGCTTTGGGGGAGGGCCCCTCGGGCGTGCTCGTGCGAAATCTTCATCTGCGATTGGGCCGGATTGAGGTGATCGACCGAGGCGTGCAACCGGCGCAAGTTTTGGCCGACAATCTCGAATTTCAGAGCAGTTACGAGAATGTAAGCAGTTACGAACAGCTGATCACGCCGCAGCTCATGGGGCGGTTGGCTAAATCACCGGCCCTGTGGCAGATCCTGATCACGAATGGATTGCTCGGCGGCGGCGATGCCTCCAAGGGCGGGCTCCAGCAGTTGTGGCAACGGGCCGGCGGCGGGGTAAATTCATTTTTGCAGGGACTTGAACAAACCGAAAAGCCGTAGATTACTACTCCCTTTGTCATGAAAGATACTACGTCCCAACCCGACCCAACTGATACCGAAGAGCCTGTTTCCAACCCGGAAACCGATGCTGCGAAGACCGAGACCGACGTGAAATCAACGCCGGCTGAAGCGCCCGAAACGCCCGCCGCAGCGCCCGAGCTGCCCCTCGAGGAACAGCTGGAACAGTCTCGGAAAGAGACCGCAGCGGCCAAGGAAGCTCATCTGCGCTCCGTCGCCGATCTCGAGAATTTTCGTCGTCGGATGGTGCGCGAAAAAGAGGATCTGCGCGCCTTCGCTGCCGTCAACGTGGTGGAAGAGCTCCTCCCCGTGCTCGACAATTTGGGTTTCGCCCTGACCGCCGCTCGCGCCGATAACGCCGAACTCAAATCGATCACCGATGGCGTCGAAATGGTCGGTGCTCAGTTCAAGACCGCTCTCGGTCGTCACGGTTTGAAAGAAATCAACCCCGCCAACGAGGCCTTCGATCCCAATCGGCATGAAGCGCTTTCCCAGTTGCCGAGCGATGACGTCGCCGAGGGCACGGTCCTGCAGGTAGTGCGGATCGGCTTCTCGCTCAACGGCCGCTTGCTGCGCCCCGCCTCGGTCATTGTTTCGGGTGGACCCGAAAAAGCGGAAAAGGATGCCTGATCGGCGCGTCCGCACCTCACACTTAATTCTCAGAAATTATGGCCAAGGAAGACTATTACGACCTACTCGGTGTCGGTCGCGAAGCGAACGAAACTGAACTGAAAAAAGCCTACCGCAAACAGGCGGTAAAGTATCACCCGGACAAAAATCCCGGCGATGCGGCGGCGGAAGAGAAATTCAAAGAGATCTCTCATGCCTACGAGGTATTGAAGGATGCTCAAAAACGGGCGGCGTATGATCGCTACGGCCATGCGGCCTTTGAGAGTGGCGGCGGTCGTGGTCCCGGCGGTATGGGTGGCGGCGGAGGCGGTAGTGGTGGATTCCACGACCCCTTCGATATCTTCCGCGAAGTCTTCAGCGGCGGCGGGGGCGGCGGCGGCGGGGGCGGCGGTATCTTTGATGAGATGTTCGGCGGCGGTGCAGGCGGAGGCGGCGGGGGTCGCGATGGTTCCGACCTGCGCTATGATCTGGAGGTCTCTCTCGAAGACGCGGCCAAGGGCATCGAAAAAGAGCTCTCCTTCCGCAAAGCAGCGACCTGCGAACGGTGCGATGGCGGTGGCGCCGAGCCTGGCTCGAAAAAGGTCACCTGCCCGACGTGCCGGGGCGCAGGCCAAGTGCAACGTAGCGGTGGCATCATAACCTTCCGCCAAACCTGCCCGACCTGCGGCGGGGCTGGCACCAAAATCGAAAAACCCTGTTCGCGCTGTCGCGGCGAAGGCCGTGAATCCAAGACCGCCAAGGTCACGGTGCGCATCCCGCCGGGAGTCGACACGGGCTCGCGACTACGGTCCGTCGGCAACGGCGAAGCCGGACTCGCGGGGGGCCAACCGGGCGACCTCTACATCGTGCTCACGGTCAAGGATCACGATATCTTCGAACGCCAAGGCCAAGATCTGTTCTGTGAGATTCCGATCAAGTTCACGCTCGCCGTGTTGGGTGGCACCATCGAAGTGCCGACCTTGTTTGGTAAGGCGTCTTTGAAGATCCCAGTCGGTACCCAAAGTGGCACCACCTTCCGCCTGCGGGCGAAGGGCATGCCGTCACTCCGCGGGGGCGCCCAAGGTGATCAGCTCATTCGGGTTCACGTAGAAGTGCCAAAAATGCTCACCGACGAGCAACGCACGCTCCTGGAAGAGTTCGCCAAAGTTAGTGGCGACGCCGATCAACCCACCGATCAGAACTGGTTCAAAAAGGCCAAGAAATTCTTTTAGATCATTCTTCGATTTAAGTGAAATTTCATCAGCGGGCCCTGCGGGGCGCGCTTTTTTGGGGGATCGATTAAGTGGAGTTGCATGGGTCGATTGGGTCGGTATCAGAAGGAAGTCGTTCGTTCGTTTTCCCCTTTTATTTCACCCCCATGCCTTCTCGCAAAACTTGGCGCATCGCCGGGATCAATTTTGATTTCCGCCACATGGATCACTTGCTCGCGTGCGTCACCCAGACGGCCCGGGCGGAGTTGGTCGGCATCAGCCACCATGACCCCGTCGAGATGCAGGCTGCGATCAAGGCGAATGGCATTCCGAGCGATCGCGTATTCACGGATTGGAGACAGTGTATCGAGCAGACGCGCCCCGATGTGGTGATACTCTGTCCGGCCAGCGGAGCCCACGCGGAGTGGGTCGAGCAGGTGGCACCTTACGGGGTGCACGTGCTAATTGAGAAACCGTTTGCTGCCAACTTGGCGCAGGCCGACGCCATGGTGGCCGCGATGAAAAAGGCGCGGCGCAAGTTAGCCATCAACTGGCCGCTCGCTTGGTATCCACCGCATGTCACCGCGTACCGGTTGGTCCGGGAGGGGCGTATTGGCGATCTGCAGGAAGTGCATTTCTACGACGGCAATCGCAGCCCAATCTGGGATCGCGCCAATCCCGATGCGACCGCGCCGACGTTGGCGGACAAACGCGCCAGCTGGTTCTACGACCCGAACGGCGGCGGTTCGTTGGTCGACTATCTCGGATATGGCGCAACGCTGGCGACGTGGTTTTTTGACGGGCGCAAGCCCACGGAGATTACCACCATGACGGGAGGCACCAAAGGGCTGCGGGTTGACGAGCAGAGCGTGACCATCGCGCGTTACGGCGAGTGGCTCTCCACCTTCCATACGCGCTGGGGCACGTTCTCCGACCCTTGGGAAAATCAGCCGCAACCTCGCTGCGGTTTTGTGCTCAAGGGCTCAGCCGGGACGATTTCCAACTACGACTACGCGCCGACGATTACCGTGCAAACGGCGCGTCACCCCACGGGCAAAGTTATGCCGGTGGGTCGGTTGAAGCGACCGCTGCAAAATCCGGTGCAGTATTTTTTGCATACGTTGGAGACGGGCGAGGCGGTCGCCGGGCCGCTGTCGCTGAAACTATCCCGTATCGGTCAGCAGATTGTGGATACGGCGGCCTTGAGTGCGCGGGAAAACCGTACCGTCAAATTGCTGACCAAATAAATTATCTTACCCATGCGTGTTCCCAAACTCGATTATCTGCCCCGCGGTCCGCGTCGGCCCAAGAGTCACCGGATCGGCCTAATCGGCTGCGGTGGCATTGCCCAATATCACCTGCAGGCGGCCCGCGCCCTCGGCGTCAAGGTGGTCGCGATGGCTGACGTCAATCTAGCGGCCGCCGAAAGCCGGCGAGATGAGTTTTATCCTGATGCCGATGTCTATACGGATTATCATGATTTACTGGCTCGTGACGATATTGCGGTGGTCGAGATCGCGACCCACACGGCGATCCGGGGCGCTCAAATCAAAGATGCCTTGCAGGCGGGTAAACACGTGCTCAGCCAGAAACCGTTTACCTTCGATATTCGCGAAGGGCGGAAGCTGGCGGCTTGCGCGAAACGCCGCGGGTTGCAGCTCGGGATCAATCAAAACGGCCGTTGGGCACCGCAGTTTGCGGCGACGATTGCGGCGGTGCGCCAAGGATTGATCGGCGATGTCTATACGATGGATTTCTCATTGGCGTGGGACCATACGTGGGTGCGGGGATCGGCGTTTGAAAAGTTGCATCATCTGATCCTGAGCGACTTTGCGATTCATTGGTTTGATGCGGTGCGCTGTGTGTTTGGCGATCGCAAACCGAAGTCGGTTTTTGCTAACGCGGTACGGGCCAAAGGGCAGAAAATGAAAGTACCGATGTTGGCCAACGCGATCGTGAATTTTGGCGACGGATTATCGACGTTGAGCTTCAGTGCCTATGAGACGCATGCCCCCCGAGAGTATCTGTGCTGCGTCGGATCGAAGGGCACGATTCGAGGAACGGCTAACGTCGCTTCGATTCTGGAACTCGAATACTCCAATGCGAAAGGGACGGTGAAGCTTCCGCTGAAAGGAAAGTGGTTTCCCGATGGGTTTCGAGGCACGTTGGGGGAGTTTTTACGCGCCGTCGAAGAGGGCCGCGAATCGAGTATCAGCGCCACTAACAACCTGCGCAGTTTGGAGCTTTGCTTTGCGGCGCTCAAAAGTGCCGACACGGGACAGCCGATCAAACCCGGCAGCGTCCTGACTGGAAGACTATGAAAACGCCCTGCTTTATTTTTTTGCTGATCAGTCTCGGAGTCAGCAGCGGAGTCGCGACGGCAGAGTCGCCCATCGCACTGGAAGGTCGGCGCGAACTGTTTGTCGATTACGCCGTGATTGCATCGATGGACAACGTGGAGTTGCGCCTACAGGAACCCCGACGTGAGGACACTGCGTTGGCGTTTGATCTCCCTTGGGAGGGCGTGTATTCCGCTTACCCGACGGTCCTCAACGACAACGGTCTCTACCGCATGTATTACCGCGGATTGCCGCGAGGCGGGGAGGGCGAGATTGCGGTCACGGCCTACGCGGAGTCGCGCGACGGCGTCACTTGGACGAAACCTAATCTAGGGCTCTACGAGTGGGCAGGATCGACCGACAACAACATCGTCTTTGCCGAGAAGGATGAGTTCAGCCGCAACTTCAGTCCCTTCATCGACGACCGGCCGGGGGTGCCGGCGGAAGAACGCTTCAAAGCGATCGCGGGGGTGGAGACCAAGGGGTTGGCAGCGTTCGTATCGGCCGACGGGTTGAATTGGAAATCGTGGGGACCGGAGTATATTTTCACCGAGGGCATGTTCGATTCGCACAACGTCTTATTTTGGTCGGCGGCCGAAAATGCTTACCTGTGTTACTTTCGCACGTGGACTGGAGAAGGCTTTGAAGGCTATCGCACCATCAGTCGGACCACGTCTCCGGATCTGCTGAATTGGTCGGAACCGGTAGCAATGGGATTTGGCGATACGCCGATGGAACAGATCTATACCAACGGGACCCAGCCCTACTTCCGCGCGCCGCATATTTACGTGGCACTCGCCAAACGATTTTTCCCAGAGAAGGCGGCGTTTGTGTCCGCCAAGGCCAAACCGATGGTCGTCAGCGCAACGCACGGAGTTTCGTCCAGTGACGCGATTTTCATGACGTCGCGTGGCGGATCTGACTACGATCGCACCTTCATGGAAGCATTCGTGCGCCCGGGCCCCGCCGATGAGGACTGGGTAGCGCGCGACAACACGCCAGCCTTGGGATTAGTGCCGGCGCAGAATGGGCGCGAAATGTATTTCTACCGCATGTCGCACTACGGCCAGCCGACGGCGCACCTGACGCGTTACACGCTGCGGTTGGATGGATTTGTCGCGGTCAATGCACCTTACGCCGGGGGAGAGCTTGTCACCAAACCAATCACGTTTACTGGCGATACGCTGGTGATCAATTACCAGAGCTCGGCCGCTGGTTTCGTGCAGGTGGAGTTGCTGGACGGATCCGGAGAACCCTTGCCGGGCTTCGAGGCCGATGCGTGCGACCTCATCTTTGGTGACGAAATTGAGCGGGTGGTCCGCTGGAACGGCGACTCCGACGTGAGTCGGCTCGGGGGCCAAACGGTGCAGCTGCGCTTCGTGATGGCGGACGCCGATCTTTATTCGTTTCAATTCCAGTAGAACCGGGCTCAGAGTGAGCGGCTTATGCGAGTCGTTATCTTAGGTTCAGGCGCGGGTTCTAACGCGAAAGCTATCCTGCAAGCGCAACGCGACGGCGCGTTGGGGCAGGCCGAGGTGGTGCAAATTATCGCGGATCAACCGGGCGCGGGAATCCTGGCGCATGGCCAGACGTTCGGGGTGCCGGCGCAGTATTTAGATCCGGCGCCGTTCAAGACCAAGCTGGAAGGAGGAGGCGAGGATTTGTATATCGAAACGCTGCGCGAACTCGCTCCGGATTTGATCGTGCTGGCGGGATTCATGCGCGTGATTAAACCCCGGTTCATCAACGAATTTGCGGGCAAGATCATCAACCTGCACCCAAGCCTATTGCCCAGTTTTCCGGGACTTGATGGCATCGGCCAAGCGTGGCGTCGCAGCGTGAAGGTAAGTGGCTGCACCGTGCACTACGTCACTGCCGAAGTAGATGGCGGCCCGATCATTGATCAGGAGACGGTGCGGATTGAACCCGACGATACGTGGGTAACCTTTGCCGGTAAGATCCACCAGGCGGAGCACCGGTTGCTGCCGAAAGTGATCGCCCAGCTGAGTGGACGCTAGGGGTTAAGGGCGAGGTGATAAGAGATCCTGAACGGTGAAGCATCACCGGAGAGCCTGATAGTCGGGGAGTTTTCGGAGCGGGCCGGGTAGCTGTGCTCGAGCTGTCGGGCCTTCGAGTTAGAGCGAGCGCGCCGAACGCGGTGGGATTGATCGGATCGCCACCTAGCAGGTAGGACGTAGCGGGGAGGAATATTAAGAGAATGAGAAAGCTGCGCAGAGGCAGGATTCCGGGGTCAGCGACCGCGGCTACATTCGGATGGCGCAGTCGGACGGTCGGGCGTGCTCGCCGAGCTCGCCGAACGCGGTGGGGTTGATTGGATCGCCACCTAGCAGGTAGGACGTAGCGGGGAGGAATATTAAGAGAATGAGAAAGCTGCGCAGAGGCAGGATTCCGGGG
>Ga0075118_10001488_pt1 | contig 16507 bp, 14 predicted proteins | sample AntAceMetag02UKE_FD_69794 | JGI IMG/M metagenome (GOLD analysis project Ga0075118, IMG submission 69794) | Saline lake microbial communities from Ace Lake, Antarctica - Antarctic Ace Lake Metagenome 02UKE | ecosystem: Environmental > Aquatic > Non-marine Saline and Alkaline > Saline | place...
CCGCCTTTTTCGCAGATGAAGAGTCGCCGAGTCTCCTCAAGAGGGCTGCGGAGGCAGAGGGGTGATGAGAAGGTAAGTCCGGGGAAAGCATTTTGAACTTCGATGACGGAAGCCGGGGGCGCGTCGGGAAGAGTAATGGTGGTGTTGGCAACCCGGGGACCTGCGCTTGCGGCGAAGGGGGTTGAAAGTAAAAAGATAGAAGCGGTGCGAATATTCCTCACCCCCGGATGTTACGTTGAGTTTGCGCATCTGCAAATTCGAAAGACAACGACAAAAGTGCTATTTCTCCTGCGCGGAAAGCCAAGGAGATGGAGCTTACCGTTACCCAGAGTGGTGAGGGTATTTGTTTTGAGGTCGATGACACGAATGCGGTGATTAAAAGTATCGGCGATAAAGAGACGTCCATCTGGGTGCAGAGTGAGATCGTGCATGCCATTGAAGCGGCCGTTTCGAGCGGGGCCACCATCGCCTGAGTCGACATCACCGAGCTTCTGGCCACCGGGAGTCCGGGAGCCCGCGATGAACTCTAGGGTGACATTCTTAAGGCGGAAAATGCGGTTTCCTTCCTCATACTAAACACCGTAGAGAATGCCTGATGGATCGAAGACGATTGAGAAGGGCTGGACCAAGGAGCCGATGGCTTGGACCTTGCGCGGCCATGGTTTTTGGCCGAAAGCGGAGCTCCCTGCGATGACGGCGGTCACAAGGGGCAAAAGAATGATCGAAAGTTTCATGACTGATAGAACGTCAATGAGAACCCGGGTGTTTCGGCTAGAATTTTCATGAGTATTTAATGGCGGCCTGGTGGAAGGCCGGGAAAGGGGGAAGGCCTCGCTTGGAGGCCGGGGACAATCAGGTCTTGGCGAAGGTCTTCGCTTGCACGACGCGGGGGTGAAGGGGAGTTTGACGGAGGCGTGGAAAAATGAATAGGATGAGGTGAAATGATAGGAGGAAATGGAAATTTAATCCCGCAGGGAATAGTCGCACTTTGGGGGTTCTTTCTTGGTGGTTTCGTCTGGGGTGAGGAGAGCGCGGTTTTTTCAGAAGAGGAGAGGCAGTGGTGGGCGGTCCAGCCGGTTGCCGAAGTGGTGGTGCCGGCCGGTGAGGCGAATGCGGTCGATTTTTTCGTGAAACGAAAGTTGAAAGAGGCAGGCTTGGAGATGGCGAAGCCGGCGAGTGCCGAGGAGTTGATCAGGCGGATCTCTTTTGATTTGCACGGACTCCCACCTGCTCCGGATAAGGTGAGAGATTTTAAGGTGGCCTTTCAGGTTGATGAAGATCGTGCGGTAGAGGAGTTGATCGAGCGACTCCTCGGCAGCCCGAGATATGGTGAACGTTGGGGGCAGCATTGGCTAGACATCGTGAGATATTCGGACAGCGATGGCTACCGGGCAGATGATTTTCGACCGGATGCTTTTCGGTATCGAGATTATGTCGTGCGAGCCTTCAATGATGATAAGCGGTATGATGATTTTGTGAGAGAGCAATTGGCTGGCGATGAGATCGCGGCAGGCGAGCCCGAGCGGGTGGCGGCGACGGGATTCCTACGGCACGGAGTTTACGAGTGGAATCAAAGGAATGCCGAGATGCAACGTGAGATTATGATCAACGAGATTACGAATGTCACCGGCGAGGTTTTCATGGGAATGGGGATTGGTTGTGCGCAGTGCCATGATCACAAGTTCGATCCGATCTTGCAGAAGGACTATTTTGCCTTGCAGGCCTTTCTTTCATCGGTCTATTGGCCGGACGACCGCCATCACGAGACGAAGGATGGGGTCTCTAAGTACGAAGAAGATCGGAGCAAATGGGAGGAGGCCACCGCGAAAATCCGGGCGGAGATGAGGTCATTGGTGGCGGAAGGGGAACGGAGGAAATATCAGTCTCGAGTGAAAACATTTCCTCCCAAGGTCCAGGAGATATGCGCGAAACCGTGGGGAGAGAAATCGTCTTATGATCGTCAGATCTCATTTCTGGTGGAACGCCAGGCACGGCGTGAGGTGCGCACGCAAGCGAAACCAGAGCAAGTGCTGAAAAAAGAAAGCGTGGTGCGGCTGCGCTATCAGGAGTTGAGTCAGGAGTTAGGTGGGTTTGATCACTTGAAGCCGCAGAGTCTCTCGAAAGCTTTCTTGAGCACCGATACGGGGCGGGAAGCCGCGGAGGTGAAATTAAAGGGAAAGGTCATAGATCCCGCCTTTTTGGAAATACTTGGGGGTGAAAAGCCCACGATTAAGATTCGAGAAAACACGACGGGGAGACGGACGGCTTTGGCTGACTGGATTGTCAGAAAGGATCATCCAACCACTGCGCGGGTGATGGTGAATCGAATTTGGCAGCATCATTTTGGAAAGGGGATTGCGGCATCCCCCAATGATTTTGGGATGCTGGGTGAGAGGCCGACTCATCCCGAACTGCTGGATTGGTTGGCGGGAGAATTCATGGCTGGTGGGTGGAAGATGAAGAGGATGCACCGTCTGGTGATGACGAGTCAGGCTTATCGGCAGACGGCGAGATTCGAGCCGAGTCATTTGCAGGATCAAATCGATCCGGATAATCACTTGTTCTGGCGGTTTCCGCCGAAGAGGTTGAGTGCGGAGCAGATCAGGGATGCCATGCTTGCGGTATCGGGTGAGTTGAAGCATCGCAACGGCGGTGCGGCGAAGGGAAGTGCTACGCCGGTGAGATCAATTTATGTGAAGAAAATGCGTAATACTCCCGATCGAATTTTGCAATGCTTTGACAGTCCGTCGGGCTTTGCCTCGGAGCCTGATCGTCAGAACACGACGACGCCAACCCAATCTTTGCTCATGGCAAATAGCGAGTGGCCGCTGGCCCGGGCAAGGGCCTTGGCAGGGAGAGTTTTGGGTGCGAAGATGCTCGCTTCGGAGGATGAGTTGGAGCGAGCCTTTGCATTGGCGTGGGGGCGGAAGGCGACGGCTGAGGAGGTGAGAGCAGGAATGGCGTTTCTTAGAAGTCAGCGAAAGATGACCGGGGAAGAGCGTAAGAAGAATGAAAAGTCTCAAGAGAGGGGGCTTCTAGCCTTGGGCGACGATTTTGAGGGAGCGGAAGAGTTACTCGGTGGCGGAGTAAACGGGGCTTTCTCCTTGGTGCCCGGGAGCGATCATGAGGGATTGGAATTCCGGGAGTTAAGGTTGTACGAGGAACAATTTACGGTGATGGCGGTTGTGCGCCTTGAGGGAATTCACCGTGATGCGAAAGTAAACACTCTCGCGGCACAATGGAACGGCGATCAGGAAAAAGGGGGCTGGGCAATGGGGGTGACAAGTACGAAGAGTGCCTATGGTGAAAGAAATTTCATTGTGCAATTGGTGGGGCAGAATGCGGGCGGAGACCTCGAATATGAAGTGGTGGCTTCGGGGCTTGAGGTCCCGCTCGAGGTGCCTGTGATGATGGCTATTTCGATTGGTTCTCAAGCGGATGGGACAGGCGTGGTTCGTTTTTTCCTGAAAGACTTGTCGAAGTCCGGGGGGGCGATGAAGACGGCCGTCGTGGGACACAAAATGGTGGCCGGAATCCTGGGAGGAGAATGTGAGTTCTCGGTGGGGACCAGAAAAGGAGGAAGTCATTTTTGGAAGGGGTTGGTGGCCCGACTGGCCGTGATTCCGGAGGCCTTGGGGGAGTTGGACTTTCAGAAGAAAGGAGTGATTGATTTGAAAATCCGGGAGGTCGGAGTGCTTCCGGATGGGGTGCGCTGGACGAGTGGAAAGAAGGGTCTGGAAAAGCACCAAGATGTTGCTTTGGTAGACTTTTGTCATGCTCTCTTGAGTTCGAACGAATTTCTTTACCTGCACTAAAAAATCTATGAGTTGTCACCGAATTGTAAGGCCGCAATCGCGGCGTGAATTTCTCCAGAGCGCGGGCGGCGGTTTTGGCGGGGTGGTCTTGTCGGCTCTGACCGGGCAGAGATTAGTGGGAGCGGAAACGGGTGTGAAGAATCCCGTCGCTGAAAAGATCCCGCATCATCTTGGGAAGGCCAAGAATGTCATCTTTCTGTTCATGGAAGGCGGGCCAAGTCATTTGGATTTATTTGACCCGAAGCCTCTCCTGAACACGCTGGCGGGGAAGCCCCTGCCCGAAAGTTTCGCCCGTCCGGTCACCGCGATGGGTGAGGCTGGCTCGCCCCTGTTAGAGTCCCGTCGGGAGTGGAAGCAACATGGTGAGAGCGGTCTTTGGATTTCAGATTGGTTGCCTAAGCACGGTGAGATTGCGGATGATTTGTGTGTCATCCGGTCGTGTCTTTCGGACGGGATCAATCATGCGGGGGGAGTGTCTCAAATGAATACGGGTTCGGTCTTTGGTGGGCGTCCCTCGTTGGGATCTTGGGTCAACTACGGACTGGGCTCGGTGAGTGAGAACCTTCCGGCATTTGTGGTGATCAAGGATAGTAATTCGATGGTAGTGAATGGAACGCGGTGTTGGGGATCGGGGTTTATGCCAGCGAGTTACCAAGGAACCCTGTTCGAATCAGGCGATGAGCCGGTGGCGAACTTGAATCTACCAAGGGGGGTGTCGCCCGGTCGGCAGCGAGGAAAATTGGCTTTTCTGGAGCACTTGAATCAGGGGCATTTGCGCGGCCGCCAGTCGAATACCGAGTTGGAGGCCCGGATTCAGAGTTATGAATTAGCTTATCGGATGCAGGCCGAGGCGCCGGAAGCGATAGATCTCGAAAGCGAGTCTCAGGAGGTGAAGAAGAGGTATGGCTTGGGTGAGAATAACACCGAAGTTTTTGGCCGACAGTGTCTCATGGCGCGTCGCTTGGTGGAGCGCGGGGTGAGGTTTGTGCAACTCTATCACGGGGCCGGGAGCAAGTGGGACAGCCACAGTGGAATGGAGAAAAACCATGGCCGTCTTTGTGGGAATGTTGATCAGCCCATTGTGGGGCTCATTCAGGATCTCAAGCAACGTGGTTTACTTGAGGAAACGCTCGTGATTTGGGGGGGGGAATTTGGAAGGACTCCGATGAGTGAAAAGGGCGACGGGCGTGATCATAACCCGACGGGATTTACGATGTGGATGGCTGGCGGTGGGGTGAAGGGGGGGCAAGTAATCGGTGCGACCGATGAGCTGGGCTTGCATGCCACGGAGGACAAGCTGCATGTTCATGATCTGCACGCGACAGTGCTCGATCTCATGGGGCTGGATCACACCCAGACCATTTACATGAACAAAGGACGACCCGAGAGGGTCGACCTAAACGAGGGCGAGAGCGCGGCGGGAGCGATTCTCGGCTAGCGACGGCGGTTGCGCGGGGCCTGAATCGCGGCCTGAACCTCAGCCGATAATCCGCTGTTGGCGAGCCAGGTTTTGGCTTCGTCGGGATTTCGGCGAAAGTAAGCGTAGCCGACGCGCTTGAGCGAATCGTTACGCATCCCGGGGTCCTGGATATCTTGGGCCCAGGCGATGGCGGTTTCGGGATCCTGCCAAGCGTATCCGGCGGCGAAGCCACTGATAGCGGAATCACGTTTGGCGGAGCCGGGCATTGAGAGAAGATATTCGCCAGCGGCCTTGGGGTCCTTGTCCTCCCAATCGCCGAAGGCGGAGTTGAGGCCTGCTTTTTGGCCAGGACCTTCGGGGAGTTCATCGAGCCAATTGACGGCGGCGAGAGGCTCGCGTTCCGCCCAGGTTTTGCCGACTTCGGCGACAGCCCTGGTGGCGTATTCCTCAGTTGCGAACTGCGCAATCCAGCCTGCTGCGGCCTCGGGATCATTTCGGACGAAGCGCTCAGCGACTTCGTTCATGGCGGATCCCTTGAGCGGGCCATCATCGAGGGTGGCAACCCATGCTGCAGCTTCGGTTGCGCCTCCTTGACGTAGGACTTCGTTGGCAACAGTTTTCATGAGGCGTGATGCCTCTTCCCGGCCTCCGGCGGCAAGAGCGGTGACATATTTGGTAGCCTCATCGCGGTCACGATCCGCGAGTCCGGCCACGATTCCATTTTCGAGTTGGGTCTTTTGGTCGATCAGATCTCCAGGGAGTTTCTCGAGCATGGCGATCGCTCCGGCGGGATCGATGGCGGCCCATCCGCTGATGAGAGCTTTGAGATCACGTTTTTCTCCGGTAGCGGCTTTGGCGAAGGCCTCCTCACCAGCGATTGCTCCCCAGGCGTAGTTGAAGTCGCGCCATTCCTGTCCACCTGCGCCAGCCTCGACGAGTTGATCACGAATCGAGGCACCATTCTCGGCAGTCAAGCCGGAGAGCAGGCGGCTGAAGGCCAGGCGTCGTTTGACTTGATTCGGATCGTTGAAAGCCTCGAGAGTGAGGGCTTCGATGCCGCTGTTGGAGAGGGTGGCTGAGTTGAAAACGGCCGAAATGAGGTCGTCGGTCCCCGAGGCCGTTCTCTCTGATCGGGAGGATGTTCCTTTTGAGATTCCGCGAGAACCGGAAGAAGCACCGGCATCAGATAATCGTCTTTCGGTGGGGGTTGCGTTCGCCGGTGAGGGGACGGCAGACGCGGGTGCTGTCTTCCAAGCGGTTCCGAAGAAAAAAGCGCAAATAAGCCCGAGGGCCCAAAGCCCGTGAACGCGCACCGAATTAGAAATCATGGCGGCACTCTAACCAAAAATCGGGAAATCGCAAATTTCTGAAATCGAACGTGTTCTAGCGAGGAGGATTGAGGGCAGGTTTAGGTCGCCTGACTCCCGCGTGCCATTACGACTTTTCCGGTGCGGATGGTTTCGATCGCTTCGAATTGCCCGAGCATCAGGACGACGGCGTCGATCTTGCTCGTTGTGCCGGTGAACATGGCGACCATGGAACTGGGGCCCATATCGACGGTCTTCCCTGCGAAGTGCTCGATGACTTGGAGGGCGGCCGAGCGTTCCTCCTTGTCGGCGAGGAGCTTCACGAGAAGCATTTCACGAACAACCGAGTTCTCGGCGGTGTGCTCGTAGCAATGAATGACATCGATGAGCTTGCTGACCTGCTTAATGATCTGGACGAGGCCCTGCGGGTTTCCAGAAATGTCGATGGTCATTCGGGAAAACGCACCCGTGCGGCCCTCTGACACTACGACGGAGTCGATGTTGTAAGCTCGGCGCGAAAAGACTTGGCAGATGCGCATCAGCACACCGGGACTGTTATTGACCAGAATCGAAAGGGTATTTGAGGCTCCGCGGGTCGGACTCTGCAAAGGAGTGTCAGTGGTGACAATGGTTTTGGGCATATCAAAGAGTGGGGTTCAGGGTTGAAACGTGCGGTTCTCCTAGGTTGAACCCACGGGCTTGGCCATCTGAGTTTTCGGTGGCTCCGTGATCATGTCTTCGAGAGCGGCCCCAGCGGGGATCATTGGGAAAACGTTCTCATATTTGACGCATTCGGCATGAATCAAAATAGGGCCGTCATTGTAGGCGAGGGCTTCTGCGATCTTGCGTTGACAATCGGCGGGGCGCTTAAAGTGCACGCTTGGGATTCCGTAAGCTCCGGCGAGCTTACAGAAATCGGGGTTTCCTTCGAGATCGACCCCGGATTCCCGGTTTTCGAAGAAGAGTTCCTGCCATTGGCGAACCATGCCGAGGTAGTGATTGTTGAGGACGACGATCTTGATGGGGAGTTTGTGAATGGCAGCGGTTGCCAATTCGAAGAGGGTCATTTGGAAACCGCCATCGCCGGAAATGGAGATGACCATTTTGTCTGGGTGTGCCAGTTGGGCCCCAATCGCGGCGGGGAAGCCGAAGCCCATCGTTCCTGCGCCTCCGGAGGAAAGCCAGTGGTAGGATTCGTTGTTTTTGTAAAACTGGGCGGCCCACATTTGGTGCTGTCCCACGTCGGTGGAGACGATGGCCTTGCCTTCGGTCTGTTCGTAGAGTTCCTCGATGACCTGCTGCATGCGGAGTCCGCCTTGCTTCTTGTAGGAGAGAGGGAACTTCTTCTTGTAGCCGTCGAGGGTTTTGAGCCACTCGGTGGTTTCGAGGGGAATGATTTCCTTGTTGAGGAGAGTGAGGGCAGCCTTGGCATCGCCGACGATCTGCACATCCGGGACAATCATCTTGTCCATCTCGGCGGGGTCGATATCGATGTGGATGACCTTGGCATTCGCACAGAATTTGTCGGGCTGACCAATAATGCGATCGTCGAATCTCGAGCCGACATTTAGAAGAAGATCGCATTCCACCATGGCCTTGTTGGCGTAAGCGGTGCCGTGCATTCCGAGCATTCCAAGGCTAAGGGCATGGGTTTCTGGGAAAACACCCTTACCAAGAAGAGTGGAGGTGACGGGGCAGTTGAGAGTGGTGGCAAGCTCCATGAGCTCTTTGTCAGCGCGGGCAATCATGGTGCCTTGGCCGGCAAGAATCACGGGGCGTTTCGCGGCCTTGATGAGGGCGGCGGCGGCCTCGATCCCTGCGGGGTCGATATTGAAGGACTCGTAGGGATCATATCCAGGGAGGTCCAATTCGGGGTCCATGGACGCGGTGAACGGGCCGGAAGAAACATCCTTGGGGACATCGATCAGGACGGCGCCCGGTCGCCCGGTGGTGGCGATATGGTAAGCTTCCCTCGTGATTCTAACGAGATCGTTTGTCTCTTTGACGAGATAGTTGTGCTTTACGACAGGAATCGTGATTCCGAAAATGTCTGCTTCCTGGAAGGCGTCTTTGCCAAGCATCCAGGTGACTTGTTGGCCGCAAATCACGAGCATGGGCACGGAGTCCATTTGCGCGGTCATGAGACCGGTCACGGTGTTACCCGCTCCGGGGCCTGAGGTGACGAGGACGGCAGCGGGCTTGCCGGTGGCACGAGCATATCCATCAGCCATGTGAACCGCTCCTTGCTCGTGTCGCACGAGGATGAATTTCATCTTTGTCTCGACGGTCTCGAGAGCGTCGAAAATGGGAATGGCGGCTCCGCCGGAATAGCCGAAGATAAACTCGATACCAAGGTCATCGAGGGTCTTAATGAGAGCTTGCGCTCCGTCAAGTGGTTGGTTGCTCATGAAGTTTGAGTGAATTGAGCTAAACTTGGACAAAAATAAGTTAATAGCAAGTGAAAATGATCAAATATCAAAGAAAGGTGGTCGATTGCTTAGCTGTGGTGCTCGCAAATACGAAAATTAAGCTCAAACTCCTCTTTTTCGTTTCCTGATATTTTTGAAAGTGGCTATTGTGCTTGGTAAGCCGCTTCGTGATCGATTCGGAAAGACCAGCGCATGACGGGCTCGTAGCTCTCTTGATCCTTCAAGCGCCATTGGGTGGCCACTTCGCATAATGGTTGGCGAAGGGGGCGAATCACGGTCCATTGGTAGATTTTTGTTTTTGGATCGACGAGCAGGGGGACGGCGCCAAAGCCGGCGACCTTCATGACGACGGATTCCGGATCGAGGTTTTCGACCGCGGAAAGGTCGACCTTGATGGTTGGGAGGCGTGACGCGATGATATTTCCGGAGCCCGGTTTTACGGGGTGAGGGAGCATCACGGGGACGCCGGCGACGCGGGATCCGTTACGAAAGACCATGGCGGCATTGAAGGCGCCATCGTGATTTCCGAGGACAATATAGCGAGGAAGGGTGTAGCGGTTTGAATCACGGCGAATTTTCCCAGGTTTGACCGTGAAAAGGTGATCATACCCGACTTCATCCGCGATCAGGAACATCTCATCGGTGTGATAGCCTCCCGGGTAAGCGTAGGTCGTCAGGTTGGTCTGGAAATTGTCATCGAGAAATTTTTTTGAGTCACCGAGTTCTGAGCGGAGGAATTTTTGGTAGGCTTCGGGTCCGGCTTTGGCCGCTTTTTTCACCCTGCTGGGGAGAGGGTGACTGACCGAGTGAGACCCGATGGTGCAGAGGTCGCTTTCAACCATCTCCTTGATCATGGCGAAGGAAAGGGCACGACCACCTCGATTTGATCCCACGTAGTTTTTGTAAAGGAAAATGGTAAAGGGGAGCTGGAGCTCCTTCATGATGGGGAAGGCCTCTTGGTAAACAGAGCGCCAGCCGTCGTCCATCGTGATGAGAATGGATTGAGGCGGGAGCTCATCTTCGCCGCGGCGCCAGGCGAGAAACTGCGACAAAGTGATGACCGGGACATTGGAGTTCTTAATGGTCTCCATCTGGGTCCGGAACTTGGCGGTGGGAAGACGCATCTGGGTTGCGGGCTGGGTCGCATGGAAGACGTGATATCCTAGGACTGCGACGCGGGAACCATCATCCTCCAAAGTTGCGATGGCTTTTTCGGGTGTTTCTTGGGAATTGCTCAATGCCACCGTATTGTCCTGAGCCTTCAGGGTCGTGACAAGACTGCTGACCATCGCGGTCATGACGAGAGTGAAACAGGAAACGGTCATCGGGACCTTACTTTGGATCCTTAAAGTAATTTTGGCAATGACGGAAAAAGCCTGCCGGGAGGATGTTCCGGGCAGACTTTGAAATGGGAGGATGCTCGGTTTTACTTCTCGGTCGCGGGCTCGCCAATCTCAGTCGACAGGTCCATGCTGGCATCGAGAAGTTCGGTGCGGAGGTTCGTTCCGCGCGCTTTGCTCCAGAGGTAGACGACGGGTGCCGCGATGAAGATCGAGGAGTAGGTTCCGACGATAACTCCGATCATGATTGCGAATGAGAAGTCTTTGAGCGCTGAGCCACCGAAGATCCAGAGGACGAAGACCGCGACGAAGGTCGTGACCGAGGTCAGAATGGTCCGCGAAAGGGTTGCGTTGATGGCAAGGTTCATGACTTTGCCAACGTCACCGCGCTTCGAGCGGAGGGTTTCGCGCATTCGGTCAAAGACAACGATGGTGTCGTTGATGGAGTAGCCGGCGATCGTGAGGAAGGCTCCAACGTGGATGAGTGAAAGTTCGGTTCCGGTCATGATCACGACACCGATACAGATGATGATATCGTGGAAGAGGGCCGCAAAGGCACCAACGGCGAAGGAGAACTCGAAACGCAGGCTGATGTAGATTAGGACGGCGAAGAGTCCCAGGGCGAGAGCATAGATTGAGTTCTTTAAAAACTCATTACCGAGTGAGGCCGAGATTGTCTCTGGGCTGAGGTCGATGTTGAACTGTCCCTGAACGTCGATCTCCCCAAGGATTGTGATATCCTTGCGAAGTTCCGCTGAGATTTTTTCGAGATCTTCGCTGGCGCACTTGACTGAGACGAGTTCGCCATCGGAACCGACAGGTTCTTCGAGTTGGACGGTGACTTCTTTTGTGAGTGTCAGATCGCTCAGAGCTTCCTTGACCGTTTTCGCGCTGAGTTCCTGACCTTCCTGAAGTTGCATCGTGATGATACTTCCGCCAAGGAAGTCGATGCCGAGAGCGTCTTTGTTCTTGGTGCCCGTGACGACCAAGGAGCCGATGAGGAGGATCCCCGAGATCATGAAGGCGGGTTTGCGCATTTCCATGAACTGGATGGTCCGCTGGGGAATCAGGTTCATGAAAGTGAGATTCTTAAGAACTCCGGTATCGCGGCCCCAGAAGAAGAGGACGCGGGTCACGAGAAGAGCGGCGAACATTGAGGAAAGAATTCCGATGGTCAGGGTGATCGCGAAGCCCTTCATCTGATCGGAGGCTCGCCAAAGGAGGATGATCGCGGTCAGGAGAGTGGTGATGTTGGCATCGAAGATGGCGCTGAAGGCTTTTTCGTAAGCCGCTTTGAGGGCATTGCCAAGCGACTTGCCGGCCGCCAGTTCCTCGCGGAGTCGTTCATAGATGAGAACGTTTGCGTCAACCGCGACACCGATGGTCAGGATGATGCCCGCGATCCCGGGTAGGGTGAAGGTGGCGCCAAACATCGCCATCGATCCGAAGAGGATGAGCATGTTCACGACGAGGCCGGCCAAGGCCACAAGACCGGCGAAGCGGTAGTAGAGGAGAACAAAGACGAGGGTGAGTCCGAGTCCTGCGATCGCGGCGGTGATGCCCTGGCGAACGACTTCCTTACCATAGCGGGCCGTGACGTTGCGCTCGGAGAGAATTTCGAGGGGGTTCTTAAGAGGGTTATTGAGGGCCTCGGAGATTGAATTGACTTCCTCCCTGCCGTCAAGGCCACTAATGACGAAATCACGACTCAAGCTAGCTTGCACCGTCGGTGCGATGAGGACCAAGTCATCGAGAACGACAGCCATACGGTCTTGACCAAGATTCATGCGCGAGGTGGTATTCGAGAGTCGCTGGCCACCCTCCGAGTCCAAAGTGACCGCGACAACGCCGAGTTCTCCGGTGGGCCGCGCCCGCTGGACCTTGTCACCACCAACGATGGTCGTGTTCCTCAGCAAAATTTGCCGGTAACCAATGATTTTGTTCGTGTCAGGGTCGGTGATCCGCATGCGAAACGGCTTGTATCCGGGTTCGACGGTTTTGGTCCCAGCCTCGATTTGGGCAAGAATGGCGTCGCTGTTGGGGTGGACCTCTTTGAGAAGGAGGCGGGCCGTTTTCTCGATGATCTCTCTGATTTCGTCGCGGCGTTCCTGGCCGACGCCGGGCATTTCGATGATGAGGCGATCGGTTCCAAGCGGCTGAATGAGGTTGTCAGCGAGGCCGCTGTTTGAGAGACGTTTGACCAGGGTGGCTTTGGCCTGAGCGATGGCTCCCTCGTTCACGGGTAAGACATTGTTGTCATCATCAAGACCGGGCTTAATTTGCACGATGAAAGAGGATCCTCCCACGAGGTCGATGCCACCCTTGAGCTTCTCTTGGGGGGGGAAGATTGCGGCGAGGCAGAGCGCGATAACGATGCCGATGGCGACGGTGCCGACGTTGCGTTTGCGTCGGTCAATCTCGGTCGCGACGTACCAGAAAATGAGGGCGGCGATGGCGATACCAGCGCCAACGACGAGGAGTGGATAGTCTTGGAGGTCCATGAATTACGATTGTGAGGGGTCTTGAAAATTTATTTTTTTTGGGGCCTTTTTGATCGAGGCGTTGAGAGCCTTTACGAGACGGTCGACTTCCTTTTTTCCGTGGAGTCCGGCGATGGTAAGGTTGCGGTCGAGTTTGGCTACGACGGTCGGCGCGGTGAGGCACTTGTGTTCGAAGACGACAGCAATGCGATCTTGGAAAAGGGTCATTCTTCCGGTTGCATTCACGAGGCGTGCGCCACCTTTTTTGGTGAGCTTGACCGCAACGACGCCGAGTTCACCGCTAGCTATGGCGGTCTGAATGGAATCCATCACGACGATGTTTTTGCGGCGGAGGAGGATGGGCTCTTCGCCGATCATCTGATTCGTCTCGTCGTCTGTGACCCGCATCTGGTAGATCTTGTAACTTGGAACCAAGGCTACTGTGCCAGCTTCGATTGCGGCAACTAAGGCAGCCGAATTCGGATGAACTTCTTTGAGCGCAAATGGAAAGGCGGCGGGTGATTTATCGGGAATGTCCTTCGCCGCTGATCCCAGACAGCACAAAAAGCCCAGAAGAAGGGCTTTGAAAAGCTGACCTGTGAGGTGGCGATGCATGGAAGAAAGGCGACCGTTGGAAATTAGGCCTTCTTGACCTCTTCCGCTTCCACGACAGGAGCAGAATCAGTCTTCTTCTCGCCTTTGCTTGATTTCTCGACGGTGGCGATGGCAACCTTATTAAAAGGAACGAAGACGCCCTCGGAAATCTTGATCGTGACGGTTTCCTTGGAGATGTGGTGAACGATACCATGCATCCCTCCGATCGTGATGATCTTGTCGCCCTTGGCGGCGGCGGCGATGCGAGCCTCTTGCTCTTTGCGCTGCTTTTTCTGCGGGCGAATCAGCAAGAAGTAGAACATCACGAGCATGAGGCCAATCATGATAAGGGGATTGCCAAAGAGGCCGCCGCCTCCCTGCTGGGCGATTAAAAAGAATGTTGAGGTCACGATAGAAGAGTAAATGGGTTTCATTCTTCCGCTCGATGGGAAGATGCTTGAGAGGGAGGAAAAAACTAGGATTGGCCAAGGAAAGCAACCCTAAACCGCTTTGGATTGAACAAATGGACAAAGGCTGAAGGGATAATTGGGGAGAGGGTGACCGGGGGATTTCCCCGAACTGCTCATTTCCTCATTTACCAGCGGTGTAGCGGGCGACGAATTCCCGTTGGAATTCTCGGAAACGCCCTTCGGTGATGGCGTTGCGGGCCTTTTCCATGAGGCCGAGATAAAAGTGGAGGTTGTGAAAGGAGAGAACGCGTTGCGCGATGATTTCTCCGGCGCGGAAGCTATGACGGAGGAAGGCGCGCGAGAAACGGGCGACATGGGGGTGGGCGTCCTCGGTGAGAGGTTCCTTATCGAATTCAAAGACCTTGTTTTTAATGTGGATGGGGCCGTCGTAGGTGAAGGCCTGTCCGTGGCGGGCGCAGCGAGTGGGGTGGACGCAGTCGAACATGTCGACGCCCTGGCCAATCATTTCGAGGAGCTGGGTGGGGGTACCGAGTCCCATCGCGTAGCGGGGTTTGTTTTGAGGGAGGAAAGGTTCGGTGTTTTGAATGGCAGCGAACATTTCGGCCTCGGGCTCGCCCACGGAGACGCCTCCGATGGCGTAGCCGTCGAGATCGAGATCGACGAGGGCGCGCGCCGATTCCTCACGGAGGTCACGATAGGCGCTCCCTTGGACGATGCCGAAGTGGAGTTGTCGGCCAGTGCCGCTGGTGGGTTTGTTTTTCTCAAGCCAGTCCTTGCAGCGTTTGCCCCAGCGGGTCGTGAGGCCGGTGGATTCCTCGGCATACTTACGCTCACAGGGATAGGGCGGGCATTCGTCGAAGAGCATCGCGATGTCGGAACCGAAGATTGCTTGGATCTCCATACTTTTTTCGGGGCTGAGCATCATGCGGGTGCCATCGAGGTGGCTTTGAAATTGAACGCCTTGCTCGGAGATCTTGCGAATTTTGGAGAGGGACCAAACTTGGAAGCCGCCGGAGTCGGTGAGCATGGGACCGTCCCAGGTCGTGAAGGCGTGAAGGCCACCGAGTTCGCTGATGACGTCAGTACCAGGGCGGAGCCAGAGGTGGTAGGTGTTGGCGAGGATAATTTGGGCCTTGATCGCGTGAAGGTCCTCGGGGTGGAGGGTCTTGACCGAGCCCTGAGTGCCGACCGGCATGAAAATGGGTGTTTCAATGACACCGTGCGGAGTGGTTAGGCGACCGCGGCGGGCCTTGCAGTCGGGATCAGTGTGGAGGAGTTCGAACATGGGGCGGGGAGGTGTTAGCTCAGGAGTGGGGAAATGAACATTGAATTTGTGAGAGACGTCTTGGCTGATCTTACTTGTCTGGCGAGATTTGCTTTGTTAGGTCGTTCTGAGTGACAGCCGAAAATCCCGATGCCGCCCTAGCGGCCGTAACTCATGCTCCCCCGTGGTCTCCGGGTCCTCATAATTACGCCAGTCTGAGAGAGCGATTTGGGGGGAAGCTCATGGATTGTTGTCACGATGATCTTACCAAAACCCGCGTGATTAAATTTCCTGTTCCCAGTCATTTGTGATTCTTCCTCAACCTTCAAAAATTATCTGTGTCGGGCAGAACTACGCCGAACACGCCCGGGAATTGGGGAATCCACTTCCCGATGAGCCGGTGCTTTTTCAAAAAGCGCCAAGCAGTTGGGCGGGGCCCTTTGACCCGGTGGAGCTTCCGCCGGGAGCGGAGAAGCTCGATTATGAAGTCGAGTTGGGGATTGTCATCGGTCGCAGGGCGAAGCGGGTGAGCGAGGATGATGCTATCGATTATGTGAAGGGCTATCTTGTCCTTTGTGATTACTCGGAGCGCAGTTGGCAAAAGGAGCGGGGGGGGCAGTGGAATAAGGGGAAGAGCCACGATGGCTTTTGTCCGGCGGGACCGAAGGTGGTTCCGGTGAGCGAGGTGGGTGATCCCCAAAACTTGCGGATATGGTCGAAGGTGAATGGCGAGATGCGCCAGGAGAGTTCGACGAGTGATATGATTTTCGGGGTCCGGAAATTGATCAGCTACATTTCGCATTTCATGACCTTGCTGCCGGGAGACGTCATCGCGACCGGGACGCCTGGCGGGGTGGGCGCGGGAATGAAGCCGCCGCAGTTTTTAAAAGTGGGCCATTTGGTGGAGTTGGGGATTGAGGGGATTGGGGTGATCCGGCAAGAAATTGTTGCATGATTGGGGGGGGAAGGCCTCTTTTGATTATCTTTTCGCCATGATGAAAGGAGTTTTGGTGACTGCGGTCATACTCACGACGTCCGCTTTCTTGAATCGACGACAGGAGGACCGAAAGAAGGTCGCGGCCGCTACCGCCCGGACACTGGCGCAGCTTAAGGAGGATGGATTCCGACGATGAACCGGAGGCGTTCAGAATTCAGGAGCCAATTCCGAGGACTGATTAGGAGCAACTTCTCGATGCGAGGCTGTCGCGGAAGTGGGGGAGAAGTTATCGAAGAAGGATGGTTGAGGCCGGGAATGCTTGCTTGAGGGCAAACAAGCGGAACGCTTGTTTTATTCGGGTGGTTCTTCCTGGAGCCATTGCTTCATGCCGCCGGCGACATTGGTGACGTCGCTGAAGCCGTTTTGGAGCATCCATTCGCCGGCGTGGGCGCTGCGGACGCCGGCGGCGCAGTGGACGAGGTATCTGGCG
>Ga0075118_10001493_pt1 | contig 16479 bp, 21 predicted proteins | sample AntAceMetag02UKE_FD_69794 | JGI IMG/M metagenome (GOLD analysis project Ga0075118, IMG submission 69794) | Saline lake microbial communities from Ace Lake, Antarctica - Antarctic Ace Lake Metagenome 02UKE | ecosystem: Environmental > Aquatic > Non-marine Saline and Alkaline > Saline | place...
GGGGGGGGGGCGGAATCGCGCAATCTTTTTTAAGGGCAGCCGGAGCCTCACGTCGTAGGTGCGACCGAGGGGCGAGGGCAGGCTTTGGTTGTAACCCCCCACGGTGTTCGCGAAGGGCGGCGGCTGATCCGCGATGTTGCCGACGCCCACTTGGAGCCGAGCGCCTTCGCCCCAGTTGCGCCCCAGGCCGCGGGTGAAGGTGTAGTCGACCCGGAGGTTGACCGTGGTGAAGGAGGAGACGCGCGTGCTGCGGTCAAAGAAGGGGTTCGTATTGTTCGACTCGTAGCCGGAGATATAATTCGCCGAAGCCGTGATATCCCAAGCGCCCTTGCGCCAAAATAGTTGCGCGAACAACGCCCCCTCGGGGGGGATGCCGTGTCGGCGCCATCCTCGACGACGAGCCCCGTGCGGTCGGGTCGATTTTTAAAACGGTAGCCGAGTTGCTGCAGCGCATCGGCGCGGAACGACCACTGACCGGTCTCGGCAAATTCACGATCGTAACTGATGCTTAGGTCGAGACTTTGCACATAGACCTTGCCGAAATTGATGGTGGTAGAATTTACGATGATGATGCGGCCATCGGTGCTGCGGCTGACGCGACCAGGGAAATCGGTTTCTTGGACGACGAGGATCTACTCGAGCAAGACCGAGAGTTTGTTGGTGTCGTAAGTCCCCTGAGTTATCGCGCGGAACTTGAGTCCGTCGACGAACGGCACCTGAAAGGCTGCGCCGATTTGCTGGTCTGCGAATCCTCGGCCGTCACGTTGGGATTCCCGCCGCGCTGCATCGTCACGTCGTAGCGTTCGCCGTGGAACTGCGGGTCGCTGACCGAGCGGACGCGCGTCGTTACAAGTTGTTCCAATTCGGTGAGCGACGGCGCGCGAAATCCTTCGGTGTAGCTGGCGGGGAAGTTCAACGCGTTGATCGGTCTCCCAATCAAACTGGAGACTTGGTTTGGCTTCGGCAAAGGCATCTGTCGATTCGCAGCGCCCCGCCCTGCGCGCCGAGAGAGGTTCAAGCACTGGCAAATAAACCTCGGCAAAAAGCGAGTTACTGGTGCGAGTGCTGGTGATGCTGGCGAGTTGACCGAAAGCGGGATTGGTAGAGGCGCTTGGGTGCGATGCGCCCGGTCGCGGCACCGGCCGCGAGCAAGGCTTCACCGCCGGGCAGACTGAAAACGGGGCCCCGCGCGTTGGCATCGAATGACGTCAGATCGGAGGAACCGTGTATATGCGCATCCCGCATTAAACTCCGATAGAGATCGGCGTTGATCGTGCCGGTAGTTTCAGGGGTCACCGAAGTGATTAAAACCGCCGTCGGCAAGGGTAGCGACAAAGGCATCACCATCGAGATCGGCCGTGCGGCTAGCGAAATTTCCTGACTGAAGGGACCGGCCAGATCCCACTGCCAATTTCCCCAAACGGTGCCGCGTAAATCTGCCGTCGCACGGACGACATCTACGGCGACAGTCTGCGGGCGGGCCGGCGCCTCTCGGGGGCATTTGCGCAGAACCAAGGGTGACGCCGATCAAGAGCGACCCGCTGTCACCTGCTATGCGTTGCTACCAATTGTTAGCAAAAAAGGAAACTACTCCCGGTCCTCGCCGAGTTTGTTACTTGTTAAGTGACAAACTAGATGGGTGCAGGAGCGATGGTGGAGCGCGAGCCGGGCGGTTTATTTGCCGCCGATCAGGCGACCAAGACCGCCGAGGACTGAGCCTTCGCCGGTTTGTTTGCCACCCGAGCCAGGGGCCGAGGAGATGATGCGATCGGCGAGACGGGAGAAGGGCAGGGATTGGAGCCAAATTTTGCCGGGACCGCGCAGGGTGGCGAAGAACAGGCCTTCGCCGCCGAAAAGGGCGGTCTTCACGCCACCCACAAATTTGATGTCGAAATGGACCGAAGGCTGGAAGGCCACGATACAGCCGGTATCGACGCGGATGATTTCGCCCGGTTGCAAGGTGCGTTCGTGGAGCGTGCCGCCAGCGTGAAGGAAGGCCCAGCCGTCGCCCTCGAGCTTCTGCATGATAAAGCCCTCGCCGCCGAAGAATCCGGCACCGATTTTTTTGTTAAAAGCGATCCCTACGCTCACGCCCTTGGCGGCGCAGAGGAACGCGTTCTTCTGCGCGTGGAGTTCGCCGCCGAGCGTCGAAAGATGCATCGGCATGATCTTGCCGGGATACGGGGCGCCAAATGCACAGCGACGTTTTTGGACGCCCTGGTTAAGGAACACAGTCATGAACAACGACTCGCCCGTGAGGAGGCGTTTGCCAGCGCCCATCAGCGAACCGACGAATCCGTCGGTCTTTTGCGAGCCATCGCCGAAGATGGTCTCCATGGCGATGTCGTCTTCCATAAACATCATGCCACCGGCTTCAGCGACAACGGCCTCGCCTGGGTCGAGTTCAACAATGACGAACTGCATGTCGTCGCCTTCAATCCGGTAATCGATTTCGTGCATAGGATTCATGAGAGGTAGGGTGATCCGAGTCGAAGCATCTGGAAACAATGAAACCACTGAGCTTTCTGCAGAGGGTCACCATTATGGTGACATTGGAGCTGAGGGCGGTGGCGAGGCGCGACTCGAGGGCAAGTTTTTCGAGGATCCGGCCGACCTGCTTTTTTACGGTCCCCGTTGGGTTGGCGGGGATGATGGCGATCTCGGGATTGCTCTTGCCGCCCGCAATCCAAAACAACCCTTCCGCTTCGCGCGGCGTTAGCCCGAGTCCGTCCAGTTTGTCGGGGCCGGCCACGTGAACCTCTTCGAGCAAAAGCGTCACACCTTCCGTGGTGCCGGTTTCCGCAAAGCAGCGCACCCGCACGCGGCCGCCGGCTCGAATCGTTGGGCTAGCAGTTTCGCGGCGCGTTGCGTCGAAAAGAGAATGAGGCCGTCGAGGGTCACGACCAAGAGAGCCCGATCAAGCGACTGGCGCAGCGCGTTCTCGGCTTCGATCCGGCGAGCCACTTCCGCTTCGAGGGAGAGGTTGAGCTCGATGCGGCCCGACTCGATTTTGGCGAGGTCGAGCATCTCGTTGATCATCGGCAGCAGGTGCGCGCCGCGGTGCGGGATGGTGGCGAGTTGGCGGGGTTGCTTGCTCGAGGCGTTGGGTGAACGTTGGAGCAGCTGGCTGAAACCGGGGATGGCGTTGAGGGGAGTGCGCAGTTCGTGGCTCATGGAGGTGAGAAACGCGTTCTTGGCGCGACGGGCGCTTTCGGCCTCTTCCTTTTGGCGACGGAGAGGATCACTATCCGTTCGCCCAGCGATTATCAGAACAACGTCGGCTTCGTTTTCAGCGACTTCCCCGACATGACGGTGGATATGATCGACCGCTTTCTCACCCGTTCTTTGGCGGATGGATCGATCGATCCCGCCGAGCAAGGTCTCCGGCGCGCTATTTTTGGTGATGATGTCAGCCCGCCCTTCGATTCCGCCAAGATCCGCGCCTGGTTAGCCGACATCGCTACTAATGCCGAAAAACGCGGCCTGATGGCGCGGGCTTTCCTCGACTTCGTGAAAGTCCTGCAAGGTAAAAACCCGGCCGACTACCCGCCGGGCGAAAGTCGGCTTGCCGCCGCCGTCGCGGGCAAGATTGAGGCCGACCGTAAGGAATTTTCCAATACGCTCCGTGCTCGCCAGCTGGAGGCGACCTACGCTTATCGGCGGATTTCCCTGAGCCGACAGACCGCGCTCGATCGGATTCTTGACGGGGCTAGTTAGCTGGTCCGGGGCGAGTGGCAACAAGCCAGCGGCAACCTGCTTGGCAGCGAACAATTCAGCGCGGGCGGGGTGGGCCCGGGGCGCGGTTATGAGCAAGGCGAAGGGGTCGGAGATAAGGGGATTCTTCTGAGCCAAGAGTTGAACCTGCCGGCCTTTTCGTTGGTCCAGCGCTGGGGTAGCGGAGAGCTGCGAGATCGTTTGCAGCCGTATTTGTTTCAAGACTACGCGCGGCGGTGGAACGTCGATAAACTGTCTGGCGAACGCCCGTTCGACTTACTGAGTGTGGGGGTGGGTGCCCGCTACAATCTGGGCTCATATTTCAGCCTGTAGGGGGCCTACGGCTGGCAACTGAAAGAGAGCCGTAGCCGCGAAACCGGCGATGATTCACACCTGCATATCGCGGCGAATCTGAGTTTCTGAGCGACTCCGCTGGTCCGCGCTGAGGCATCGAGCGGGTGTCGCCAATCGCGCGTTGGTGGTGGCCCCACGCGGGTTGAATGCGGGCCAAGTTCAATCTACCGCAGCGTTACCAACGTTGCGCCCCAGCTGCCAGTGCGTTCGTTGCCGAGGCGGTAGCCCTCGACTTTGTCCGGCATCCGATCGAGCAGGGTGTGCACCGTGGTGCGCAGGGTGCCGGTGCCTTTGCCGTGGATGATGCGGACCTCGCGGATGCCTTTGGCTCGGCAGGCTTCTAGGTATGCGGGAATCAACTCGCCCAAATCAGAGGGGCGAAAGGTGTGCAGATCCAGCTCACCGGTGATGGGAAATTCGACCGGTTCCGGCTCTTCCATCTCGCGCGTTATTTGGAATCGGACTTAGGGGGATCGGCCGGAGGAGGCGGAGCGTCTTCGCCGTTGCTCTGGGCTTCCGGGGAAGTCTCGGGCGAGGTCTCCGGCGCGGCCTTAGGCGGATTTTCGGGAGAAGCATCGGAAGCTACTTTCGATGCCGCTAAGACCGCCGCGGCTGATGGCAGCGTCGTCTCGGGCGCCGACGTATTTCCGGGGTCCTGCGGGGGCTTGATCGCTCGCGGACGCCGGACGGGCGGGCGCCGATGAGGGGAGCTATCCATATCCATGGCTCGGCGAATCTCGTCTTCCACGCCGGACGCCGCTTGTTTGAATTGGCGGATCGATTTACCTAGGCCCTTGGCGACGTCAGGGAGGCGTTTGCCGCCGAAAAGCATCAGGGCGAGCATAAAGATGACGAGCATCTCCAGGCCACCGAGACCGTCAAATAAAGCAAAGATGGGAGGAAAATTAACCACGTTTAGAAGTCAGAAAGAATCAATTTAAACACCAATGGACACGAATAAACACGAATAATGTGCGAAGTTTAACCTCCAATTGGGTCTGATCCCCGACCGCTCGGTCTGGCTCGGCTGTAGCCTGGCTGGGTGAGCCCGGAGCGGTGGAGTGAATCGTCGTTGCCGAAAGGCAGGAGCGGGGGAGGCTTGCGGCATCAACCGATGGCGACGATTACGCTGAATCGGTCGGTCTCGCCCGGCGGGACCCAGCGCAGGCCTTGTTCGTGTTCGATTGCGTTGGGCGGGCCCATCCAAGGTTCCACGCAGTAGAACGGGGAATCAGGGTCAGCCGTCCAGGTGACCATCGCTTGGCCGGATCCGGGTTGGGCGGAGGTTCCTAGACTGACATCGACATATTCCGATCCATCCGCCGGGCCGAACCGGACGGGGTTGGCGGCCAAATCGGTGTGAATCGTATCTACTAGATTTGGGTCGGAGAGCGGGCAGATCCGCGGGACATTCGGCCCCGGGAAGAGGGTCCCGGTCGCGGATTGGCGCACGGCTTTGGCGGCGGGCAGGGTGATACGGTAATCGTCGCGGGTATGGCCATCCGTCCATGGGGCCGTGAAGTAGAAGTGATGCCCGGCGCACCAGGGGATGGGTTGTTGATCCAAATTCTGGAGGGAAAACTCGCAGGTCAGGCGCAAGGCTTCGAAGCGATAGGTCACGTCGAATTGGTAGGCGAAGGGGTAGATCGTTTGATCGTCGGCGGCGGGCACCAAGGATGCCCGGAATCCGGTGTCATCGATATGATTGACTGCAAAGGTGCCTTGGCGGGCGATGCCGTGCATAGGCATGGGGCGGCGTTGGCCGTCACGTCCGCGCCAAAAGTGGATGTCGCCGCGGTCGAACGTGCGGCCACAAAAGGGGAACAGCACGGGATTGCCGCCGCGCACACCCGCGATCAGGTTTTTCAGGTCGGTGAGGTCCGGCCAGTGAATGACCTCGCGCACGGTTCCGTCGATGCGGCTGTGGTTCCAGTGCATTAGGCGGGCTCCGGCTTCCGGCCAAGCGAGAAACGTAGATTTCCCCACCTGCCACTGGCGAATGGTATGACCGAGATAGGGGACGGACTGCATAGACTAAGAATTGAAATGAGACGTGCGGAAAACTGAACCTCGAATATACGATAAATCCGAGAAAGGAGGCAATGGGGTGGGGTGGAAGATTTGAAATTAAGCCGACAAATGTAGGCTGCGGGCGCTTGCGGTAAGTCGTGCGGTAGTTCAGGTTCAGCTTCTCACCTTATGATGATATCTCGTTCACGCCGCTACTCCCTCGCTTGTATTTTAGGCGGAATCATGGCGCTGGCCGTAGGGTATGCTTTGGAAGAGGTGCCACCGCCATCGTCTCGCTCAGCCCCAGAAACCACGTCGACTCCGGCGGTCACGGTTGAACGCGAAGACCCCGGCACGCGCGAAGGTCCGGCCCAAGTCGTGGTCATCCCGGTGCGCGATCAAATCGCCCCACCGATCCTCTACGTGATTCGGCGAGGGTTAAAAGACGCCATTGATAGCGGGGCCGATCTGGTCGTGCTCGACATGGAGACGCCGGGTGGTCGGCTCGATACGACGTTTGAAATTCTAGAAGCGCTGGACCGCTTCCCCGGGGCGACCGCGACGTTCGTTAACAAGGAGGCGATCTCGGCGGGGGCGTTTATTTCGGCGATGACCGATGATATCTACTTTGCCCCGACGGGCGTGATTGGTGCCGCGGCCCCCGTGATGTCGAGCGGTGGCGAGATCGACGAATCGATGAAGCAGAAGATCGTAAGCTACCTGCGGGCGCGGATCCGAGCGATTTCGGAAGGCCACGCTTATCGAGGCGAGGTGATCTCCGCCATGATTGATGCGGATTATGTGCTCGAGATTGAAGGCGAAATCCTAAAGCCAGCCGGTGAGCTGCTTTCGCTGACGGCTAGCGAGGCGGCGAAGACCTATGGGAATCCTCCGCAACCGCTGCTGGCGGCCGGCATCGCTGAGTCGATTGACGAGTTGTTGGATGCTCGCTTTGGCGAAGGAGGTTATGAGGTAACGAAACTGGTGACCACGTGGTCGGAGGATTTGGCGGCGTTCTTGAACGGTATATCTCCCCTTTTACTGGGACTGGGTTTTCTCGGTTTGTTCATCGAATTCAAAACCCCAGGCTTCGGGGTCTTCGGTATTCTCGGCGGGATATTCGTAGTAATCGTATTTTTTGGTCAATACACGGCGGGTCTATCCGGCCACGAACCCGCATTGTTCTTTTTCCTAGGGGTGATACTGGTGCTCCTGGAATTATTGTTTTTTCCGGGGATTTTTGTCGTCGCGCTGAGTGGGGTCGGTCTGATGCTGGGTTCGCTGGTTTGGGCGATGGCGGACTTCTGGCCCAACGAACCGATTTCCTTTTCGGGTGACGTCCTATTCCAGCCGTTGATGAACGTGGCGATGGGCCTGATTATTGCGTTGGTGGGCGGGATTGCTGCGGTGCGATTTATGCCCGGCGGTTGGATCTGGGATCGACTCGTGTTGGCCACTGCCGTGGGCGATGCATCGCAGGTTGAGATCGCGGCTGAAGCTGCCGCCGAAGAAGCTCTGGTCGGTGAAATCGGAGAAGCCCAAACCGATCTGTTCCCGAGTGGTCAGGTATCGGTCAACGGCAAGTGGTATACCGCCAAAGTTGCGGTGGGCACGGTCGAAAAAGGGACTCGCGTGCGGGTATCGGGTCGCGATGGTTTCAATCTTATGGTCAAACCGATTGAGGAGGACGAGGCATGACGTTGATTGCTACTTTATTTGTCGTCGGGGTGATCCTCATGGGCTTCGAAGTTTTTATTCCGGGTGGGGTTCTCGGGGTGTTGGCGGGTTTGGCGATGCTGGCAGGCTCAGCGTTGGCCTTCATCGATTTCGGCCCGGGCGGAGGGCTCATCGCGTCAACCATCGCGGTCGTGATGATGACGGGATTGTTATATTTTGAATTCAAGATTCTGCCCCGAACGACCTTTGGTCAGCGGCTGTTTCTCAATGCGGCCAGCGCTGGCATCTCCTCGCCGGCTCGAACCAAGGATTACGTGGGCTCCCAAGGTGTGACGCTCACCGCCCTCGCCCCCACTGGCTACGTCGAAATCGAGGGCATCCGCCACGAAGCTTTTTCCCGTTCCGGCTTTATCGAAGCCGATGTGCCCGTCGAAGTGATCGGCATGGATAATTTCAGATTAATTGTAACCTCCAAAGCAGAATAACCCAGTTATGGATCTCACCCTAGTTCTTATCATCGCGGCGGCCGTCGCCGGTTTAGTCATTTTTGGCATCGTCCTTTCGTTCTTTAGCGTATGGCTGAGGGCTTGGTTGGCGGGCGCCTACGTTGGATTCGGCAATTTGGTCGCCATGCGACTGCGCCAAGTCCCTTTTGGATTGATCGTGGATAATCGGATCACCGCGAAGAAGGCGGGTCTCGATATCACGATCGACGATCTGGAAGCCCATTTACTGGCGGGCGGTAATGTGGTGCAGACCGTGCAGGCCTTAATCGCCGCTAAAAAAGCCAACATCGAACTCGACTGGAACCGGGCCTGTGCCATTGACCTCGCTACGAAAGGCTCGGGCAAGAGTGTGCTGGAAGCGGTCCGGACCTCCGTTGATCCCAAGGTGATTGATTGCCCCAACCCGGAAGGGGGACGGAATACGATCGATGGTGTGGCCAAGGATGGTATCCAAGTGAAAGTCCGGGCCCGCGTGACCGTTCGCACGAACCTTGATCGGTTCGTCGGTGGTGCGAAGGAAGAAACAATTATCGCCCGGGTGGGTGAGGGTATCGTGACGACCATCGGTTCATCCGACACGTATAAGGTCGTGCTCGAATCGCCAGACATCATCTCCAAGATGGTCTTGAAGCGTGGCCTCGACGTGGGAACAGCTTTTGAAATTCTCTCCATCGATATCGCTGACGTCGATATTGGTGAAAACGTGGGTGCTAAACTGCAAGAGGCCCAAGCCGAAGCCAACAAAAAGATTGCTCAGGCGCAGGCGGAAATCCGTCGCGCGGCGGCGGTCGCGGTCGAGCAGGAAATGACGGCGAGGGTCGAGGAGATGCGCGCGAAAGTTGTCGAGGCCGAGGCCGAGGTGCCGCTCGCTATAGCCGAAGCATTCCGCAATGGTAATTTGGGCGTGATGGACTATTACAGGATGGAGAACATCAAGGCCGATACCGGTATGCGTAGCTCGATCAGCGATCCGGAAGATGAAGACAAAACCAGCACTTAATCGGTCCAACCGAAGCATGCGCTTGTGAACTGGATATTTGATAACATTCAAATCGTAATCATCGTCGGATCGACGATTGCGTGGTGGTTGACCCAGCGAAAGCAGGGTGACGAAGATACCCCCCCGCCGACCGATCGGCCGGGCCGGGAGAAAATCGATGTCGATCAGATGGAGCGTAACCGTCGGTTGCGCGAAGAGATCCAGCGGAAACGCCAGCAGCGCCAGCGTGAAATCTCGGCACCGGTCCCGCAAATCCGGGAACGGGCTGAGCCCGTGCCGCCCCGCCGGGTCCAACGGGAAAGGCCGGAAGAGATGGCCGAACAGATCCCACCGATGCTGCGTGAGCTCATGGGGATCCCCGATCCGCAGCCCCGAATTCCGGTGCCACCGCCGGTTCCAGAAGTGAACCCGATCTTCGAACGCCAGCAGCGAATCCAAGGAGAGATGGCCGGGTTGGATGCCAAGCGGCGCGAAGCGGAAGCTATGGCGGCCAAGATTAGAGCCGGTCTGCCGGTCCGTCGCCGTCGCCGTCGCCGTCCGATATCGTCTGCGACCTCGCTGAATGACGGGGATTTTCTGGCGACTTTGCGCGACCCGCGGCAAGCACGCCGAGCCGTCTTGCTCCGCGAGATTCTAGGCAAGCCGATCGCGTTGCGGTGAAGGTCCGAAAGGGCAATCGCCTTGCGGCAAGGTTACGTGCGTTCTGCACCGGAGCTGTCGGGTGAAAAGCCCGACCCACTTATGCCGGGAGCAAGCCGCTTTTGATTAACCCGACAGCGGAGTGACTTAGATCGGTGGCCAAGCATCCAACAGTCAAGGTGCCGCGGTTTGGCTCACCCTGTCCATCCTTGCCGAGGCAAGACTCCGTTGGCCGAAACCGACGATTGCGATGAGGTCGATAGGATAAAACGGCGCGCTCGGCGAGTCCGCCCGATCCGAATATCCGGCAGAGGCGGCCGATTGCGGGGATTGTCCGCCCTCGGTGCGGTGAAATAGCCGATTCCCTAGGGAGATTTTGATTAGCCCGCAAGGAATAGTCCGTGCCAGTACCCCGCGTCCGAAGCCAAATGTCCATCAGGCAAGGTAAGGCGGTTTCGCCGAAACCGCCGACTGCCGTGGGTGGGCAGGATGAAACTGCGCGCTTCCTGCTTCGCCAAGGCTTCGGAGCCCGCCCCACTCGGGACGCAGCGCACCCGGCTTACCTTGGCACCACCAACCGTCTCCGCTCTACTGGATGCGGATGCGGTCGCGGCCGGTGAGGCCGGTAGGGAACCGTTCGCCGTTGATCTCTACCTCGACGTTTTGGATCGGGTCGGCGGTTAGCAGCATTGAATCAGTCTTGGGGAAAGCGCGGCTGCTCCCGCGGGAAATCGCGCCTTGGAAGAGTTCTTCGCCCGAAGTTTCATCCACCATTTTGATGCGCACGTTATCAAGCGCGTGCACGATAACATCGGTAGATGCAGCGACAGCCTCGGTGCCGTTGGCCTCAGTCACGGCGTCGGTTGCGGGCTCCGAGCTGCTCATGGCTTTGACCCCAAGGACGATGATGAAAATGACGGCGGCCAATGCTGCCAGCGCGATCAGTCCCCGGATTGCCAGAGCCTTATCGATGTAGGGCAGAAGACTGCCGCCGGGAGGCTGGAAGGTCGCGGGGTTTTCATCTTTGCTATCACCGGCCTCGGCTTCACTGGCAGTCGATGGCTCGATGGCCGCATCCTTGCTCGCCGAGCCCAAGGTAATGTCCATGCGGCCGTAGATCTCGCGATTCGAGGACTTGGGCTTCTGCTTGCCGTGGCCGAGGGCGTTGTAGTCGCTGATAGTCTTGTCGGGTGAGAGGCCAAGGTAAGCGGCGTAATTGCGCAGAAATCCGCGGACGTAGATCTCGGGCAGGGTGATATCGAACTGATTACTTTCGAATTTGTGTAGGTAATCTCCGCGGATCTTGGTCGCTTCCGCGGCCTCGCGAATGGAGATGCCTTTGCTCTTACGTGCTTCTTCCAGTCGTTCGCCGATAGTCTGCATGAGAGGATGGTGCTGAATTGAGGGGGATTAAGAAACTACGAAATTAAGCAAGAGCAGGAATTCCTTGAGGGGAAGAACGATTTCAAGCGGTTGGGCTTTAGGGGCAAGATGACAGGTGATGAAGAACGGTCTGGATGATGGCAGATGCAGAACAGTTGTTGCGCGTTGCCGATATCCCGAAGGGATGCCGCAGTCAGATGAGACCCGAGGTCAGCGATCCCGGGCTTCACTCGTATCGATTGTTGACCGATGACAAATCTACTCGCTGAGGGCACTGAGCCTCATCTGTCATCTGGCCCTTTACGGCCCACCGTTTCAACCCCGCCCCTGAGCTGTCGCTTAGAATAGTGAATTCGCGGCGACCCCCACGGCGGTGATTGGGCCTTGGTCGGCGAGGCCATCGACGGCGCGGTTCACCTTTTGGATCGTGGACTGGGCTTCGAGGTAGAGCTCATCGTCGTTGATTAGGCGCCCGAGGGTGCCTTCGCCGGAGTTCAGTTTATTCGAGAGCTCTTGGAGATTGCTCATGGTCAGCCGGAGATTTGCTGCCGCCGTCTCGTCGTACATCAACGTGCCGAGCGTGCCTTCGCCGCGCTTGAGGTGGACGACCATCGATTCGGCCTCGGTCATGAAAGCATTGGCGGACTCGGCGGCCGAGCGAATTTCGGCGATAGCCAGCACGAGGTCGTTGTAGCCCTGCTCCTCGGTGAGGAGTTTGCCGAGCGTGCCTTCGCCATCGCGTAGTCGCGTGGTCACGATCTCAAGATTGGTCGTGATGGCATCGATCTTCGCGGCGTTGTCGTCGATCACGGCGTTGAGTTTGCCCATCAAGCCGTCGCTAGAGCCATCCGTTCCGAGCGCGCCGGCAAACTGCGTGAGGGCTTGCTCGACTTTGCGGCCGATTTCGCCGACCTGCGAAATGACCGTATTCAGTCCCGGCGTATCTTCGGAGCGCAGCATGCTTCCTGGCGCGATGGCGCGGGAGTTGGGCGAGCCGAGCGTGAGCGAGACGTAGTTGCTGCCGAGCAATCCGGACATGGCGATGGTGGCCACCGAGTCGGCCGCTACTTCGATGCCATCGGAGATGCGCATCACCACTTCGGCGTGGCGCCCACTAAGTCGGGTGGCTTCGACGGCGCCAACGGTGACGCCGGCGAGACGCACCTCGTCCCCGGCTTTCAACTCTTTGATGGTGGCGAACCGAGTGGTGAGATCGTAGCCGTCATCGCGGCCGAGTTTAGACCCGGTAAGCGATTGGTGGGTGATCCAGATTAGGGCCACGCCGAGCAGAAAAAACAGTCCTACCCGGACCGACATTTGGGCATTGTTCATGATGTTGTCTCCAAGTTTTTGAAGCGGGGATTTTTAAGATCGATTTTGGGGTTAAGAAATTCGGTGATCACGGGGTCAGTGGACTGCCGGTATTCGGCGGGGGCGGCGACGGCATGGAGTTTGCCCCCATGCATCAGGGCCACGCGGTCGGCGATGGTCAGGGCGAGGTCGCGATCGTGGGAGACCACAATACTCGTGACGGCGTATTCCTCGCGGAGGGTAGCGATGATTTCGGCGATGGTGGCGGCCATGGTGGGGTCGAGCTCACTGGTCGGTTCATCGTAGAGCATCAGCTGCGGCTCCATGACCAGCGCCCGGGCGATCGCGACGCGTTTACGCATGCCGCCGGAGAGCGCCGAAGGCATCTTACTCGCGGCGTGTTCGATGGACAGGATGCGCAAAGCGCGCATGACGCGGTCGCGGATCTCTGGCTTCGGGCAGAGGTGATGCTCGTGGGGGTAGAGCGCCAAGTTGTCGTAAACCGACAGGGAATTGAGTAGGGCACCGGATTGAAAAACAAAGGCCAAGGCGAACCGATCGCGGGTCTCGCTTACAACAGGATTATGACCGTTTATTTTGATGCGGCCGGACGTGGGTTTTTCCAAGCCGGCGAGTTGCCGCAGGAGCACGGTTTTGCCCGAACCACTCGGACCCATGATCACAAAAATTTCGCCAGGATTCACGGAAAAGCTTATATCCGTGAGCACCGCCTGGTCGCCGTAGCTTTTGGACAGCTGTTCCACGTCCACGTGCGCCGGGCTACGGTTGGGCTGATTTACAATGGGGTTGCGAGTCGAGGCCATGGCGTTAGGCGAGGAGTTTGGTGATGAAAAAGTCGAGGGTGAGGATGGAGATCAGCGAAAGGACCACCGCCTTGGTGACCGCCAGCCCGATCTCGCGCGGCCCTCCGCGGGTGCGCAGCCCGGTGTTACACGAAATGATCATTACCACGAGGCCGAAGACCTGAGCCTTGATGAGGCCGTCGAGCACATCGCCGAAGGTGACAAAATTCTGCAGGTTGCGAAAAAACGAATCAGCGGATAGCCCGATGAAGTCCACGTATTCGCAGACGAACGCGCCTCCAAACCAGCCGATCAGATTGCCCAGCACCGTAAGCACCGGCATGACTATCAGCACGGCTAAGAGACGGGGCAGGACGAGCAAACGCTCCGGCGGAATGTTCATGGTGGTCAGCGCATCGATTTCCGAATTCACCTGCATCGATGCGAGCTCAGCCGTGACGGCGCTGCCCACCCGCCCGGCCAGAATGATGGACACCATTACCGGTGCGAGTTCCCGCGCCATGGATGCACCGACCAACGCGCCGATAAATTCCTTGGCGCCGAAATCGCGCAGACTGATGCCGGCTTGGAGCGCGAGCACAGCGCCAATGAAGAAACACAGAATCGCGACAATCGGCAGGGATGTGTAGCCGATCAAAAATCCTTGCTCGGCCACCCGCTTGAGAAGACGAGGAGCGGATGGCAGCATCGAAAACGCGCGCCACGTCATGATCAGGCCCGAACCAAAGGCTTCGAGAAAATGGGTAATGCGATTCATGGCGAAAGACCATCGGTCAGCACGCTACTCGCGCGCAGTCCTTTTCCGGCGGGGCGGGATACGCGCAAGAGGCCGGCCAAGATCCCCCATTGGCTGCCGTCGGCGTCGACGCGGTAGTTAAAGAGGGGACCCAAATGAAACTCACGGCTCTGGTGCATATCGCTCCGCGCATAGGTCACCGCATCCCAAAGCCAGGAGTGCCGCAACTCGCCGGGAGCGGTTTGATCATAACGGTAGAGAGCGAAGAGGGGAGACCACAATTGGCGGGTGCGTTCGTTGTGCGGGAAAAATACTTCGATCGGGCTGAGCAGCTGCGTCTGGACGCGACCGGCGCCGTTGTCCCAATGACTCACGAGCGGCCAGAGATGGCGTTTGAAGGCCGGGTCTAAATCGGGCGACTGACGGCTGGTTTGCGTCTCGGAGTGGTAGACAAAATACAGCAATTGTTGTCGCCGGTGATCGAGGTCTTGGCTGTGCCACTGGCGGTCGCGCCACACGGGCCACAGCAGCCAAGTTTGCTCGCGGCTGGGCGATTTGGAGTAGCTGTAGAGAGGAGCCCAACGGTTGACGTAGCGGTTCTCGCCGCGGCCTTGCACCCCCAGCGGCCAGAAAAAATTGGTCTGCTGGTAGGTCACCGGCGAGGTGCGATGGGAATAACCGAAGAAGGGCCACAAGAAGGTCTCACTGATGTAGCCAGCTGAAGTTTCGGTGGCGTAGAACGGGAGCAGGCCCGCGCGGGATGTCGGTTCGGCGGTGTCTAGCTTGTCGTCTTGCCGGTAGAGCAGCGGCCACAGCAGATATTGACGGGAGCTCACGCCGATTTCTTCGCGCTCCCCGAGCAATGGCCACAACGCGAAACCGCGATGATCGCCGCCGCTGATGGTTTTGAAAAAAGGCCACGGTGTGCTGGTCGTAATGGCGCCCTTATTTTCGTAGCGGACGTAGAGCGGAAAGGCCGCCCATTGTACCCGGCTTTGGCCGAAGCGTTGGCTGATATCGCCGTAGAGCGGGAAGACCGCGCGGTAGGACGATGCCTCTTCGCCGGTATCGCGGGAGAAATAGATCGGCCAGATGCTGAAGCTATCCTCCCCGGCGGCGCTCGTTTTCGAGTTGATGAGGTTCAGCAGGGTCCAGCGCGTATTATCATCGGGGGCATCGTGTTCTCGATACCACAGCGGATAGACCACACTTTGAGCCGTCGATCCGTTGGGCGAACGGAAGCTATGGAAAAGGGGGCGCAGCCCGGTCAAAGATTCTCCCTCGGCGTTGCGGGAACCATGGAGCAATGGCCCGAGTGAGCTCCACCGCTCGACCCCGGCCGCATCCGCCGATTGTCCAACCCAGAAAGGCCAATAGTTCCGCTCTTGCATAGGCTCCGCCCGCGCGGAGGTGGCGGTAGCCACCCCGACGACCGCTAACGCAGCGACGAGACGGAATTTCATGGGTTTAGAGGTTGGGGGAGCTCGTAGGTCGGGCGACGAAATAAAGTTAGGAGCCTAACTACGGCAGAAACTCCGCTTTCTCAACCGGTAGTTAAGAAACGACGAGCGAAAGGCGAAAACCCGGGACGGCTGGTCAGAATCAGACGGCCAATGATACGCCGGGGGCGACCGCCACGAATGCGGTGGGATCGAGCTGGGCCTCGGCCAGCGCGGCGACCAAGGCTTCGGGAGGATCGTTGCGACCTTCGTCGGTCAGCTGGAAAGTGCCCCAGTGCACCCCGATGGATTGCAGGGCGCCCACGGTCTGGTGGATACGAACGGCTTCGGCTGGGTTGCAGTGTTGCGCGGCCATAAACCAACGCGGTTCGTAGGCCCCGATGGGGATGATCGCCAAGTCAGGCTCGCCGCAACGATCGTGAATCGCCGCGAACATATGATCATCCCACGCGGTGTCGCCGGCGTAGTAAAAGCTGCGCCCCGCGGCTTGGATAAAAAACCCCGACCACAGCCGAGCGTTGCGTTTGCCGAGCCCGCGGGTGCTCCAGTGGCGGGCGGGAGTTGCCCGCACGTGGAAACCGGGGACAAATTCGTGGGCTTCCCACCAATCGAGCTCCACGATGTGCTTAGCGCCGAAACCGAAACCGCGCAAGAGATCACGGTGACCGAGCGGCGCGACGACCATCGGCGGATGGCTTAGCGCGGCGAAGTGGCGCAGTGAATTCGCGTCGCAATGATCGAAGTGATCATGACTGAGCAGGATCACGTGAATGTCTGGCAAATCGGCTAAAGCCACCGCCGGGGGATGCACGCGTTTGGGGCCGGCCCATTCCATGGGGCTGGTGCGTTTGCTGAAAACGGGATC
>Ga0075118_10001498_pt1 | contig 16460 bp, 14 predicted proteins | sample AntAceMetag02UKE_FD_69794 | JGI IMG/M metagenome (GOLD analysis project Ga0075118, IMG submission 69794) | Saline lake microbial communities from Ace Lake, Antarctica - Antarctic Ace Lake Metagenome 02UKE | ecosystem: Environmental > Aquatic > Non-marine Saline and Alkaline > Saline | place...
GGGGGGGGGGGGAGGACGGCGCCGCTTCACAGTATCAGACGGGAAAGCTCCCGTCCGGCCACCCGGTGTAGGTCCGAAATGGCCATGCAGGGGATATGGGAACGACCGGTCGCGGTGTCGAGACCTTGGCGACTCCTCGGCACGTTCTTCGACGATCGCGGCTCCCGTTCGTGGGATTGGCGCTTGGCAACGGCTGGTCTAGTGTTCCCGTCCCTTCAGGAACGACCCGGCGCGCGGTACACGCGACCCGCCCGAACCGCGCCAGCCAACGGAGAGACCATGGCCACTCTGGAAACTTCGGCCGCCGAGCCGATCATCGTCGAGCGCCGGGGCGGCGTCGGCGTCATCACCTTCAACAACCCGGCGCGCCACAACGCCATGTCGCTCGCCATGTGGCGGGGCGCCGCCGAGGCCATCGGCGCGTTCGCCGGCGACGACGCGGTGCGGTGCGTGGTGTTCACCGGCGCCGGCGACCGGGCGTTCGTGGCCGGCGCCGACATCTCAAAATTCGAGAGCGAGCGGTCGTCGGTCGAGCACATCGAGATCTACAACCAGGCGGTCTCGACCTACCACAAGACGGTCCAGAGCCTGATGAAGCCGACGATCGCGCGGATCGACGGCTACTGCATCGGCGGCGGTCTCGCCATCGCGCTCGACTGCGACATCCGGGTGGCCTCCGATGACGCCCGCTTCGCGGTGCCGGCCGCCAAGCTCGGCATCGGCTACGCGTTCGAGGGCGTGCGCCGGCTGTACGACATCGTCGGCCCGCAGTTTGTCGCCGAGATCTTCTACACCGCCCGCCAGTTCGACGCCGAGGAGGCCCGGATCATGGGCCTGGTGAACCGGGTGGTGCCGAAGACCGAGCTCGACGACGCGGTCTGGCCGCTGGCCGAGCGCATCGCCGGCAACGCGCCGTTGTCGATCGCGGCGGTCAAGCACTGCCTGATGGAACTGGCCAAGCCGCAACGGGACTGGGATGTCGAGGCGGTCAACCGGACCGTCGCAAAATGCTTCGACAGCTCGGACTACAAGGAGGGCCGCACCGCCTTCATGGAGAAGCGCAAGCCGAACTTCAGCGGCAGCTGAGAGCCCCTCAGAACCCCCGCCTGCCCGTGAACGGCCGGCCGGTGGCGAGCGAGACCAGGTGGGCGGCCATCAGCAGGGCGACCACCACCGCCACCACCTGGACCGCGGTCCACGGGACCAGGGGGGGATCGAGGCTCAGGCGCGGGCGGCGCTGCATGATCCAGCCGAGCACGGCGAGCCCGAGCGAGGCCGCCAGCACGGCGAGGGTGGTTTCAAGCGGCATGGACGTGATGACCGGGGACGAGGAGACGCAGCGATGACCGACAAGGCGACGGTTGGCAAGACGGCGTACGATCCGGCAACCTTCAGGCTGCCGACCTGGAGCGAGCGCCTCGAGGCCTTCCGGGCCGGTGACGACCGGCCGAGCGACTGTCTCGCGCGCTGCCTCTCGACCATCGCCGAGCGCGAGCCCGTGGTGCAGGCCTGGGTGACGCTGAACGAGCCGGGCGCGATGGCGGCGGCGGAGGACTCCGACCGGCGCTGGAAGACGGGATCGCCGCTGTCGCCGATCGATGGCATGCCGGTCGGCGTCAAGGACCTGTACATGACCCGCGACATGCCGACACAAATGGGCAGCCCGCTCTACGCCGGGCGCACCACCGGCGAGGACTCGGCCTGCGTCCAGGCGCTCCGCCTGGCCGGCGCCGTCATCCTCGGCAAGACCGTCACCACCGAGCTCGGCTTCTCCCACCCCGGGCCGACCACCAACCCGTTCGACGCCGCACGCACCCCCGGCGGCTCGTCCTCCGGCTCGGCGGCGGCGGTCGGGGCCGGGATGGTGCCGGCGGCGCTCGGCAGCCAGGTTGTCGGCTCGGTGATCCGGCCGGCCGGGTTCTGCGCCAACACCGCCATCAAGCCGACGCTCGGCGCCCTGCACCGCGGCGAACGCCAGGGCCTGAGCCACAGCCATCTCGGGGTGCACGCCGCCGGCATCGAGGACATGTGGGCGGTGACCCACGCCATCGCCCGGCTGAGCGGCGGCGATCCGGGCTCACCCGGCCTGTACGGGCCGGAGGCTGCCCCAGGGGCGATGGCGCCGCGCAGCCTGATCGTGGTCGAGAGCGAGGGCTGGGAGCAGACCGACGATGCCACCCTCGCCGCCTTCGAGCGGCTGCTCGAGGCGGTCGCCGCCGCCGGTGTCACGCTGATCCGCCGCCAGGGCCGGGCCGACCTCGAGGCGTTCGAGCGCGAGATCGCCGAGAGCCTGCTGCTGTGCCGGGACATCTGCGGCTGGGAATTGCGCTGGACGCTGCGCAACCTCGCCCGGAAGGACATCACCATGCTCAGCCCGAGCATGCGGGTCCGGCTTGAGCTGGCCGAGGCCATGAGCATCGACGACTACCGCGCCGCCCTGGCGAAGCGCGAAGCGATGCGCGCCCGGTTCCGCGCCGTCGCCGCCACCGCCGATGCCATGATCACGCTGTCCTCGACCGGGCCGGCGCCGTTCATGGAGGGCAACTCCGGCAAGGGCGAGCCCGGCATCACCCACACCACCGGGCTGCCGGCGTTCAACGCCTGGACCTCCGCGATCGGCTGCCCCGCCGTCACGGTGCCGATGCTGGCGGTCGAGGGGATGCCGGTCGGGGTGCAGATCGTCGGCCGCCACGACGAGGACTGGCGCACCACCGGGATCGCCCGCTGGCTGAAGGAGACGGTGGCGCCGGTGGCGGGGTGACGCGCGGCCCGTCTCGGCCGGAATGACGAATGGCAGGGCAGGCCCGCCGTGGCGTGCGGCGGTCGGGGGCGCGCTCGCTTGTTTGTCATCATTCCGGACGGGCGCGCCGCCCCGGCGCGGCCGAGCCGGAACCCAAGAAGCGACCAGCCCCCTACTCGTAGCTCCTGAGATCGGCGATCACCTTGCCGTCGTTCGGCAGCTCGCCCGGTCCGACCAGCCGCACCGCGCCGCGCAGCTTGGTGACGGCGGACAGGGTGGCTGCGACCGCCTCGGCCAGTCCTTCGGGCGAACCGGCGACCTCGCAGACCAGGGTCATGCTGTCCTGGCCCTTCGCGCCGGTGACCTCCAGACGCACCCTGGCGATCTCCGGGTGGCGCCTGGCGACCTCGGCAACCTGCGCCGGGTGCACGAACATGCCCTTGATCTTGGTGGTCTGGTCGGCCCGGCCCATCCAGCCCTTGATGCGCAGATTGCTGCGCCCGCACGGGCTGATGCCGGGCAGCGCGGCCGAGAGGTCGCCGGTGCCGAAGCGGATCAGCGGGTAGTCCGGGTTCATCACCGTGACCACCACCTCGCCGACCTCGCCGTCGGGAACCGGCGAGCCGGTGCCCGGGCGGACGATCTCGACGATCGCGCCCTCGTCGGAGATCAGCCCCTCCTTCGCCTCGGATTCGTAGGCGATCAGACCGACATCGGCGGTGGCGTAGGCCTGCAGCACGGCAACACCGAGGTCCATCAATTCCGCCCGCAGGCTGGGTGGCAGCGCTTCGCCCGAAACCAGCCCGCGTTTCAGGGAAGCGACGTCGGCGCCGGTCTCGCGCGCCTTCTCCAGGATGATGCGCAGGAAAGACGGCGTGCCGATGTAGTTGCGCGGCTTCAACCCGGCGATCGCCTGGACCTGCTGCTCGGTGTTGCCGACGCCGGCCGGGAACACCGGGCAGCCGAGGGCGTGCGCGCCGCTCTCGGCGATCCGGCCGGCCGGGGTGAGGTGGTAGGCGAAGGTGTTGTGGACCAACTCACCCTTGCGGAAGCCGGCGGCGAACAGCGCGCGCGCAAAGCGATACGGGTCGGTACCGTGGCCCTCCGGCTCATAGATCGGCCCCGGCGACATGAACAGCCGGGCCAGCTTCTCGACCGGCGTGGCGTTGAGGCCGCCGAGCGGCGGATCGGCGCTCTGCAGTTCCATCAGGTCGGACTTGCGGAGCACCGGCAGGGCGGCGAGCGCCTCGCGGCCGGTGACGGCGGCCGGGTCGACATCGGCGAGCGCCCGCCCGAAATGCGCGCTGTTGGCCTTGGCGTGGGCGATCTGGCGCGGCAGGCACTCGGCCAGAGACGCCGCGCGGGCGTCGGCGCTGCGGGTCTCGAGGTCGTCGTAGTGCTCGGCCATCGCGGCCTCTCCTGTTCTGGCGGCGGCGCGGCCTCGGTCGTTCAGCCGAGCCAGCGCTTGCGGCGGCGGTACTGCTTGACGTCGCGGAAACTGCGGCGGCCCTCGCCACCGAGGCCGAGGTAGAACTCCTTGACGTCCTCGTTGTTGCGCAGGGTGTCGGCGGCACCCTCCATCACCACCCGGCCGCTCTCCAGGATGTAGCCGTAGCGGGCGTAGCGCAGCGCCACGTTGGTGTTCTGCTCGGCCAGCAGGATGGTGACGCCCTCCTGCTCGTTGATCGACTTCACGATCTCGAAGATCTGCTCGACCAGCTGCGGGGCGAGGCCCATCGACGGCTCGTCGAGCAGGATCATCTTCGGCCGGCTCATCAGCGCGCGGCCGATCGCCGTCATCTGCTGCTCGCCACCGGAGGTATAGCCGGCCTGGCTGGAGCGGCGCTCCTTCAGGCGCGGGAAATAGGCATAGACCTTCTCAAGGTCCTCGGCGATCTGCCGGCGCTTGCCGCCGTGGATGAACGCGCCGGTCAGCAGGTTCTCCTCGACCGTCAGGTGGCCGAAGCAGTGGCGCCCTTCCATCACCTGGATAACGCCGCGGCGCACCAGCTCGTTCGGCGTCAGCTGGTCGATCCGCTCGCCGCCGTAGGTGATGCTGCCTTTCGTGACCTCGCCGCGCTCGACGCGGAGCAGGTTGGAGATCGACTTCAGGGTGGTCGACTTGCCGGCGCCGTTGGCGCCCAGCAGGGCCACGATGCCACCCTCCGGAACGCTCAGGGACACGCCTTTCAGCACCAGGATGACGTGGTTGTAGATCACCTCGATGTTGGTCACCGACAGCAGCGGCGGCGCTGTCTCGGCCTGGCCGGCCTGCGACGGGGCGAGTGTCATCGGTGTCTCCGGCTCCGGAAAAAGAGCGGCCGGCGGCAACCGCCGCCGGCCGGGAGGCGCACCGGTCAGTTGCAGGCGACCGGCGTGATGTTCTTCTCCTTGGCGTAGGCAGCCGACGCCGCCTTCACCATCGGCAGCAGCACCGCGTCATCGGCGGTGTACCAGTCGGAGGTGAACGCCCAAGCCTTGCCGTCCCAGGTCTGGATGCGGCCGGAGCGCGCACCCTCGTGGTCCGAGCAGCTGATCTTGATCGGCCGCAGCATGCCGTCGAAGCCGAGTTCCTTCAGGCGAGCCTCGGTGATGTTCAGGTTCTCCAGGCCCCAGCGGGTCTGCTCGCCGGTCATCGGCTTGTTGCCGTACTTCGCCATGGCGGTCCGGATCGCCTCGGTGCCGACCATCGCGTTGACCAGGCCGCGGTTGTAGAGCACTTCGCCGACATCGTCCCAGTTCGTGCTGCCCTTGCCGGCGTCGTAAAGGGTCTTCTTGACGTCGGCGTGGACGGCGTAGAGCCCGGCACCGTGCTGCAGGGTGATGGCGTTGTAGCCCTTGGCGCCGTCACCGGCCGGCTCGACGTCCGGCTCGGCACCCGACCACCACACGCCGAACATCTGCTCGCGCGGGTAGCCGACGCCCGCGGCCTCCTTGATCGAGGTGGAGTTCATGACGCCCCAGCCCCACAGCAGCACGTAGTCCGGACGGTTGCGCCGGATCTGCAGCCAAGTCGCCTTCTGCTCGACTCCGGGGTGGGTAACCGGCATCGGGGTGAACTCGAAGCCGTGCATCTCGGCCCGCTTCTGCAACAACGGGATCGGCTCCTTGCCGTAGGGCGAGTCGTGGTAGACCAGGACGATCTTCTTGCCCTTGAGCTTGTCGAGGCCGCCGTTCTTCTGGCCCAGGTGCTGGACGATCAGGTCGGCGGCGCTCCAGTAGGTGCCGAGCAGCGGAAAGTTCCACTGGAACACCGACCCATCGCGGGATTCCGAGCGGCCATATCCCATCGAGATCACCGGGATCTTGTCGACCGGGGCCTTCTCGGTCAGCGCGAAGGTGATGCCGGTCGACAGCGGGTTGACGTAGGCGGTACCGGTCGGGCCGTTGTTCTTCAGGCGCTCATAACATTCGACGCCACGGTCGGTGGCATAACCGGTGTCGCACTCCTCGTACTGGATCTTCACGCCGTTGATGCCGCCGTCGCGGGCGTTGATCAGCGCGTAGTAGTCGGCCATCCCGTTCGCGAACGGGATGCCGTTCGGCGCGTACGCGCCAGTCCGGTAGACCAGTCCGGCGAGGTACTGCTCGCCTTCGGCCGCCGCGGGCGTCGCCATCGACAGGCCGAACAGGGCAGCCGCGGCGCCCCCCATCATCCAGTGAGCTAGCTTCATTATGCGAGTCCTCCTCTGTTTGGCCATCTTTGTGACCTTATGGAAAAAGTGTCGTTCCTTAGGGTGGTCGATGTCCATGCGGAATCGCCGCCCCCGGCGCGCCCTGTCAGTACGGGAACGGCCACAACCGCAGCTTCTCCTTGAACACCGCCCACATCCGCGCCAAGCCATGGGGCTCGACGATCAGGAAGAAGACGATCATCGCCCCGAACACCATGAACTCGATGTGCGAGATCAGCGCCGTCGACATCGGAATCCCCAGCCAGCCGGGGATCTGGTTCAGCAGGATCGGGGTCAGAACGATGAACGCGGCGCCGAGGAACGACCCGAGGATCGAGCCGAGGCCGCCGATGATCACCATGAACAGGATCTGGAACGACCGGTTTATGTCGAAGGCCAGCGGCTCCCAGGAGCCGAGCCGCAGGAACCCCCACATCGCGCCGGCGACGCCGATCATGAACGAACTGACGGCGAACGCGCTCAGCTTCACCAGCAGCGGCCGGATCCCGATGATTTCGGCGGCGATGTCCATGTCGCGGATCGCCATCCAGGTCCGGCCGATCTGGCCGCGCACCAGGTTCAGGGCGACGATCGTCAGGAAGATCACCATGCCGAGGATCAGGAAGTAGCGTTGCTCCGGGGTGGCGATCGGCATGCCGAACACCGACAGGTCGCCGACGGCGACCGAGCCCGAAGCGGTGTAGTTGGTGAACCAGCCGACCCGCGCGAACACCCAGTCGAGGAAGAACTGCGCCGCCAGGGTCGCCACCGCGAGGTAGAAGCCCTTGATCCGCAGCGACGGCAGGCCGAACACGATGCCGACCGCGGCCGCCATGAGGCCACCGAACAGGAACACCACGATCAGGTTGTTGATCTCCGGGACCCGCAGCCAGAGATTGTAGGCGGCATAGGCGCCCACCGCCATGAACGCCCCGGTCCCGAGCGACACCTGCCCGCAATAGCCGACCAGGATGTTCAGCCCGACCGCCGCCAGCGACAGGATCAGGAACGGGATCAGGATCTCGGTGTACAGGTACGGGGTGGCGACGAACGGCACCACCCCCAGGGCGGCGGCCAGGATCGCCAGGATGATCCAGCGGTCATGGACGATGCGGAAGATCCGCTGGTCCGACTCGTAGGTGGTCTTGAACTGCCCAGTTTCCCGATAGAGCATGACTGCCGATCTCCGACGCTCAAACGCGCTCGATGATGCGCTCGCCGAACAGGCCCTGCGGCCGGAACAGCAGGAATGCCAACGCCAGGACGTAGGCGAACCAGTTCTCGATGCCGCCGCCGAACATCGAGCCGACATAGACCTCGGCCAACTTCTCGCCGGCGCCGATGATCAGGCCACCGATGATCGCGCCCGGCACCGAGGTGAAACCGCCCAGGATCAGCACCGGCAGCGCCTTCAGCGCCACCAGGGCGATCGAGAACTGCACCCCGAGCTTGGCGCCCCACATCATGCCGGCGACCAGCGCAACCAGCCCAGCCACCGTCCAGACGATCAGCCAGATGTAGTTCAGCGGGATGCCGACCGACTGCGCGGCCTGGTGGTCGTCGGCGACGGCGCGCAGCGCCCGCCCGATCCGGGTCTTCTGGAAGAACACCGCCAGGACCGCCACCAGGATGCCGGCGATCACCGCCGCCATCAGCTCGTAGGGATCGACCAGCAGTCCGCCCGGGAAAACGTCCTCGAACAGGAAGATCGGATCCTTCGAGAGGAACAGGTCGATCTTGTAGATGTCGCTGCCCCAGATGGTCTGGCCGAAGCCGTCGAGGAAGAAGGTGATCCCGATCGTCGCCATGAACAGGATGATGCCTTCCTGGTTGATCAACTGGCGCAGGACCAGACGCTCGATGGCGAAGGCGAGCGCCATCATGATGAGCGCGGACAGCGCGAGCGCGATCGGGAACGCCACCCAGCCCAGCGTCGGCGCCATCCACTCCTGAAGCCGGGCCATCGCCAGGGCGGCGAACAGCACCATCGCGCCCTGGGCGAAGTTGAAGACGCCGGAGGCCTTGAAGATCAGGACGAAGCCGAGCGCCACCAGCGAGTACAGCACGCCGGTCAACAGGCCGCCGAGCAGCACTTCGAGAAACGCACCCATTGTCTGGAGACCCCCTTAGTGGCTCACGCCGAGATAGGCGTCGATGACCTGCTGGTTCGCCCGCACCTCCGCCGGCGTGCCATCGGCGATCTTCCGGCCGTAATCGAGCACCACCACCCGGTCGGAAATGTCCATCACCACGCCCATATCGTGCTCGATCAGGACGATCGTGGTCCCGAACTCCTCGTTCACCTCGAGGATGAAGCGCGACATGTCCTGCTTCTCCTCGACGTTCATGCCGGCCATCGGTTCGTCGAGCAGCAGGATCTCCGGCTCCATCGCCAGGGCGCGACCGAGTTCGACGCGCTTCTGCAGGCCGTAGGGGAGCCGGCCGACGGGCGTGCGCCGGATCGCCTGGATCTCCAGAAAGTCGATGACCCGCTCGACGAACGCCCGGTGCTCCATCTCCTCGCGCTGCGCCGGCCCCCAGTACAGAGCCTGCCAGAGGAGGTTCCGCTTCATCTTCAGCACGCGCCCGGTCATCAGGTTGTCGAGCGTCGACATCCCGCGGAACAGCGCGATGTTCTGGAACGTCCGGGCGACGCCGTTGGCGGCGGCGAAATGCGGGTCCATGGCCGGCATCTTTCGGCCCTTGAAGGTGATCGATCCCGCGCGCGGCTTGTAGAAACCGTTGATGCAGTTGAGCATCGACGACTTGCCGGCGCCATTCGGGCCGATGATCGCCAGGATCTCGCCCTTTCGCACCTCGAAGCTGACGTCGTCGATAGCCTTCACGCCGCCGAAGCCGAGTTCGATGTTTTCGAGGGTCAGCACCGCCTCGCCGAACACCCGGCGGTCATCCGCCGGCGCCGTCACCGCGCTATCCGCTTCCGCCACGGTCAACTCGCCTTCCTGAGTTCCGCCGCCGGCGTATCGCCGACATCCATGATCCGCATGTCCGCCACCACCCGGCCCTTGCGGCCGTCCTCGAAGGTCACCTCGGTGTCGAGATGGGCGGTGGTCACCGGGCTGTAGAGCGCCTCGATCAACTGGTCGTAGCGCTCGCCGACCACGCTGCGCCGCACCTTGCGGGTGCGCGTCAGTTCGCCGTCGTCGGCGTCGAGTTCCTTGTAGAGCAGCAGGAACCGCCGGACCCGCTGGCGTTCCGGCAGTGTCCGGTTGACCCGCTCGACCTCAGCGGCGATCAGGTCGTAGACCCGCGGCTCGGCCGACAGGCCGGTGTAGGAGGTGAACCCGATGCGGCTCTTCTCGGCCCATTTGGCGACGATCGAGAACCGCACGCAGATGATCGCGGTCAGGTACTCGTGGCCGGACCCGAGGATCACCGCCTCGCCGACATAGGGCGAGAACTTCAGCTTGTTCTCGATGTACTGCGGCGAGAAACGCACTCCGCCGGCGGTCTCGGCGATGTCCTTGAGGCGGTCGATCACCACCAGCCTGCCCTTGGCGTCGAAATAGCCGGCGTCGCCGGTGTGCATCCAGCCGTCGCGCAGATCGGCAGCGGTGGCCTCGGGGTTGCGAAAATAGCCGGTGAACATGTTGGGGTGGCGGGTGACGATCTCGCCGACGCCCTCCGGGTCGGGGTTGAGGATCGTGACCTCGCAGCCCTGGAACGGCGGGCCGACCGTGTCGACGTCGAGGTCCTCGCCGGTCTGCAGGGTGTAGGCGCCGAGCGTCTCGGTCTGGCCGTACAGCTGCTTCAGCGGCACGCCCATGGCCAGGAACAGCTTGAAGGTCTCCGGCCCCATCGCCGAGCCGCCGGTCGCCGCCGACCGCACCCGGCTGAAGCCGAGGCGATCGCGCAGGGTACTGAACAGCATGACGTCGGCGAGTGTGGAGCGGCGCCCCTCCTCGATCGCCTTCATGCCGAGCTTCAGGCCCTTATCGAAGATCCACTGGTTGACCGAAGAGGCGTCCATGATGCGGGCGCGCATGTCGGCGGCGATCTGCTCCCACAGCCGCGGCGCCAGCAGCAGGAAGGTCGGGCCGATCTCGCGGAGGTCCTGGAACATGGTCTCCTGGCTCTCCGGGAAGTTCACCGTCATCCGGGCGACCAGCCCGAAGCCGACGCAGTACACCTGCTCCATGATCCACGGCAGCGGCAGCACCGACACGTACTCGTCGGAGTGGTCCTTGGGATCGGCCTGCAGGTAGATGATGGCGTGCCGGATGAAGCGGCCGTGCGGCAGCATCGCCAGCTTCGGGTTGGCGGTGGTCCCGGAGGTGGTGCACAGGATCGCCACGTCCTCGCCGGAGGTCGCGTCCACCAGCGCGTCGAAGGCGCCCGGGTCGGCCGCGTGCAGCCGCTCGCCGCGTTCCTCGAGCGCCGCCATCTCGTGCAGCCGCGGGTCGGTCTGCTTGCCCATGCCGCGGCTGTCGGCGTAAGCGATGTGCTCGACCGTGGCGACCTTCTCGGCGAGCCCGATCAGCTTGTCGACCTGCTCCTCGTCCTGGGCGTACACCAGCTTGGCGCCGGCGTAGCCGACCAGGTAGCCGACCTCCTCCTCCAGCGCGTCCCGGTAAATGCCGAGGGTCATGGCGCCGACGGCGTGGGCCGCGATCTCGGTCGCGATCCAGTCGACGTCGTTGTCGCCGACCAGCGCCACCACGTCGCCGGGCCCGATCCCGAGGTCGTGGAACGCCAGCGCCAGCCGCCGCACCTTGGCCAGATAGCCGGCCCAGGTGGTTTCGTGCCAGATGCCGTATTCCTTCAGCCGCAACGCCACCTCGTCCGGATGGCTCCGGGCGTTGTGCCGAAGCACCTTCGGCGTCGTGTCGTGGACCGACGGATCAAGATTGCTCATCGAGCAAAGTCCTCCCCTGTCTCCGGTCGAACAGGAAGGAGGGGAGACGCCCGCGGTGACCGCGGTGCCGTTCATCCCAGTCGCGCTCCATCCCTGGTCGGCCGATCGCCCTGTCGCCGGTCGCGTTGCCCGCGGCTCAGCCGGACGATCGCTCGTCTTTCGTACCCTTCCGTCCGCTTCGACGGAGCATCTCGATTACGCGAATTCCCGTGAACTCGCAAGCGACCACGCCACCTTCCGCCTCAGTCGCGGGACCGGAAGAACGGCGATCCGACCGACAGGAAAACCTCGCGCCCAAAGCTTCCAAGCATCGCCACCGTCATCCACAGCTGGTCGACCGTGCCCTGGCCCAGGGTCAGCGGGGCGGTCAGCCGGAAATATCGAAAAGCTTCGGCGCCCGGCATGGTGCTGCGGATTTCGTGCAGGAGAGGCCGGCGGGCGGCCACGGCGTCCTGATACTGGCGGGTGATCAGATCCCCATAGGCCGGGGGAAGCAGGTCGACCGTCCGCCAGCCGGTGGCGTCGTAGCCGAGCGCCCCGACCATCGCGGAGCCGAACATCCGGTAGCGGAACTCCCCTGAAGCGAGGACATCGGCGATGCCGATCTGCCCGATAGCGTCCGGCATGCGTTCGAGTTCCAGCGCGCTGCGCTGTGGCAACCCGTCGATCTTGGGCGCCCGTTCCCAGGCGTCATACGCCGAGAGCAGACGCGGATGCGGCGCACTCAAAGGGTCGTGGGTCACCGAGTCGAAGCGCCCATAGTCGCCGCGTGACGGCGGTGCGCTCATGCTTTCCCCACCTCGTATCACCAACTCGCACCGACGGCGGCCGCGGTCCGGCGCGCACGTTCAGCCTGGAGGTCTCGATACCATAAATTATGCCAGCCGGAAATTATGCCCGCCGGCATCCGCGCGGTTCCGCGCCGCGGCGGGCTTGCCTTCGCGACCGGAAGCCCCTAAGCCGCCGGCCATGACTGTTCCAGACTCCGACTGCTGGCTGACGGCGGGTGGCCACCGCGTCTACGCCGCCCGGATCCCCGCCGGAGCGGGCGCCGCCGACCTGCCGCCGATCGTGTTTCTGCACGAGGGTCTTGGCGCCGTCACCATGTGGAGGGACTTCCCGGCCCGGCTCTGCGCAGCGACCGGCCGCGCCGGGCTGGTGCTGGATCGCTGGGGCCATGGCCGGGCCGACCCGCTGGACGGGCCGGTGCGCGGCAGCCGGCCGCTGGATTATCACGCTCGCGAGACCGCGGCGCTGGTCGAAATCCTCGACCGGTTCGAGATCCCGCGCGCCGTGCTGTTCGGCCACTCCGACGGCGGCACCATCGCCCTGCTGGCCGCCGCCGACGCGCCGCAACGGATTGCGGCCTGCGTCACCGAGGCCGCCCACGTCTTCGTCGAGGCGGTCACGCTCGCCGGCATCCGCGAGGCGCTCGCCGCCTACGAGGCGCCTGATAGCCGTCTGCGCGCCGGCCTCGCCCGCCACCACGGCGAGGAGCGCGTCGACCGGGTGTTCTACGGCTGGGCCGACGCCTGGCTGTCGCCGCCGTTCGCCGGCTGGGAGATGACCGGCCGTCTGGCCGGGATCCGCTGCCCGGTCCTGGCGATCCAGGGGCTCGACGACCAGTACGGAACGCCAGAGCAGGTGCACGCCATCGTCGCCGGGGTTTCCGGTCCGGCCGAGCCGCTGCTGATCGCTGGCTGCGGCCACTCGCCCCACCTGGACTCGGCACCGGCGGTGATGCAGGCGGTGCGCCGCGTGGTCACCGGCGCTTGATCGTTTGCCGCGCCCCTTCCGAAAAGCCGGCCGCATGACTATAAGGAGCGCGCGCATTCCCCGAAGGAGCCGACCGGGCCGAGGCGCACCTCGGACGGCCGCGCAGTCGATCTATAGGAGACAGCCGTGACTGCTGGCCTGGATAGCTTCAAAGCCAAGTCGACGCTCGACGTCGCTGGAAAGAAATACACCTACTACAGCCTCGGCGCCCTGGCCGCGGCGCACCCCGAGGTGGCGCGCCTGCCGTACTCGCTGAAGGTGCTGCTGGAGAACCTGCTGCGCCACGAGGACGGCGTTACGGTGTTCCGGGAGGACATCGAGGCGCTCGCCGGCTGGGCGAAGCAACGCACCTCCAACCGCGAGATCGCCTACCGCCCGGCGCGGGTGCTGATGCAGGACTTCACCGGCGTGCCGGCCGTGGTCGACCTCGCCGCCATGCGCGACGCGATGGCGAAGCTCGGCGGCGACCCCACCAAGATCAACCCGCTGTCGCCGGTCGACCTGGTGATCGACCATTCCGTGATGGTCGACGCCTACGGCGGCGCCGACAGCTTCAAGACCAACGTCGCCCTGGAGTTCGAGCGCAACAAGGAGCGCTACGAGTTCCTGAAGTGGGGACAGAAGGCGTTCGACAACTTCCGGGTCGTGCCGCCGGGCACCGGCATCTGCCACCAAGTCAACCTGGAGTACCTGGCGCAGACCGTGTGGACCAAGACCGAGAACGGCGAGACCGTCGCCTATCCGGACACCCTGGTCGGCACCGACAGCCACACCACCATGGTCAACGGCCTGGCCGTGCTCGGCTGGGGCGTCGGCGGCATCGAGGCGGAGTCCTCGATGCTCGGCCAACCGGTGTCGATGCTGGTTCCCGAGGTCATCGGCTTCAAGCTGACCGGCAAGCTGCCGGAGGGCGCCACCGCCACCGACCTTGTGCTGACCGTCACCCAGATGCTCCGCGCCAAAGGCGTGGTCGGCAAGTTCGTCGAGTTCTACGGCCCCGGCCTGGACGAGCTGCCGCTCGCCGACCGCGCCACCATCGCCAACATGGCGCCGGAGTACGGCGCCACCTGCGGGTTCTTCCCGATCGACAAGGAGACCCTCGCCTACCTGCGCTTCACCGGGCGTGACGAGGACCGGGTGAAGCTGGTCGAGGCCTACGCCAAGGCCCAGGGCATGTGGCGCGAGAAGGGGGCACCGGATCCGGAGTTCACCGACACCCTCGGCCTTGACCTGTCGACCGTGGTGCCGTCGCTCGCCGGCCCGAAGCGCCCGCAGGACCGGGTGCTGCTGACCGAGGCGAAGGCGAGCTTCGAGGCATCGCTGAAGAAGGTCTTCGGCGACGGCACCGGCACCGTCCGCTCGGTCCCGGTCGAGGGCTCCGACCACGCGCTGAGCGACGGCGACGTGGTGATCGCCGCCATCACCAGTTGCACCAACACCTCGAACCCGAGCGTGCTGATCGCCGCCGGCCTGGTCGCCCAGAAGGCGCACGCCAAGGGCCTCAAGGTGAAGCCATGGATCAAGACCTCGCTGGCTCCGGGCAGCCAGGTCGTGACCGACTACCTGGATGCCGCCGGCCTGTCCAGCGCGCTCGACGCCATGGGCTTCAACCTGGTCGGCTACGGCTGCACCACCTGCATCGGCAACTCGGGCCCGCTGTCCGATCCGATTGCGGCCGCGGTGGAATCCGGCGATCTGGCGGTCTGCTCGGTGCTGTCCGGTAACCGCAACTTCGAGGGCCGGGTCAACCCGCACGCCAAGGCGAACTATCTGGCCTCGCCGCCGCTGGTGGTCGCCTACGCCATCGCCGGCTCGATGCTGGTCGACCTGACCAGGGACCCGCTCGGCACCGGCAGCGACGGCCAGCCGGTCTATCTGAAGGACATCTGGCCGACCAGCCACGAGATCGAGGCACTGATCCAGGCCAAGCTGACCCCGGCGATGTACCGCGGGCGCTACGCCAACGTGTTCGACGGCGGCGAGGAGTGGCAGGCGGTCGAAGTCTCGGGCGGCCTCACCTACGACTGGGATTCCAGTTCGACCTATGTCCAGAACCCGCCCTACTTCGTCGGCATGTCGAAGGAGCCGGGCGCCATCGAGGACATCAGGGGGGCGCGCGTCCTGGCCCTGCTCGGCGACTCGATCACCACCGACCACATCTCGCCGGCCGGCTCGATCAAGAAGGACGGCCCGGCGGGCGACTACCTGATCGAGCGGCAGATCCGGCCGCTGGACTTCAACTCCTACGGCGCCCGCCGCGGCAACCACGAGATCATGATGCGCGGCACCTTCGCCAACGTCCGTCTCCAGAACGAGATGGTGCCGGGGGTGACGGGCGGCATGACCCGCTACATCCCGACCGGCAAGCCCATGGCGCTTTACGAAGCCGCCATGAAGTACCAGGAGGCGGGCATGCCGCTGGTGGTGATCGGCGGCAAGGAATACGGCACCGGCTCGTCGCGCGACTGGGCGGCCAAGGGTACCAAGCTGCTCGGCGTGAAGGCCGTGATCGTCGAGAGCTTCGAGCGCATCCACCGCTCGAACCTGGTCGGCATGGGCGTGCTGCCGCTGCAGTTCCCGAAGGGCGTCGACCGCAAGTCGCTCGGCCTGACCGGCGAGGAGACCTTCGACATCACCGGCATCGAGGGTGGCATCACCCCGCTGATGACGGTGAACTGCACGATCCACTATGCCGACGGATCGACCAAGACCATCGACCTGCTGTGCCGGATCGATACCGTCAACGAGGTCGACTACTACCGCCACGGCGGCATCCTGCAATACGTGCTGCGCAACCTGTCGACGGCTGCGTAACCGCCGACCGACAGCCGAGACCAGGACGGGCGCTCCCTCGGGGGCGCCCGTTCGCGTTTCGGGCCGCTATTCCTCGTAGGCGATGTAGCGGACGATCTTCCAGCTGCCGTCCGGTTGCCGGTGGAAGATGTCCATGCCCGGCTCCACCGATGTCGCGAGGGCGGTCGCCCCGGCGGGCCGGACGGTGAGGGTCCACACCAGCCGCACCACCGCCTGGTCGCCGGAGACCAGAACCTCCTTCACCTGGGGCGCGGCGTAGCTGTAGGTCCGCTTCTGGTCGGCCAGCGACCGCTTCAGCAACGCGCAGATATCCGCGTAGCCGCGCTCCTCGAAGCCCCGGTAGTCGTAGCGCAGGTCGGTCGAGAACAGATCGCAGATCCGATCGGCGCGACCGGCGTTGAAGTCGTCGGTCCATCGCTCGAGGGTGGCCCGCAGCGCGGCCTCGTCCTCGCTCACGTCGGCCTGTACCGAGACCGGAACCAGCAAGGCCAGCGCGGCGAGGCATCTCAAGGCAAGGCGCATCGAAGCCCCCTTTTCTCTCGGCGATCGCCGCCGGACGGCGCCGTTGCGGGGAATCGCG
>Ga0075118_10001499_pt1 | contig 16457 bp, 8 predicted proteins | sample AntAceMetag02UKE_FD_69794 | JGI IMG/M metagenome (GOLD analysis project Ga0075118, IMG submission 69794) | Saline lake microbial communities from Ace Lake, Antarctica - Antarctic Ace Lake Metagenome 02UKE | ecosystem: Environmental > Aquatic > Non-marine Saline and Alkaline > Saline | place...
CTCCCCTTCCCCGCGGCAACATTCGACGTCACCTACTCATCAAATGTGGCCGAGCATGTGGCTGATCCGTGGCGCATGGCCGATGAAATGGTGCGTGTCACCAAACCGGGCGGCACCGTGGTGTTGTCCTACACGCTGTGGTGGGGTCCATGGGGCGGGCACGAAACAGCTCCTTGGCACTACCTAGGCGGGCACCGAGCTGCGCGCAGGTACCGGCGCGTGCGCGGCCACGATCCGAAAAATATTTTCGGCACCAGTCTGTTCCCGGTAACTGCAGCAGCGGGAATGCGGTGGTCCCGGCAACACCCCGATGTGGATCTCATCGCTGCGGTGCCTCGCTATCTACCCGATTGGAGTCGCTGGATTCTGCGCGTGCCGCTGATCGGTGAAGTCTTCAGCTGGAACCTGCTCCTGGTCCTGCGTCGGCGCAATCCCAGGTCGCTGGAGTGAGCGAAACGAACACAACGGGAGTTGTCTCAACGCCGGCCTCGGCCTCGCCGGTGCAATCTGGTGGTGCGAACGAGCGATTCCTGTCGCGTTGGCGATATGTGGCTGTGTCTCTTGGCCTGATCGCCCTGGCGTTCACCCAAAATCCCGGCCGAATCGCGGCGGACACAAAACTGGATCTTTTCGTTGATCCCGGGGGCCTGATGTCTCGGTCCCTAACGCTGTGGGAACCGTTGGGATTTTTCGGCCAGTTACAAAACCAGGGGTATGGCTATCTCTTCCCGATGGGTCCCTTCTTCTGGTTCTTTGATCTGCTTGGCATGCCCGGATGGGTTGCTCAGCGCCTGTGGTGGTCAGTGCTGCTCGTGGTCGCTTTTGCTGGCGCGGCCCGGGTCATTCAAGCGCTAGGCATTCCAACGTTCACGCCGGTTGCTATCGGCGCGCTGAGCTACGCCCTAGCCCCACGGATGATGACCGAACTGACGGTATTTTCCGCCGAGGTGGTGCCCTTCGCCTTGGCGCCCTGGGTGCTGCTGCCACTCATCTATCTCACCCGCGGTGGCTCGATTCGCCGCGCGGCCACCTTCAGCGGTCTGGCTGTGTTCGCCGTTGGGGGAGTCAACGCTGTTGCCACGATCGCGGTACTTCCCCTCGCGGCATGGTGGATTGTGTATCGCTTCACCGGGCGAACCAGGTTGTTGCTTGGGGGCTGGTGGGTCGGTGCGGTGGCACTTGCCACTGCCTGGTGGGTAGTTCCGCTACTGCTACTCGGTCGATACTCCCCGCCATTTCTCGACTGGATCGAGTCGGCATCGGTGACGACAGCGATTACCGCACCTGACACTGCGCTGCGCGGAACATCGGCGTGGGTGGCCTACGTGTCCGAACTTGGCGGTCCGGTGTGGCCGGCTGGATGGGTGATGGTGACCACTCCACTGCTGATCGTGATTTCTGGCCTCACGGTCGTCGTCGGTGTCGTCGGGGTCGCGCTGCACCGCAATCCCTATCGGGTGTATCTGCTCTCAGCGGTGTTCGCCGGGCTTGTTCTGGTCACCATGGGACATCTTGGGCCACTGCAGGGTTTCGGATCAGACACGCTTCATTCCCTCCTGGATGCAGCGTTATCGCCGCTACGAAATACGCATAAATTTGACCTGATTCTGCGACTTCCGCTGGCCATCGGGGTCGCGTACGCGGTGCATCGGCTGATGCTGACGCGCGTTGACTATCCGCGGTTGGCCAAGGTCGTCATCGTTGCCGTGTCGGTGCTGGTGGTCTCCGGTGCCACGGCCCTTGTCTCGGGCACCTCCACTCTCAACCGGTCCTTTGTCGAGATCCCCACCTACTGGCAGCAGGCCGCTACCTGGCTGGAGGATCGATCCGACTCGGGCCGGGCACTGGTGGTCCCCGGCGCATCGTTCGCCGTCTTCTCGTGGGGGCGCACCAACGATGAACCACTGCAGGCGCTGGGTGGATCACCATGGGTGGTGCGAGACGCCGTGCCATTGGCGAACGCCGGTGCAATTCGCTATCTCGACGCGATTAACGCCCAGATCGACAGCGGTCGCGATATTGCAGGCCTGAGCACAGCGTTGGCGCGTGCCGGCATCGAATGGGTGGTGCTGCGCAATGACATTGACGTGCGTCAAACGGGCGTGCCCAGAACCGCTCGGGTCAGACAGACACTCACCAGTTCACCGGGGCTTGCCCTGGTCACCAGCTTTGGGCCCATTGCCACCCTGCCCAACAGCGACACGCTGGTCGTTGATCGCGCTTTGAGCAACGAGGTGCCGCCCATTGAAGTGTGGCGGGTGTTACCAACTGCAGCCCAGCCTGATCCGCGATTCGCGCTCCGGTCTGCTGAAGATGTTTACGTCATGAGTGGCTCCAGTGAGGCACTCGCGGACCTCGCCGATACCGAACAACTCAAAGACCGGGTCATTGTTTTTGCTGGCGATGAGCAACCGCTTGTCGATCTGAACACACCGCCCACACTCCGTTTTGGTGTGACCGATTCTTTTCAGCGATCGGTGGTCAACTTTGGTCTGTCCCGCGATAACCGCAGTGAAGTGCTCAGCGCCGACACGCCACTGCCGGCGGATCGTCCGGTGAACGACTATCTGCCCGTTGACCCTGCGGGTCGACAATCGGTCGCTGAATACATCAACGGCACCGTGCAGGCCTCATCCTCTGCCTCCATGGGTAATAACGCCACCGTGTTGCATCGGGAAAATCAAGCTTGGTCAGCGATTGACGGCGATGACCAGACCTGGTGGGCGTCAGCAATCGTTGACTTTTCCAAGGACGAGGCACTAGGCCAGTGGTGGCAGGCACAGTGGGCGGAGCCGGTATTTGTCGATGGAGTTGATATTCGGCTGCCGCCGAATACTGCCGATGAGGGTCGCTACACGATCACGGTCGCTACGGATGCGGGGGAGGCGGTATCGACGATTCCCGCTGGCGCGGGGTGGACCCGGCTGACAACGATCGCTGGGTTATCGAAGAGCCTGCGTATCACCCTGGATGGGGTTACGGGCACGGCCGTGCCTGCGCAGTTTGGGCTTGCCGAAGTAGATCTACCCGTACCGATCGATCGTTTTGTACACACCCCAGGGCTCGTAGATGGCGGACCGATGGTCTTTCGGGCTGAGCAGGGCTCCCGGAGCGGATGTATGTCTGTTCGGGGCCTGGTCACCTGCGCGCCTGATCTGGCCCGATTCGGCGTGGAGCGATCAGGTATTCGGCGACTGGTCGATGTCGCTGCCCCCGGTGAATACCGCATTGCCATGACCGTGCGACCGCGCATCGGTGACGGCCTCAATCGACTCCTTAATGTGGCGGCTGTTGGTGACATCACGGCGCAGGCCTCGAGCACTCTCACCCAGGACCCAGGCGTTGCCGCGCGATCACTTGTTGATGGATCACAGGAAACGGCCTGGATCGCAGGTGCCGACGATCGACAACCAGAGGTCACCTTGACCTGGGACGATCCGATCAGGCTGAGTGGTGTTCGTCTCGGTCTCAATCCCCAGGTGCCCGCATCTCGGCCGCTTTCGGTGACGGCCATCGTTAATGGCCTGCCCACAACGGTGGTGGCGAATGCTGATGGGGTCGTGCGTTTCCCGGCACAGGAGACAACATCAATCACATTGGTATTTGTCAACAATCTTGCCCGCCGCACCTTGGACCCCCTGACCGCCAACATTGAGGTCCTGCCCGTGGGTGTCTCCGAGATTGGGCTCATCGGGCGCGATTCGCTGGTGCGCGGACCCACCCCCGGCGAAGTGATCAGCGTTGATTGCGCGAACGGTCCCTCGGTGGAGATTGATGGAATAGTCACAGCGCGCAGCGAGGTGTCGCTTACCTACGGGCAGGTGCTTGCCGAAGCGCGGGTGCCGGCCAGGCTCTGCGGTGGGCGAACCGTGCTGCTTGAACGCGGAGAGCATGCCATTGTCGTGGACTCCACCGATGAATTCGTCGTGGACTCCGTGGTGTTAACTCCGGTGACTGATAGCGGCGTCGCGGCGGTGACGGGTGCGGCTGAGGTGACGTCGTGGGCACCGGCGAGCAGGAGCCTGGTCATCAGTGCGCAGGCGGAGCCCCGAGTGCTGGAATTGAATGAAAATGCCAACCCGGGCTGGGTTGCGACACTCAAAGACGAGCCACTCACGGCGCTGCGCGTCGATGGTTGGCGCCAAGCCTGGTGGATTCCAGCCGGTGTCGGCGGCGCCGTCTCTGTTGAGTTCGCGCCCAACACCATGTTTTGGGTTGGCTTAATCGCCGGTGCCATCGCGGTTGTGGCGCTGGTGGCACTGTGCGCTATCCCGGTACGGCGACGATGTGTCTCCGTGGTGATGCCGGTACGGCCCTGGGAAGGCTGGCTGCTGGCGGGTGTGGGACTTGTGGCTGCCGGGCTTCTCGCCGGATTCGCCGGGGTGGTGGTGTCTGCCGCCACGATGGCTATCGTGTGGCTCTATCGCCTGCGTCGCAGCCGAATGGGCTTGATCGTGGCAGCGCTGGGCGCCGCTACCATTCTCGCCAGCATGTGGGCTTGGCCGCAGCGAGCAAGTGCACCGGCGTGGGTTGCGGTGACGCTGACACTCCTTACGGTGCTGGGCTTGGCAGCCGCTGCCGCCCCGTGGCGTTGCCGCGCCGATGAGTCCACCGCTGCACCGGACGCTCCAGTACAAACCACGACGCAGTAGCCGCCAGCACGCTGACCAACACGGTCGCGACGAGCACCGGGATGAAGCCGCCGCCAAAAATTGACAGGTTGAACAGGTCAACGATGAGTCGGAGCAATACCAGGTGCCAGAGGAAGATGCCGTAGGAAATGGTGCCTAGGTACACCATGACCGGGTGCTGCAGGAATCTTGACCAGGTGGAACCTGCATCCCATCGGCCGAAGAACCCGGGCAGGAGAAAGAAAATGGCGATGATGGCGAAAGCGGCGTGCTTGACCGCGATCTGCGTGCCCGTTCCATCGACCAGATCGATAGGGCCACCCAGTGGGGTGGCGGCGATCACGTAAATGGCGGCCGCAACTCCTAGGCAGATAGGAGTTTCCCGCGCCAGATCGACGATTCTGTTCATCCACCGTGGGGGATCGGGGTGTTCCAATCGCGTCGAAACGACAGCCGCTGCCATGCCCAGGGCGAACCAATCCAGATGGCTGATGATCCAAAACCCGCTCAGCCCTGTGCCGCCGTCGAACAGGGCGCTGCGGCCGATAATGAAAACCCAGGTCAAGGCGGCCAGGCCCACAATTACCCAGAGTTGAGATTTGCTACTTCGGCTGGGATCACCGCGATGTCGACGCCCCGCCAACCAGGCAAGCAGCGGCAGCAGGAGGTAGAAGGAGACCTCGGTAGCCAGACTCCAGGTCTGAGTGAGGCCCTCGAGAGTAAATCCGGGAATGTAGATGTGCAGCAGGCTCAGGTGCACGACCCAAAAGTCCCAGGGCACCGGCTGGATCTCGGGTAGTACCAGGATCGTGAACACGACCATGGCCCAGTACGCGGGCAGAATTCGGCCGGATCGACGCAGCGCATACGTGCCCAGCCGAGGTGGGGATGAGGCAGCCATGGCACTACGCGCCCAGGGGCGGTACAGCAAGAAGCCCGACAGCACGAAAAACAGGGTCACGCCGAAATCCATGCGTCCCAGCAGCGGACCTACGACGGGGGAGAAGCTTTCACCGGTCGTGAATGCGACGTGAGTGGTGAGGACAAGGAGGGCGGCGATGGCCCGATAGCCATCGAGAAGCGGAAACACTTACCCATGATGTCGCGAAGAAGCCTCACATGGCGGTGTTTTCCGCTACCGTTCCCACACGATGCCAGCATTTGACTGGTAGCAATCACCTGGGAGGCGTGATGAAGCGCGGTTTTGGCATTGTCCTGGTGGGAGTCGGCATTTTTGCCCTCGTCCTCGCCGGACTACTTCGATTCACCGTGGTTCCAGCGGTGGCACAAGCCCCACTGGCACCGGGTGAGGACACCGGCGGCGTCACTCAGACTGATCAAAGTGGCATCGCGGCCAAGCTCTTTGATCCAGCCACCCAGACCGAGCGCACCGACGTGCCGCTCACGGCCACGCGGTTCACGCGAGGCGACGTTCCAGCGAGCCAAACCACAGAGGCGCTTAACGCAAACCTGGCCATCTACGACTCGTTCCTCCGGGTGGAGGACAACGCCGGAGTCGTGGTTTCTGCAGCCACCATTCGAGTCGCCTTCGATCGGGTGTCTTCTGAACTAAGCAACTGTTGCGGAGCGAATTACGACGGTCTCGAGGTCGACTTCACCGGAATCAATCCGCTGAAGTTCCCCATGTTTACCCAGCAGCAGGACTACAACTTCTTCGATGCCTCGCTCGCAGAGGCGGTCCCGATTTCCTTCGTCGGAACCGAAGAGCTTGAGGGCCTGACCGTGTATCGCTTCGAGCAGCAGATCGAGGTCACTCAGATCGGATTCCTGGCTGTACCGGGTCCGCTTGTGGGTTCCCCGGCCGCGACCTATCAGGCGGCACGCTGGTACGCCAACTCTCGCGTCCTGTGGGTGGAGCCCACCACCGGATCCATCGTGAAGGGCGAGGAACGGCAGGTACAGACCTTGCGCGGCCCGGATAACACCGATCAGATCACCGTGATTGATGCCGTATTAGGCACCACGGCCTCGGAGATCACCGAGGGAGTCGACCAGGCGAAATCCCAAGCCGCGCTGATCAGCCTGCTCCAAACCACAGTACCGATCGCGGCCCTCATTCTCGGTCTGATCCTGCTCGCGGTCGGCATCGCCCTGTTGGCGACGTCGCGGAATGCAAGCCCGCGGCGAGTCACCACCGAGTGAGTTCTTGCTCCGACGAGGCCCGCGTTGATCAAGATCATGCGGGCCTCGTATCCTGTCCGGACGCAGAAGTTGTGCACTGATTACAGACATAGCTAATCGGTGAGCCCCTTGACGCATGCTTCTGCCCCCCACGAGCGCCATCCATCAACCGGAGTATGAGACTTGACCTCCACGACATCCACCCCGACCGCTTCCACCTCACCGCAGGTTGCCATCAATGACATTGGCACCGCTGAAGACTTCATGGCCGCCATTGACGCCACGATCAAGTACTTCGACGATGGCGACATCGTCGAAGGTGTGATCGTCAAGGTCGACCGCGACGAGGTTCTGCTCGATATCGGCTACAAGACCGAAGGTGTCATCCCCTCCCGCGAACTGTCCATCAAACACGATGTTGACCCCAATGAGGTTGTCTCCGTTGGCGACAGCGTCGAGGCATTGGTTTTGCAGAAGGAAGATAAGGAAGGTCGCCTGATCCTGTCCAAGAAGCGCGCCCAATACGAGCGAGCCTGGGGCACGATCGAAAAGGTCAAGGAAGAAGACGGTGTCGTGGAAGGCGCCGTGATTGAGGTCGTCAAGGGTGGCCTCATCATTGATATTGGTTTGCGCGGCTTCCTGCCGGCATCCCTGGTTGAGATGCGTCGCGTCCGCGACCTACAGCCATACGTGGGCAAGACCCTCGAAGCCAAGATCATCGAGTTGGACAAGAACCGCAATAACGTGGTCCTGTCGCGACGGGCGTGGTTGGAGCAGACGCAAAGCGAGGTGCGCCAGACATTCCTCACCCAATTAGGCAAGGGTCAAATTCGCAGCGGTGTGGTGTCTAGCATCGTGAACTTCGGTGCTTTCGTTGACCTCGGCGGCGTCGACGGTCTCGTTCACGTCTCCGAGTTGAGCTGGAAGCACATTGATCATCCTTCCGAAGTAGTCGAGGTGGGCCAAGAGGTCACCGTCGAGGTGTTAGACGTCGACATGGATCGCGAGCGTGTGTCACTCTCGCTGAAGGCGACTCAGGAGGATCCCTGGCAGCACTTCGCTCGCACCCACCAGATCGGTCAGGTCACCCCGGGCAATGTCACCAAGTTGGTTCCCTTCGGCGCGTTCGTGCGAGTCGAAGAGGGCATCGAAGGTTTGGTGCACATCTCCGAGCTTGCTGAACGTCATGTGGAGATCCCCGAGCAGATCGTGCAGGTCGGTGACGAGATCTTCGTGAAGGTCATCGATATTGATTTGGAGCGTCGCCGGATTTCACTGAGCTTGAAGCAGGCCAATGAAACGACGTCCGGAGAGGCTGCGGTCGAAGAGTTTGATCCGTACCTCTACGGCATGGCACCGGCCTTCGATGAGTCAGGCAATTACATCGGGCCGGAGGGCTTTGACCCGGAGACCGGTGAGTGGAAGGCAGAGTTTGAGTCACAGCGCACTGCCTGGGAGCAGGAGTACGCTGATGCGCATTCACGCTGGGAAGCCCACCGCAAGCAGGTTGACCAGGCCCGCACCGCCGACCAGGCGGCTGCAGCAGAGGCTGGCGAATCCTCGGCGAATTACTCATCCGAGGCACCGGCGGAAGATTCGGGCACGCTGGCCACCGATGAGGCGTTGCAGGCACTGCGCGACAAACTGACGGGCGATTCCTGAAAAACGCATTAGTTTCAGCGGTGACCGGGCGCATAGGCTAATCCTGTGCGTCCGGTCACTGATCTTCAGCGCAGTGTCGCGCCCTTCGTCGTCCACGCCGAGTTCGAACCCTCCGGTGACCAACCTTCGGCGATTGCTGATCTCACCCGGCGTATCCAGGCGGGGGACACCGATGTCGTCCTGCTCGGTGCCACGGGTACCGGCAAAAGCGCGACCACGGCGTGGCTGATCGAACAACTCCAGCGGCCCACCTTGGTGATGGCTCCAAATAAAACTCTGGCCGCCCAACTTGCCCAGGAGTTCAGGGAGTTGCTGCCCAATAATGCGGTGGAGTATTTCGTTTCCTACTACGACTACTACCAGCCCGAGGCGTATGTGCCGCAGACAGACACCTACATTGAAAAGGACTCCTCAGTTAATGAAGAGGTGGAGCGGCTAAGGCACTCTGCGACCAATTCGCTGCTCACCCGGCGCGATGTGGTTGTGGTCGCAACAGTTTCGGCTATCTACGGCCTAGGCACGCCCCAGGAATACGTAGATCGAATGCTGTCATTGCGGGTGGGCGAAGAGCACGATCGCGATGGACTTCTGCGCCGACTAGTTGATATTCAATACACCCGCAATGACGTGGCATTCGAACGCGGAACGTTTCGCGTTCGTGGCGACACCATCGAGGTGTTTCCGGTGTATGAATTGCATCCGGTTCGCATCGAGATGTTTGGTGATGAGATCGAACGGTTGATGACCCTGCATCCGGTGACGGGCGAGGTGATTACCGACGACAAGGAAATGTATATCTTCCCAGCATCCCACTATGTTGCGGGACCAGAACGTATGGAACGTGCAATCGCCGGTATCGAAGCTGAATTGGCTGAACGCCTAGGCGAACTAGACCGGCAGGGCAAACTGCTTGAGTCCCAACGCCTTCGCATGCGTACCACCTATGACGTCGAGATGCTTCAGCAGATGGGCATGTGTTCGGGGGTCGAGAACTATTCACTCCACATTGATGGTCGAGAGCGAGGTTCGGCCCCCAACTGCCTGATTGATTACTTCCCAGAGGACTTCCTGCTCGTCATCGACGAGTCCCATGTCAGCGTGCCCCAGATTGGTGGCATGTACGAGGGAGACATGAGCCGCAAGCGCACCCTCGTTGACCACGGGTTCCGGTTGCCCAGCGCTATGGACAATCGCCCGCTGAGGTGGGCGGAGTTTCGCGAACGCATAGGACAAACCGTCTACCTATCCGCCACGCCCGGTCCGTTCGAAATGACCGCCGCCGGTGGCGAATTTGTGGAACAGGTGATTCGCCCCACCGGCCTGCTTGACCCGGAAGTCGTCGTCCGACCAACGGAGGGACAGATCGACGATATTTTGCACGAAATCACCCTGCGCACCGAACGCAACGAGCGCGTGTTGATCACCACCTTGACGAAGCGAATGTCAGAGGACCTCACCGACTATTTGCTGGAACGAGGTGTCCGGGTGCGGTATCTGCATTCTGAGGTGGACACCCTGCGGCGCATTGAACTTTTGCGTGAACTGCGGTTGGGCGAGTTCGATGTTCTTGTCGGCATCAACCTGCTCCGAGAAGGCCTAGATCTGCCCGAAGTGTCACTCGTGTGCATCCTTGACGCCGATAAAGAGGGTTTCTTGCGTTCGGAAACGTCGCTTGTGCAAACGATCGGTCGCGCGGCGCGCAACGTCAGCGGTCAGGTGATCATGTACGCCGACAAGATCACCGCATCGATGCAACGTGCCCTCGACGAAACAGATCGTCGGCGGATCAAGCAGGCCGCCTACAACACCGAACACGGGATCGACCCAACCCCGTTGCGCAAGAAGATCTCTGACATCACCGACTCGCTTGCCCGAGAGGACGCCGATACGCAGGCCCTGCTCTCCGAGGTGAACAGGGCCGGTAAAGCTTCTCGCAAACTCCGAGGTGGCATCGCGGCGACTGAACTAGCTCAATTGATCGCAGAATTGACCGACTCGATGCATTCGGCTGCTGAACAATTGCAATTTGAGGTTGCCGCTCGTTATCGGGATGAAATTTCAGATCTTAAGCGCGAACTGCGAGCCATCACCGAAAACTCAAGCAACTGACCAGTTGTTGACGACGCTCGAGTAAGGGCGAAATGTGCGTCACAACACCAGGGCCAGGATGCATGGTTACCAGCCGCGCTCACGCCATTCGGCTAGGTGCGGCCGCTGCTCGCCCAGAGTCGTGTCATGACCGTGTCCGGGATAAATAGCGGTGTCGTCACCGAAGGGGTCGAAGATGTAGCGCTCGACGCCACTGAGCAACTGATCGAAACGCTCCGGGTCGTCCCAGGTTTTGCCGACGCCGCCGGGGAAGAGGCAGTCGCCGGTGAAGATATGCGATCGTCCACCCGCCTCGGTATAGGCAAGTGCGATGGAACCCTCGGTGTGGCCTTGAAGGTGTATGGCGTCGAGAACAATGCGACCGAACGTTACGGTGTCGCCGTGGTCAAGGACTTCGTCCGTAGCGACCGGGATGTCCTCAGCATCATCGCGCCCGGCATAGGTGGTGGCCCCCGTTTGGATGATGACTTCGGCGAGCCCCTGCCAGTGATCGGCGTGGCCGTGCGTGGTGACCACCTTGGTGAGTGGTGAACCAGCGGGTTCCATCGCCGCGGTCAAAGCAAGGAGCCGGTCTGGTTCAGCAGCGGCATCAATGAGGAGTTTCGCTCCCGTTTCTGTGCACGTGAGCAGGTAGGCATTGTTGTTGTATGACCCGACCGCGATCTTGGCGATGCGCAGGTTGTCCGTCTCACGCACCTGAGCGGGGGCGCCCACGGCAGGGTCGCCGCCGTAGGGGGCTGAGGTGAAGATTTCTACGTTTTCATGACCCGACATGGCCCCACCATAGGACGGCGCCGATGGCGACTACTGTGGCGGCTGTGTCTGATCGCTTAATCGTGCGGGGTGCGCGGGAACACAACCTGAAGAACGTCTCGCTCGATCTACCCCGCGATGCGCTCATCGTCTTCACCGGGCTGTCTGGATCGGGGAAGTCATCGTTGGCTTTTGACACAATTTTCGCCGAGGGGCAACGTCGGTACGTTGAAAGCCTCTCCGCCTATGCCCGACAGTTCCTCGGTCAGTTGGATAAACCCGATGTTGATTTCATCGAGGGCCTGTCTCCGGCAGTGTCCATTGATCAAAAATCCACGTCGCGGAATCCTCGATCAACCGTGGGAACTATCACTGAGGTCTACGACTACCTGCGGTTGCTCTACGCCCGGATTGGCAAGCCGCACTGCCCGGTGTGCGGCGATCCGATTGCCCGGCAAAGTCCGCAGCAGATCGTAGATCAGATTCTGGACTGGCCAGAGGGCACTCGCTTTGCCCTGCTCAGTCCGGTGGTGCGTGAACGCAAGGGTGAGTACGTCGACCTGCTGCGATCCTTCCAGGCCCAGGGCTATGCCCGAGTCCGGGTTGATGGTGAGTCCTACACCCTTGACGAGGTACCCAAACTCAAGAAGTCTGAGAAGCATTCGATTGACGTGGTCATTGACCGGCTCGTGGTGAAGCCCTCGGCGCGCCGCCGCATTACCGACAGTGTGGAAACGGCGCTGGGGCTTTCGGCCGGATTGGTCATTGCTGAGCGAGTGGATCTGACCGATCCGGTGGAGCGGGAACTCACGTTCAGTGAACACCTTGCCTGTCACAACGACGGGTTGTCCTTCGAAGAGTTAGAGCCTCGCTCTTTTTCGTTCAACTCTCCCTTTGGTGCCTGTCCGGACTGTTCCGGTCTAGGTACCCGGGTTGAGGTCGACGAGGAGTTGATCGTCCCCGATGACACGTTGACCCTGGCGGCAGGAGCCATCGCGCCATGGTCGAGCGGGCATAATTCGGACTACTTCCTCAGACTGCTCACCGCACTGGGTGATGAATTAGGTTTCGATACCGAAACACCCTGGTCCATGCTCTCCTCGCGGTTACGCAAGGCGATCCTGCGCGGCCATGAAACGCAAGTGCATGTCCGATACCGCAACCGTTATGGCCGCCAGCGCAGTTACTACACCGCGTTCGAAGGGGTAATTCCTTTCGTTGAACGCCGGCATCGGGAGGCAGATTCTGACGCCGGGCGGGAACGATTCGCGGGCTTCATGCGGGAAGTGCCCTGTCCTTCATGTGGGGGAGCACGCCTGAAGCCGATGAGTCTTGCGGTCACCATTGACGGTAGAAACATCGCTGAAATCGCCAGGCTTCCCATCGGCTCGGCGGCCAACGTGTTGGCTGATCTGGTACTGAGTGAGCGAGATGCCCACATTGCCGAACGCGTGTTGAAGGAGGTGAACGAGCGACTTACCTTCTTGGTGGATGTGGGTCTGGACTACTTATCCCTAGATCGAGCGGCGGGCACCCTGGCCGGTGGTGAAGCTCAACGTATTCGCCTCGCAACCCAGATCGGGTCTGGCCTAGTCGGCGTCCTGTACGTGCTTGATGAGCCCAGCATCGGACTTCATCAGCGCGACAATCGCAGACTCATTGACACCCTGCTTCGCCTGCGTGACCTAGGCAACACCCTGATTGTCGTGGAACACGACGAAGAGACCATTCAAAATGCTGACTGGGTCGTAGATATCGGTCCCGGCGCCGGCGAGCATGGCGGTCATGTCGTGGTGAGTGGGCCCTATGAAAAACTCCTCAGGGCGAAGCAGTCCCTCACCGGTGACTATCTCTCTGGCCGACGGTCAATCGGGGTGCCATCGGTACGTCGTCCCATTGACCCCGCGCGGATGCTGACCGTTGAAGGGGCACGGGAAAACAACCTGGACAACGTGACGGTAGACATCCCGCTGGGAATTCTCGTCGCGGTAACAGGAGTGAGCGGATCAGGAAAGTCCACCCTGGTTAATGACGTGCTGTACAACGTTTTGGCTCGAGACCTCAATGGTGCTCGACTCGTGCCGGGCAGGCATCGGCGGATCGCCGGTGTTGACCAGGTTGACAAGGTGGTTCATGTAGATCAGAGCCCTATCGGGCGCACGCCGCGCAGTAATCCAGCGACCTATACGGGCATGTTCGACCACATTCGAAAACTATTCGCCCAAACACCAGAGGCAAAGGTGCGCGGCTACCAACCGGGACGCTTCTCTTTCAACGTCAAGGGGGGACGCTGCGAGTCCTGTTCCGGCGACGGAACGCTGCGCATCGAAATGAACTTCCTGCCCGACGTGTATGTCCCATGTGAGGTGTGTCAAGGCGCCCGCTACAACCGTGAAACCCTTGAGGTGCACTACAAATCCAAGACAATCGCCGACGTATTGGATATGCCCATCGAGCAGGCGCTAGATTTCTTCGCCGCCGTACCTCCCATCGCTCGACACCTGAGAACCTTGGTCGACGTGGGACTGGGCTATGTGCGCCTCGGCCAGTCTGCGCCCACCCTCTCCGGCGGTGAGGCGCAGCGCGTGAAGTTGGCGGCAGAACTGCAGAAGCGATCAACTGGACGAACGGTCTACGTCCTTGATGAACCCACAACCGGGTTGCACTTCGAAGACATCGCCAAGTTGCTAGCGGTACTGCAGGGCCTGGTTGACAAGGGCAACTCCATGATCGTGATTGAGCACAACCTTGACGTCATCAAATCTGCCGACTGGATTATCGACATGGGTCCTGAGGGTGGGTCCGGGGGCGGCCAGGTAGTTGCGGTCGGCCCCCCTGAGGTGATTGCGGCACACCCGACGAGCCACACCGGCCGGTTCCTCGCCCCGCTCCTACCTGAGGCCACGGCTAGTACGACGCCCACCAAGCCAAAACGCAAGTCGCCGACGAAGAAGCCGATTCGGGCTCGCTAGCCCAGCATGGAATGGACTTGCGGGTTAACCTAGGGCCATCGAACTCAATTCTTATTGACACCTAACTCAACGGAAGCGGTAGGTCATGGAGTCCACAGACAGCAACGTAGAAGTCGGTTCTGAGCGCGGCGGCCTCAGCCGCAGGTCCGTTCTCGTTGCCGGCACCGCGGTTGGTGCGGCTGGTCTGCTGGCCGCCTGCGGTGGTGGCGGCGATAGCGGTGCCACCACCACAGCACCAGCACCAGCACCAGCGCCAACGACAACCACCGGTGGCGGCTCACCAGCACCTACGGTCAATCCAGGCCCCGACAATGCACTTGCCGCGGTATCTGACATTCCCGTCGGTGGTGGTCAGGTGTTCGATGGTCCCAAGGTTGTCGTCACCCAGCCCACCGAGGGCGAAATTCGCGGGTTCACCGCGGTGTGTCCTCACCAGGGTTGCCTGGTCAACTCGGTTGAGAACAACGAGATTCGCTGCCCCTGTCACGGATCCTTGTTTTCCGCTGACAATGGCGACGTCATCCGTGGTCCGGCAGTGCAAGGTTTGGCCTCGGCGAATGTCAGTGTTTCCGACGGCTTTGTCACCTTGGCCTAGGGTTTCCCGGTCCGCGGTCCCCGCCGATGACGGGGGCCTAGGCTGGCTTGGTGGCTGACCCGTCGACCTACCGACCCGCTCCGGGCACGATCCCGGAAGCGCCGGGGGTTTATCGATTCCGGGATGAGCGCGGAGTGGTCATCTACGTCGGGAAAGCCAAGTCCCTACGTTCCCGGTTGTCCTCCTACTTTGCTGACCTGTCGGGCCTGCATCCGCGCACCCGGAGCATGGTGCAGGCAGCAGCATCGGTCGATTGGGTCACGGTCGGCACCGAGGTCGAGGCGCTGCAACTGGAATACACCTGGATCAAGGAGTTTGATCCTCGGTTCAACGTGCGCTACCGCGATGACAAGTCCTATCCCTATCTTGTGGTGACCGTTGATGAACGTATTCCCCGGGCCTATGTCAGTCGTGACGCGAAGAAGCGAGGCGCGAAATATTTCGGTCCCTTTGCCCACGCATGGGCGATTCGCGAGACCCTTGACCTCATCCTTCGCGTGTTTCCTATTCGCACCTGCTCAACCGGGGTCTATCGGCGGGCTGAACGGATGGGTCGGCCATGTCTGCTGGGATATATCGACAAATGCAGCGCCCCGTGCGTCGGCCGCGTCACGCCTGAGGAACATCGTGAAATCGTGTCGGAATTCACCACGTTCATGGGCGGTCAGACGCAGGTCATTGAGCGTCGTCTCCAACAGCGAATGCGTGCTGCAGCTGCCGAGCAAGACTATGAGCAGGCGGCGCGGCTACGCGATGATCTCGGTGCCCTTGCTCGCGCCACCGAACGCAACGCTGTGGTCCTGCCAGACGGCACACAGGCCGACATTATCGCCCTGTGCGAAGACGAACTTGAAGCAGCCGTCGAGGTTTTCCACGTCCGACATGGTCGCGTCACGGGGCAGCGCAGTCTGATCGTTGAGAAGGTTGAGGATTTGGACACTGCCGGCTTGCTGACCAGGCTGATTCAGCAGTTGTACACCGATCAGACGGCGGTACCACCGCGAGTGTTGATCTCGGCAATGCCAGAAGCGGCCTCCGTTGCTTATCTGAGCGAAATTCGACAGGCTCCCGTCGGGGTGTCCGTTCCACAGCGGGGTGCGAAAAAGGCATTGATGGACACCGTTGCGGGCAACGCGCAGCAGGCACTTCATCTACACAAACTCAAGCGAGCCGGCGACCTGACAACACGTAGTTTGGCGCTCACCCAGATTCAGCAGATGCTAGATCTGCCGGTGGCTCCACTGCGAATCGAGTGCATCGACGTCTCCCACCTGGGCGGCCAGGACGTGGTGGCCTCCCTGGTGGTATTCGAAGATGGTGCTCCGCGAACCAAGGACTACCGCTCCTATCGACTGAGCCCGGAAGGTTCCCGCGATGACACCAGTGCGATTGAAGAGGTGGTTTATCGTCGGTTCCGCCGCATGGTGCAGGGTGATCAGGACGAGGAGGCTATCGCGGACAGCAGCGCGGCTATACCTGTGCCGCAGCGCTTTGCCTACCCCCCACAACTGTTACTCATCGACGGAGGGGCACCGCAGGTGGCGGCGGCTCAGCGAGCAATTGATCGGCTCGACATGGCCCCGGTCTCCATCG
>Ga0075118_10001506_pt1 | contig 16401 bp, 18 predicted proteins | sample AntAceMetag02UKE_FD_69794 | JGI IMG/M metagenome (GOLD analysis project Ga0075118, IMG submission 69794) | Saline lake microbial communities from Ace Lake, Antarctica - Antarctic Ace Lake Metagenome 02UKE | ecosystem: Environmental > Aquatic > Non-marine Saline and Alkaline > Saline | place...
GTAAATTAGAATGAGCGGTAAAGAATATCCAATGAACCAAGCCAAACCGTAATTTGGAATCAACGGAAGATGATTGATTTCATAGCCAGATCGAGGGACGTTCATGTTTAACCAGTAGGGCTTTAGGAACATAATGAGAACCCCAGCAGCTGCATTAATACCAATGGTTTGATAGAACAGATCGATTATAATGCCTATGATTAGTGCAATGACCATTCCTAAGCCGATACTCACTTCTCGCGGAAGACTCAAGAGAAATAAGAGATAGATAAAGCAAAACCCTAGATTGAAGAACACGAAGTGCCTAAAAACGAGCACCTGTAAAGGAACGAGAATGACAAGGCTAACTATTAGTGTGAATATTTTCCTGTTCATCGGATGTCTATTGGGTTAGCGTTACTCAATGAATCCTGTTCTTCCTTTAGCACGTTTTCAATTACATACACGTAGGAGAGTTTACCAAAGTCCACGCTCAAACTGATTTCAATATTCAGGTAAGTATTATTTACGTCACGAGCACTCTTCTTTACAGTACCTATGATCAGGTCTTTGGGAAATACAGCATTGAAGCTTGAAGTAACAATGGTATCGCCAACTTGCATGCTTACGTCTGGAGTGATAAATAAAAGCTTAGCAATTTTTGGGTCTAGACCATCCCATTGTATTGTCCCAATTCTATTAGAGTTTTTGTGTTTAGCGGAGAACGAATTCCTTGTGTTTAGCATAGAGATGCCTTGAGAATAATTTTTTGATACCGAACGAATTTTTCCCACAACGCCCGAAGGGCTGACGACACCCATTTCAGGTCTAATACCGTCCTTACTTCCTTTATTGATCATAAAGAAATTATTGGCTAAGCGAATGTCGTTCCTTACTATCTCGGCTGACCTAAGAATATATTCCATCGAGTCAGCAGTATCGGCTTCAATGGAATAATTACTTATGGAATCCAAAATGATCTTTGGACTGGAGAGCAATAGTTCGCGCAACTTGGCATTCTCTTCTGCCAATTCACGGTTCACTCGTTTCAGGCCAAAATACTCACCAATATTATCAGAAGATTCTGTAATAGATCCAATGAGGCTAGATGATGACTTTAAATAAGCACTTCTCTGATAGTCATTGTTCGAGACAATTAGCGAGATGCATATCAACTCTAGGAAAAGAAAGATGAAGAATGCTCGGTATTTAACTAGAAAAGCTAGTAACTGACCCATTCATCCTTAAATCATTAGTACTGACCTATAAGAATCGATGTTCTTTAGGGCTTCTCCCGTACCTCTTACAACGGCCCTTAGTGGATCATCTGCAATATGAATAGGAAGTTTTGTTTTTAGCGCCAGACGCTTGTCTAAACCCTTCAACATAGCACCACCACCTGTCAGGTAGATACCTCTGTCATAAATATCAGCAGAGAGTTCTGGTGGAGAAATTTCCAACGCTTTAAGAACCGCTTCTTCGATTTTAGACACTGACTTATCAAGAGCAAAAGCAATTTCAGAATATGATATCTTAATTACTTTAGGAATACCAGTCATTAAATCTCTACCTCTGATTTCGTAATCTTCTGGTGGATCATCAAGTTCCGTTAAAGCTGAACCAATAGCAATTTTGACTTTCTCGGCAGAACGCTCACCAATGAGTAAGTTGTGCTGCCTTCTCATGTAATCGAGAATATCTTTGGTGAAAGTGTCACCTGCCACACGGATGGACTGATCGCATACGATACCACTCAAAGCGATAACGGCAATCTCAGTGGTACCACCCCCAATATCTACAATCATTGAACCCACAGGTTCATCAATTTTAATGCCTGTACCAATAGCCGCGGCAATTGGTTCATAAATCATATAGACTTCTTTAGCATTTGCGTGTTCTGCAGAATCTCGAACCGCACGCTTCTCAACTTCAGTAATTCCAGAAGGAATACATATGACCATTCGGTGTGAGGAAGGCATGAAACTTCTTTTCTTTAGGTCGATCATTTTGATCATTCCTTTGATCATCATTTCCGCAGCTTCGAAATCTGCGATTACACCGTCCTTGAGCGGACGAATAGTCTTGATGTTATCATGCGTTTTTTCGTGCATATTCATCGCATCTTTTCCTATCGCCAATACCTTATTGGTATTCCTGTCGATGGCAATGATGGATGGTTCATCCACAACGATTTTGTCCTTGTGAATAATCAGTGTATTTGCCGTACCAAGATCAATAGCAATATCACTTGTTAGGAAGTCGAAAAAACCCATTTAAGCTAGTCTCCTTGTGTTTAAATTAAAGAACTAAAGTAACGAATTACTTATTAATTCTATTGTTCAGTGTATTAATGTTTGAAGTGTCTAGTACCTGTAAATACCATAGCCATGCTATTCGAATCACAGAAATTGATAGACAATTCATCTTTGATAGATCCACCGGGTTGAATAACGGCAGAGATACCTTCTCCATGTGCTATTTCTACACAATCAGGGAAAGGAAAGAACGCGTCTGAAGCCATGACAGCCCCATTTAAATCAAAGCCAAATGACTTGGCTTTATCTATCGCTTGTCTTAGTGCATCAACTCTCGATGTTTGTCCAACACCACTTGATAAAAGCTGACCATCCCTTGCCAAAACGATTGTATTAGATTTTGTATGCTTACATATTTTAGAGGCGAATTCGAGCGCTTCTTTTTCAGTGCTCGTAACATCCTTTTTAGTTACTAATTTGAAGCCAGCTGATTTATCAGAAATTAAATCTCTGTCCTGAACTATCACTCCGTTCAATAGGCTCTTGAATTGCTTCTGAGCCGTTAAGTTTTGTTTTTTAACTAAAAGAACACGGTTCTTTTTGCCTTTCAGTAAGGCTAGAGCGTCATCACTGAAGGCAGGTGCGATCAGAACTTCGAAGAATAGCGAGTGCATTTCCTCAGCTGCCGCGAGATCTACAATTTGATTGCAAACTAGCACTCCTCCGAATGCGCTAACGGTATCCGCAGCAAATGCCCTAAGATAAGCGTCTTTAACGTCAGTCCCTGTCGCCATGCCACATGCGTTAGTATGCTTTAGAATGGCAAAGGCATTTTCACTATCATCGAATTCTTCAATCAGCGAAACTGCAGCATCAATATCTACGAGGTTATTGTATGAAAGCTCCTTGCCATTGAGTTGATCAAATAGATCGTTCAGTGGCCCAAAGAAATGTCCTTCTTGGTGAGGGTTTTCACCGTAGCGAAGTTGCTTACCAGAACGCTCACTTACTTTGAATTTATCAAGCTTTTCTTCTTGATTAAAATAATTGAAAATGGCACTGTCATAATGAGAAGAGATGTCAAATGACTCTGCAGCATACTTTCTTCTATCAGAAAGGTCTGTTGCACAATTTTTTTCTCTTAATAGACTTTCTAATGCTGGATATTGCTCTCTTGACGAGACGATCAGCACATCTTTGAAATTCTTTGCAGCAGCTCTGATCAAAGAAATACCTCCAATGTCAATTTTTTCTACGATGTCTTGCTCGGCAGCGCCAGAAGCGACAGTCTCTTCAAATGGGTAAAGGTCAACAATGACCAAATCAATGCTTGGAATTTCGAACTCAGCCGCTTGCGATTGGTCTCCTTCATGATCTCTTCGGTAAAGAATGCCTCCAAAGATTTTTGGGTGCAATGTTTTGACACGTCCACCGAAGATGGATGGGTAGCTCGTTAAATCTTCTACTGGAATGACTTCTGCTCCTTGATCTTCTATAAATTTTTGAGTGCCACCAGTTGAATAAATAGTCACTCCATTTGCCTTCAGAAGGTCGATAATAGGGGCAAGGTTATCCTTGTAAAATACTGATACTAAAGCGGATTTAATTTTTACTTGCGACATGATGGAGGGGTAATAACCGAAGTCGCAAAATTAGGAATTTTATGTTGATTTACGAATTACTTCTGCCACGACTTTAGGATAATTTTCATGCTCTAATTTCAAGACTTTTCTAGCGATTTCTTCGGCAGCATCTGAGCTATCAATGGCACAAGACGCTTGGGCAATAATTTGTCCCTCATCGTAGTTTTCATTCACATAGTGAATGGTAATGCCTGATTCCGTTTCACTAGCAGCTTTGACAGCCTCATGTACGTGCATACCATACATTCCTTGCCCACCAAATTTTGGTAAAAGAGCCGGGTGGATATTGAAGATACTATTTGGGTAAGCTTTTACAATGCTATCTGGAATAAGCAGCATGAAACCCGCTAGCACTATGAAGTCTGCACGCTCCTCCTTTAAAACCTGTATAATTACCGCTCCATTATCCCAGTAGCTGCGATTGTAAACATGATAAGGGATATTGTATCTCTTGGCGCGTTCAATCACCCCCGCAGATTTATTATTAGTAAAAACGGAAATGATCTCTATTTCAGGGTCGTTTTCAAAGAATTCGAAGAATTTTTCGGCATTTGAACCACTGCCAGAGGCGAAAACGGAGATTCTTTTCTTTCTCATATCCAAACCATACTGATGACACCGAGCAACATGATGATTTTACTCAATGTACTCAGCCGACTAAAAGCTTTAACAGTGTCTGCTTTTGCCAATCCAAAGATCAGAAAAATAAGTGCAACTGTAAGCGTAATGGGAAGAATCATGGAGATATGGCTGATCATGAGAAATACCGTGACTAAGAAAGCCGCTGCAATAACGTAGATGATACTTTTCGTTTTCTTAATCCCAAAAATAATCGGTATCGTTTTACAGCCAAACCTTTCGTCACCTTTCATGTCTTCCATGTCCTTGATGATTTCTCTTATGAGGGTAATAAAAGCAGCAAAGACCGCATAGCACGCAATTAGGTATTTATTATCACCGAAGTATTCACTCACCAAGATTAGTGTGGTGCCTGTTAAGATAGCCACCACTAGATTACCTACAAAAGGGAGTCTTTTCAACTGGTTGGAGTAAAGCCACAAAAGGAAAGAGGCTAAAAAGTTGATGATACCGATAGAAATCGAGAGACTAAAACCAATGGCAACTGAACCAAGGTTTAGCAAAGTATGCCCTGCAATTACCCACCTTCGTTTGAGGTCCTTGCCGACAATCACGCGTTGAGGTTTATTGATCAAGTCAATCTTTACATCATAGTAGTCATTGATGAGATAACCCGCCCCGGTGATCATTACGGTAGTAGAAACGAGAAGAAAAAAGCCCTTGTCTGTTAATATCTGATACCAGTTTTCAGCCCCAGCAACCAGAAATATGGCCGTCAAATATTGTGTCAACGCCACCATAAAGAGGTTGAAACCTCTTATGAGTTTCAGGTAGTTGACTACAAATGATGATTTTAGTGGTGTTTTGCTTGGCATCGTTGGTATGTACGGTACAAAGCTAAACCTGTTTGGCCTTATTTAAAGAGATTTATGTGAGCCATCGCAGAAAGTACCATTTTTTGAGTGCTTACAAGCGCACCATGATACGGTTTTAGCTTCTTCAAATACTACTTTTTCAGGTGTAAACGAAGAGCCTTTGTGAGAACCATCACAAAATGGTTGAGAAGCGCTTTTGCCGCAGGTGCACCAAAAGTAAGTGCCTGCTTCCATTTCTAATCTAATAGGTGCTTTTTGAGGTATTTCAGGTGTTTCCATTTATGTTATTTGTTAGAGGGCCAAGTTTAGTCCTGATAAAAATCGATAATATTTTGTGAAACTAACTGATAAATTTCGGCAACTGAGGGATCGTTCGATAAAGATTCGAATTGGCTGTCTAGTGTTTCCATATCGCCTCTTTTAGCAGGGCCCGTTTGTGCATTTTCAGGGCTAATATCGAATGATTTATTCAAAGTCTCTACGATCAGTGGTTTTAGGATATCAAAATCGAGATCGTTTGATTCTAAAATTCCTTTAGAGATAGTAAACATGTGATTGGTGAAGTTGCAAGCAAAGACTGCCGATAAATGGATAACCTTTCTCTGATTACTATTCAACAAATGTACAGAGTGACTAATACTATTGGCTAAGTTCCGCAGTAATTCAATGGTTTCATCGGATTCCCCTTCAATGCAAATTGGGATATCGGTAAAGTCAAGGCTTTTTCCTTTGCTAAAGGTTTGAAGCGGATAGAATACACCAATATTATGGGTTTGTGCATAGCCTAGGCTATTTAATGGGACAGTTCCTGATGTATGAACAAGTGTTGACCCCGAAGGTAATTGTAATGTCTGTGCGACTTCTTCAATGCTGTCATCCGATAATGCCATAATGAAGAGATGAGCATTGATTTCTGATAAGTCCAGTGAATCGCTTGTTGAGGCATTGAAATAGTCAAGTGCAAACTTTTCAGCCTTGTTGATATCACGATCATATACATGGTTGATCACATGACCTTGATTCTCAAAAGTGCTTGCTAAATGCCAAGCGACATTTCCTGTACCGAGAATAGCGATTCTAAGGCTTTTCATTTTTAAACCATTAAAATGGTTAATTGATTATTATGGCTAATTCAGCCCAAGGTTTAAACCTTGGGCTATAGTATTGCTCTTGTAAATTAAATGGTTTTAACCATTTTCTTCACTAAGCCCATGAACCTTTATAAATTCTGTGTATTCATCTTGGAATGAGTACTTTTTGTGATGGACCTTTTGGTTCTTAATGTAACTCTCAACCTTGATCAATTGAGATTCACTGACTGAAAAGACACCATATCCTGTTTGCCAACTAAACTTTTCACGGATCATGTTTTCATGATTAACCCAATATGAACTTGCACCCTTTAGTTGCTTGATTACATCTGTAATTGCAATTTTTGGGCTAATTCGCATCAACATATGAATGTGATCAGGCATTCCATTGATTACTTTTAACCTACATTCTAGCTTGTCGGATTCGTTATTTAGAAATTCAAAAAGCTTCTTTTCTAGGTCAGGATTTATGAGTGGGTGTCTGTTTTTTGTGCTAAAGACAACGTGAAGCCAAACTTTGGCATAAGAGTGTGACATTGCATGTGTTTTATCCAATTTAAGGTAAAATGATGATATATAGCAGCTTAGTCAAAAAATAGGGTCGGTCGTTTTCTATTTTTTTGACACCACATTAATCGCCTCAACTAATCTTTCCAAATCATACTTTTTCGTATAGACATGGGGGGTAATACGTGGGCCATTAACGTTTTCCCATTTAATAGGGCTGGTATGAATTTTATGCGTACCAAAAAGAGAGTTGTGTACCGGTCCAGCATCCATTCCTTCAATTCCAAAATTGAATAAAGCACCGCTATGGTCGGGGTTTGTGCTGGTGTAGAATTTCACCTTGTCGACATCTTTCACTTGATCTATCCAATACTGTTTCAGGTACTTCAGTCTTGCTTCCTTTCTTGCAGTGCCTATTGCATTATGAAAGTCGATGGCTGAACCAATGGCTTGCTCTATGGCAAAGGACCTTGTGCCGATGTTCTCAAATTTTCTAATGTTGTCAATTTGGTCCTCTGGTGAAGCAAGAAGTGGCCAAACGTCTTTTATTTTTTCTTTTCTAATATAAAGCATCCCCGTACCGAAAGGTGCGCAAAGCCACTTATGGAGACTAGTACCAAAGAAGTCACAACCTAAATCTGATATCTTAAAATCAAGGTGTGCGAAGGTATGGGCTCCATCCACTACCGACAGTATGTTATTTGCCCTTGCTAGTGAACAAAGCTCTTTAGCAGGCATGAGATGGCCTGTCCAATTGATCATGTGTGTGATATGGAACACTTTTGTTCTTGGTGATATGGCTTCTTTAAACTTTTGAATCACTTCTGCATTACTTTCCATTGGAATATCAAAGTCCAGCCATTTCAATACTATGCCATCTCGTCTTTCTCTCTGCCTCCAAGCATTAATCATATTGGGATAATCATACTTGGTCAAAACGACTTCATCGCCAGCCTTCATATCAAGGCCAAAGATCACGGTGTTGATGGCCTCGGTGGTATTGCGATTAATGGCAAGCTCATCGGGGCTAACGCCAGCAAGCGCTGCTAATTTTGCCCTCAGCGGCTCTCTTCCTTGGTCGAGAATACGCCACATATAATATGATGGAGCTTCGTTGGCATAGGTGTAATATCGGTTTGCGGCATCTTGCACCACCTTCGGTTGAGGACTAACACCACCATTATTCAAGTTGATAATTTGCGTGGAGGTAGTGTATGCCTGCTGAATTCTTGCCCACAACTCTTCATTTTGAGCTGCTTCTTGTGGGCTTAAGGTGTTTAGCTCTTGAAATGCTTCGGAAATGTCTGCGGCAATAGATTTTTGGAAAAGGGAACCAATGGATAGTGTTCCTGCAGTTAAAAAAGTTTTCCTGATAAAGGATCTACGATTGTTCATTTGAGTTGAATTGGCTTCAACTCAAATTAGTCAAATTAGCATAGAACGGAAATAGCTTTTATGCCAAGCCCTTGTCGCGCATTTTGACAAATTCCACATAACGTCTTCTGGTCGCGATAATAAAGCCGATGATCATGATGATCGTTCCAATCCAAAGGACATTGATCTGAGGCTTCTCAATCGCCTGGAGAATAATCCAGTCTTTTTGAGTTGTCTGTATACCAAACTCAACCGAACCATCATCTGGATTGATGCTTTCTAGCGTGATCCTAGCAGCAATCTCTTGATTCATGATAATCGGTCTTGCTAAGTTGCCATTTTGAATCACATAGAGTGGCTGCAATTTATACTGCATGCCATCCTCGGCAAAAACGGTAATGTTGGCTCTAACGGCCACATCATTTGGGCTAAGGTCAGCAAAAGTTACTCGAGGAATTCGTTCGAGACCATTATATACTGCAACATAATCGTTAATAAAGAAACGTTTGCCGATAGAGTCGATCTTTAGGATTTCTTTATCACTCCAGTCGGTAAACTCCTCTTCAAAGTCATTGCTCAATGCTACAAAAGTATAGATATCACGGTTCCATTGCTTTCTAATATCTGGCGATACTACATTTTGGCCCATACTCTCGTTTTTCTGTACCCTTGGATACAATGTAAATTTTTTGCCAGAGCTCATGGAGGTGTATTCTACTTCATGGTAGGTGTTCTCTGGAGTTCTAAAATAGAGTGTGTCGCCTACACTTGCATATTGCACCTCTTCTTGGACAATAGGCTGAATGGCAATTTTGTAATGAGGGTCATTGGTTTCTTCTAAGAAAGACTTCTTAATATATCCAGGGATTCCCTGAGCGCTTAGCCCCTCACTTTTATAAAGCAACTGATAACCAGCCATTGGCTTTGGATCATTTAAGAATAGAACAACATTATTGGTGTTTTGCTCTTCTGTGAAATCCTGACTGATGGTGGTTGTGTTCTCAGACAATACTCTTGAATAGCCTTCAGAAAACATAATACCAAGCAGCATCATAGCTATACCAATATGCGCAACAGAGCCTCCTGTAAGCGTGTAGCTTTTAGATTTGAATAGACCCAAAAGAATCTTGGAGTTTGAGACGATCGAATAGATGGCAGCAACCAAGATGATGATGTATGAAGGATTATAGATTTTAGCTACTGTGAATATGACTGCAGATAGCAACAGTGCAACTATGATTGGTATTGCTAGAGCTGATTTCAACTTATCCTTATCCATTTTCTTCCAGTAGAAGAACTGACCTGTACCAGATAGTAGCGCAAGGGCTACGGCAAACCAAAGTTGCCATTTCGAATAGAATTCAATTTGATTTGCGGGTTGTGCCAAGGAAGACAGTCCGCCAAAAGCTTCAGTTATTGCATTAAATACTGGGAATGAGGTTGGAACAATGACTTGGAAAGCCATTAAGCAGAGCGTAAGTGCCCCAATAAAAATCCAGAATTCACGAGAGTAGGTGGAAGCTTCTTTTTCTGAGGTAGGTATATGTTTCCATCGAATGGCAGCTAACACGATAGCACCAATCATAAAAACAAACATGTAGACTAATAACTGTCCTGAAAGGCCGAGGTCTGTGAATGAGTGAACAGATGCGTTACCTAAAATCCCACTTCTCGTCAAGAAAGTAGCGTAGAGTATTAGAAGGAAAGTAGAGATTACTAAGATAATTGAGGTCTTCAATGCAGTCTCACTTTTCTTAAAAATGATCATGGTATGCATACTGGCAATCAACACCAGCCAAGGTACATAGACGGCATTTTCTACAGGATCCCAATTCCAATAACCCCCAAAATTGAGTGTCTCGTATGCCCAATAGGCCCCCATAATGATGGCTGTCCCTAATATTACCCCACCGAAAATGGTCCATGGTAAGGCGGGCCTAATCCAGTCCGTAAAGTCTTTTCTCCAAAGCCCAGCGATACAGAAAGAGAAGGGTACTAATGTCAAAGAGAAACCTAGGAAGGTCATTGGAGGGTGAATCACCATCCAATAGTTCTGCAACAGAGGGTTTAAACCGGTGCCATCTGTCGGTACAAAGTTCGGGTTGATCAGGAACCTCGGATCGCTCAACACGTCCCTTAATAGTATAAAGGGAGAGCTTCCTAGCTTGAAATCACCAATTACGATTCCTAAAATCATTGAAGTAAGGAACACCTGAACTAGTGCAAACACAGTCATTACTGGTGCTTCCCACTTCTTATTTGTTCCTATTAAGACAAACCCCAACAAAGCATTCCAGAGTGTCCAAATTAAGAAACTACCTTCTTGACCCTCCCAGAAACACGCGATCATATAGTGAGCAGCAAGGTTTACGGAAGAGTGGCTCCAGGCATAATGATACTCGAAATTATGATTGTAGATAATCAAAAAGAGGATCACCGCTGTGGCTATTACTGCAATGCCATGTGCGATAAACACTTTCCGTCCAAAACTGACCCAAGAGTCTTTTCCTATCTCGTTGTTTAAAGCAGCTTTGCCATAAGCGAAGGTTGCCAAAATTGAAGCCACAAAGGAAATGATGACAAATATGTGTCCTGCGTTTCCAATACCGAGGTTAATTGTTTGAGGATCCAAGGGGAAAGGGTTAAGGTTTTAGGGATTTATTCCTTATCAATACAAATAGCATTGATTGTATCTCATTTATTTCTTGATCCAACTGAGCCCAAGTTTCTTGACTAATAAACCCAAGGTCTTTTGACAACTCAATTAGATAATCTACTTCATTCGCAGAACCTAGAGCAATGCTTAAAAACTGTATAAACTCTTTTTCACTTTTTCTACCTGAACCTTCTGCAATGTTGGTTGGGATAGAGGCAGAGGCCCTACGCAGTTGACTTACTAAACCAAACAACTCTTCCTTTGGGAAGTTCCGGGTAGACTTGTACACATCTAGGGTTAGTTGATGAGATTTTGTCCAAACTTTTAAATTCCTAAACCCCTTCATCCTTTCAACTTACACCTCTATTCTATAAAGTAGTTTCTTCGTATTTCGAAGGACATTTTAGAAGTACTTTATCTGCCATAAAGCGTTCATTTCTAAAGCCTCCGATAACAACTACCTTTTCAGAGTTTAATAAGTCTGAAGGCATTGGGCTGTTTAAGAAAACCGTTTGCTCTTTCATGTTCTCATCCACCAAAATGAATTCGACAGTAAGCCGATCTGAACTAGGCTGAACACCGACAATTTCACCTCTACTGTTTTTCTTCAGCTCACCGACAACATGAATGGATTCAGGTTTGCCATTTTCAGACATTGTATACGCTTCATCGAAGGTAACGTAAGCGCTTGCGCTACTTGAGGTGGAGACAATAACGGCTATGGCTATAGCTATTACTACAATACCAATTAGACTTGACTTTTTCATAATCTCCTCGTTTTAGGTTCTTGGGCAAAAGTAAGACACAAACGTCTAGGAATTAACCTTTTCACCAAAAACCTCCCCTTCAATTTTTGAGAGCTTTCTATCTATCCTAATGGCATAGAATGTTATGCCTAAAAAGATGATTACAATGACACCGACAACAACATAGATTTTGCCATTTTCACGCATCATGTCCGCCATGTCTACACTCTTGTTGGTATAATCATTTTCAGTGATCTCATACTTTTCACCTGCTTTTATCTTATCTAAGTTTACTTGTGAGAAAGAGGGGACACTCACTATGAATAATAATGCAAAAATAATTTTCTTCATCTCAATTTTCTTCAAGTGCTTTTTCTATTCTTCTGTACCTAACTCTTAATTCTGCTAGCCAAACTCCCATTAGCGTCCAACCGATTACTGCAGGGTATAAAACCATTTTCAACTGGTCGTCAGAATCAAAGAAATTTAGCGCAGGGTTTCCGCCATTTCCTGGATGCAAAGAGCTTTCCGCCATTCTTGGCAGAATAAACAATAAGGGGATCATGGCTGCATATGCGAATATGCTGTAGACACTACTGATTCGTGCACGTTGTTGTTCGTCTTGTAGCGAGTTTCTTAAAACTAAATAAGCTAAGTAAATCAACAGGCAGATTGCCGCTGCATTCTGTTTAGGGTCTCCGCTCCACCATTCCGACCATGTGAATTTGGCCCAAAGCATACCCGTCAATAGGCCCAAAATGCAGAAAAGGATTCCTGTCTTGGCGAGTTCAACTGACTTCGTGTCAAAATCAAGTTTGCCAGTGCGGAGATATTTGATAGAGTAAACAACGGAACCAGTCAGCATTATGATCATTCCGAACCACATTGGAACGTGAAAATGGAGGTTCCGAATGGTCTCATTAAGTATCGCCAACCTTGGGACACCTAGTAAGAGGCCAGTAATGATTGTATATAATATCAGGAGTACGGCTAGTACTTTCCACCAGACTTTCTTCATGTTCAATCTTTATGGTCTGTTTTAATGATCAACGAGTTCTAGCACACCATACCCAACCCCTTGGTCTTTAGCTGCGCCAAAGATAAGGGAATAGCAGATAAGATACCGCAATGATGATGGCATTAATAGCCAGAAGTATTAGCATATCATCCAGGTAAACGCCCCTATCTAAACCATCCATAGCAGATTTGGATGTTTTGATGATGATAAGTAGTAATGGAATTATTACTGGAAAACTCAAAATGGCCATTAGAGAGCTGCTATTTGGTGCTTTAGAAGCAATTCCAGAAACCATGGTGAGAGCAGAGGCCAAACCTACGGACCCAAGACACATGACCAATAAGAACATTGGTAAATCATTAACGAGACTACCCATTACTAAACTGTAGAACAAGAGCCCAATGAGGGCCATGCAAATCATGAGTACCGAGTAGTAGATAGTCTTTGAAACTATAAAAGCTTCAGCTTTGGCCAGTGAATAATAATATAATAATCGGCCCTGTGATTCTTGAATAAAGCTTTTCGCAACGGCATTGGTAGCTGTAAAGAGTATGATAATCCAGTAGAGAGCATTCCATGTTGGCTCGTCAATTGCACCAGCCTTTAGTTTGAAGGCCATATACACTACAAAAATGGTCGATGCCAAATAAAGAATTATGCCATTCAGTGCGTAGCGTTGACGCCATTCCGAAAGGAATTCTTTTTTAATAAGAGTGATTATGCTTGGGTTCATTTCAAGTTCAAAGTTAACATTCACACCGAGAAAGTTTTTACCCAAATTCCATTCTATTACTTTAGCGGAAATTATTGTAACACAATGAATTCAGATAAGATTGCAATTATAGGTTTAGGGTATGTAGGGTTGCCATTGGCAGTTGCCTTTGCAGAAAAATACAAGGTCGTTGGTTTTGATATTAATGAACCCAGAATCAAGGAGTTAAATGAAGGTCATGATAGAACCTTGGAAGTTGAAGATGAATTGTTGAATTCAGTTCTCTCGAAACAAGATTCAGATACTGGTCTTTACAATACCCATATTTTATCCGAGATAGCCGATTGTAATATTTATATCGTAACAGTTCCAACGCCTGTCGATAAAGACAATCGACCTGATTTATCTCCACTTTTAGTAGCTAGCAAAATGATAGGGAGTATCTTGAAAAAGGAAGATTTAGTAATTTATGAGTCTACAGTATATCCGGGGTGTACCGAAGAGGATTGCGTACCCGAATTAGAAAAAGCTTCTGAATTAACGTTCAACAAGGACTTCTTTTGTGGTTATTCTCCAGAACGAATTAACCCTGGAGATAAGATAAATACTCTAACAACTATCATGAAAGTAACCTCGGGCTCTAATTCGGAAGTTGCCATTAGGGTGAATGATCTTTATAAAAGCATCATTACTGCAGGAACCTTTCTTGCTACATCTATGAAGGTGGCTGAAGCTTCGAAGGCAATAGAAAATGCCCAAAGAGACATTAATATTTCATTCGTAAATGAATTAGCATTGATGTTTGATCGAATGGGCATTGATACAACGGATGTTATCGAGGCAGCAGGTACTAAATGGAATTTTCTTAAATATAAGCCTGGTCTTGTTGGAGGTCATTGTATTGGTGTTGATCCATACTACCTAAAGCAAAAATCAGAATCTCTCGGTTATTACCCAACTGTAATTTCCTCAGGTCGCAGGGTGAATGACAGCATTGGTGAATTTATTGCCACCAATGTTATCAAACTTTTAATCAGGAAGGAGAAAAAAGTAAAAGGCAGTAGATGTCTGTTACTTGGTATTACTTTCAAAGAAAATTGCCCTGATATTAGAAATACTAGGGCAGTAGATGTTTATCACGAGCTAAAGGAATATGGAGTAAGTGTTGACGTTTACGACCCATGGGCGATCGATTCTGAGGTAGAGAGAGAGCTAAATATTCAGTTAATCAAAGAGGTAGATCTATCACTTTATGATTCTTTAATACTAGTTGTAGGACATGATAAATTTAAAGAAATTGATTTTGGTCAGATAAAGGATAATGGTGGGGTTATTTACGATGTGAAGGCTTTCCTACCTAGAGAAATTGTAGACGGACGACTTTAGAAATGGAAAAAATACTTGTTACTGGAGCAGCTGGATTTATTGGCTTTCACCTTGTTGAGGCTCTTATAGCCAAAGGTGAAGCTGTTGTAGGTTTAGATTCTATCAACGATTACTATAGCACTGATTTGAAATTTGGTAGGCTTAGTCATAGTGGTATCTCTGAAAATACTATTGAATACAACAAGCTTGTACCAAGTTCTAAAAACTCAAATTACCAGTTCATTAAATTAAATCTTGAGGATAATGAGAACCTTGATAAACTGTTTGTAAAACAGGAATTTACACATGTTATAAATCTTGCAGCACAGGCGGGGGTTCGATACAGTATAGAAAATCCCCGAGCGTATGTTAGCAGTAATATTGTTGGGTTTGTAAATATCCTTGAAGCCTGTAGACAACATAAGATAAAGCATTTGAGTTATGCCAGTAGCTCCTCAGTTTATGGGTTGAATGAATCAATGCCGTTTTCATTGGACAATAATGTAGACCACCCTGTAAGCCTCTACGCGGCTAGTAAAAAAAGCAACGAATTGATGGCCCATACATATAGTCATTTGTATGGCTTGCCAACAACTGGGCTTAGGTTCTTTACTGTTTACGGAGCTTGGGGAAGACCAGATATGGCATACTTCCTTTTCACGGACGCCATTTTAAATGATAAACCAATCAAGGTATTCAACAATGGTAAAATGTCACGAGACTTCACCTATATAGATGATATTGTTGAAGGAGTGATAAGAGTAAATGATGTAGCTCCAGAGGGTGATCCAGATTGGAATGGACAAAACCCATACCCTGGCTCATCCAAAGCACCCTATCGAATCTATAATATTGGTAATAATCAACCTGTAAAACTGATGGATTTTATATCCATTATTGAAGAGTGTTTGGGCAAAAGTGCAGAGAAGATTTTCATGCCCATGCAAGATGGAGATGTTGTTTCTACCTATGCTGATGTTAAAGAGTTAATGAATGATTTTGATTACAAGCCTAGTACACCTTTGAAGAAAGGTGTAACAGAGTTTGTTAATTGGTATAAGGAATTTTATAAAGTATAATAAAAAGTTGGATGTGGGATGTTTTTTGTTTGAATCCAATAATAATAATGTGATTGGAACTTAAAAATGTCATCCTTTGAGGGATAAAAGAACATTTGGACAGTGTAGCAATGAAATACACATACTCTTTTGAAAAGCTGGATGTTTGGCAAAAATCTAGGACTCTCGCCAAGTCTATTTATCAAATTACTGCTGACTATCCCCAAGAGGAACGATTTGGTTTAGTATCTCAAATGAGGAGATGTTCGATATCGATAGCTTCGAATTTAGCAGAAGGAACTGCAAGAAAAACCATGAAAGATAAAGCTCATTTTTCCACAATGGCCTATGGATCTGCCTTAGAGTTGTTAAACCAACTTATCCTTTCACATGACTTACTGTTTATCGAAGAATCGTTGTATATCGAAATTAGAGGACATATTCAAGAAATTACAAACATGCTCAATAGTTTAAGAAACTCGCAACTTAGCTTATAAACAAATCAACAGATGAACAATAAGATACAGATGGTTGACCTTAAAA
>Ga0075118_10001518_pt1 | contig 16296 bp, 15 predicted proteins | sample AntAceMetag02UKE_FD_69794 | JGI IMG/M metagenome (GOLD analysis project Ga0075118, IMG submission 69794) | Saline lake microbial communities from Ace Lake, Antarctica - Antarctic Ace Lake Metagenome 02UKE | ecosystem: Environmental > Aquatic > Non-marine Saline and Alkaline > Saline | place...
AGAAAGGCACTGTATTCCTGCCCGGAAATCTTTAGTGATGATGATTCATGAAAGCCGCTGACTATTTTGCACTGCCACCTTCGCTGTCCGATTTCGCCGAACATTTTTCGGCAGACGCGCGGCCTTGGGAGTGGTTGAAAAAGATCGGCCCAGCGCTTTCAGCTCACCGTTTCGAAGAAAGCCTACCCGAGATTCCGGGTGGAGTGAAAATCGAGGGTCACGTTTACCTTCATCCGACGGTGAAACTACCTGCTTACGCTTCGATCACGGGGCCGACTTGGATTGGCGCGGGCACGGAGATTCGCCCAGGAGCTTATATTCGGGGGAATGTGATCATCGGGGAAAACTGCGTCATCGGAAATGCGTGCGAGTTTAAGAACTGCCTCTTGATGGATGGCGTGGAAGTGCCGCATTTCAGTTATGTGGGCGATTCTATTTTGGGTAACAAAGCGCATCTTGGTGCTGGGGTGATCTGTTCGAATCTACGGCTCGATCAAAAAGAGCAGATCGTTCACCACGAGGGCGTTGCTTACGAAACGGGGTTGCGGAAGTTCGGAGCGATTCTCGGCGATGGGGCCGAAGTGGGCTGCAATGCGGTGCTGATGCCGGGGACGATTTTGGGCCGTCATGCGCTCGTCGCTCCGTTGACGCCCTTTGGTGGTTTGCTGGAAGCTGGGATGTTCGCTTATGATCGTCCCACGATAAAGCGGGTGCCGCGCAGAGATTGAAAAATTCTTTCTCGTTCTCTTAATCTTTCTCGTTCTCTCTTTTCGATCTCAAGAGAACGATTAGGCAAACGAACCCAACCATGAGAACCCTCACAGGCATCCAGCCTTCCGGCACTTTACACATCGGAAACTATTTCGGCGCGATGCGTCCGGCGATTGAAGCGCAGAAGCAAGGCGAGTGCTTCTACTTTATCGCGGACTATCATTCCATGACGTCGCTTTTTGATCCGGCTGAGCGTCGGGCGAATACGATGGATGTCGCACTCGATTGGCTCGCGTGTGGGCTCGATCCCAAACACAGCGTTTTCTGGAAGCAAAGTGATGTGCCCGAGGTTTGTGAACTTACGTGGTTGATCGGTTCGCTGACGCCGATGGGGCTCTTAGAGCGCGCCCATAGTTATAAGGACAAGACGGCTCGGGGGCTTTCAGCCAATTTCGGTCTCTTTGCCTATCCTGTGCTCATGGCAGCGGATATCCTGCTTTATAATTCCGATCTAGTGCCGGTCGGAAAGGATCAGAAACAGCATCTGGAAATGACCCGCGATATCGCGATCAAGTTTAACCAATCCTACGGCGAAACCTTTGTCGTGCCGGAAGAACAGATCCGCGATGATGTCGCGACAGTTCCTGGTCTCGATGGTCAGAAAATGAGCAAGAGCTATGGCAACACGCTCGATATCTTTGGTGGCGAAAAAGCCATGCGGAAGAAGATCATGTCGATTGTGATGGACAGTCGCACTCCAGATGAACCCAAGCCCGATGCGGAAAAGAATATCGCAATCCAGATTCTGAAACTAGTGGCACCGGCCGATGTCGCTCTGGATTACGAAAACCGCTTACGCGCGGGTGGGCTCGGTTATGGCGATTTGAAAAAGGCGCTCTTCGAACATTACTGGAATTTCTTTACTTCGTATCGTGAAAAGCGTGCAGAGCTCGCTGGTAATCTCGACTACGTAGAGCAGGCACTTACTGACGGTGCGGAACGTGCGCGTTCGGTCGCGAGCGAGGTGCTGACGAAAGCCCGCACGGCTTGCGGCTTGTCGTAATCAGAAACGAAAACATCGGCGCGACGCATGTGCGTCGGCCGACGTTTGATTGGAATCAGGTAAACCTGAACTGATTAGTTCTGGACGATCAACTCGATGGGGAGCATCACGCGGTGGGAAAATGACTCGCCGTCCTTTTGGAGGGGAGTGAATTTCCACTGGGCGACTGCTGGGAGGAGGCTAGCTGCCAGCGCTTTATCATTGGCGTGATCAACGAGTTTTACGTCGCTGGGTTGTCCGGCTTCATCCAAGAGGAACGTCACCTTGACGGTTTCGCCGATGTAGTGGCGGGGAATATCCGTGGGCTCAACTACATGGACGGGGCGTGGTGTGGTATCGACTTGGCCGACGGCAGCGAAAGCTGAGGTCGAGATGAGCGTGCTGGCGATAAGGGCGGTGATGATGATTTTGATGCGGTTCATAATGAGGAGGTCGCAGAGCGACGTTGGAGGTTTGAGTTTAGATTTGAGCGACTCGTGTTGTGCCAGGGTCATCTACAAGAACCCGGCACTTGTTTAAAAGTTACAGAAAGTTTCAACCGAAGTCGTTTCCTCCAATTCGCTGCTCCATTGTTTTGCTTCTGCGCCTGAACATGTCAGGGTGATGAGATGAACTTGGAGGATATGCGCCGCAACTACGCTGCCCGCTCGCTCGATCTAGATGATCTGAACGCGGATCCCTTTACGCAGTTTGATTTCTGGATGCGTGAAGCGATCGAGACCGAAATTCTTGAACCCAATGCCATGTCTCTCGCGACAGCTGATGCTTCGGGGCGACCGAATTTACGCACGGTCCTCCTTAAAGGATTCGATGAACGGGGGCTGGTCTTTTACACTAATTACGAAAGCTCGAAGGCTCGGGATATCGCGGCCAATCCACGCGTGGCCTTGTCATTTACGTGGCTCCCACTGGAGCGACAGATCATTATGCGAGGCACGGTGCAGAAAATCTCTGCGACCGAATCGTTGAAGTATTTTCTTTCTCGACCACGCGATAGTCAGATCGGGGCCTGGGCTTCTCGTCAGAGCGAAGTCATCTCCACGCGATCCGTGCTGGAGACCAAGTTTGCGGAAATGAAAGCGAAGTTCATGCGCGGCGATGTGCCGCTGCCGGATCACTGGGGTGGTTATCGGATCACGCCGGAGATCTTTGAATTCTGGCAGGGGCGACCCAATCGAATCCACGATCGCTTTCGCTATCAAGCGGATGCGGCGGGAGCTTGGGGAATTGAGCGGTTGATGCCTTAAGCGTCGTTCCAGACACCCGCAAAATCCCCTTGGCTGATCGCGTCAGTCTTCCCAGCTCTCGATGAACGGTTCGCACTCGGCGCTCCATTCTTCCTCCAGCGGCGTGGTCCAACGGATTGGGCTGTAGAGGGATATCTTGCGAATAGGTTTGCCGTCGGGTCCGTCGGGCAGGACTTCGCCGCAGGTTTGCCAGAGTATGTTCTCGGCCTCGGGAAACGCGGCGCCGCCAATCTGATCTTCGAAGAGGCGATTAAGAATGCCATCGGGCGGCATCGCCGCAGTAATACAGCGCACAACCACGGCCTCGGGAACGAGTTGCGTGGTGGGGGCGGCGGCGAGTTGATCGAGGTAAGTTTCCGCGGCGGCGTTGAGCGCGCGGAGGGTGATCTCGATCTGGTTGATTTCAGGTTGAGAGGTTGTGGGGAAGGCTTGGTTGAGCAGCACCTGAGCGTTGAAGATCGATTCGTGCAAGGTGAGATCGGCGTATTCCTCCCACATCCGATCCATAGTCATTTCCTCGGCCAGGTTTTGCTTGCGGCCGGTGTTGAGTTTATCGCCGATCACAAATCCGACCAACGCAGCTGCCGCTTCGACGTCTGTCTTGTCTTGTAATGCCATCACGGCGTAGTCACGACGTTCGGCCGGTGCGAGGTCAGCCGCGCCATCGAATTCGAGATGCTGGAGCAGCTTGAGGCATTCGTCCTCCGACCAAGTGTCTGGCAGGGCATTAACGACGCCAATGGAGAGAATCGAAATCTCAAACTTAGGGTTCATAGCGCACTAATATAGGTCGAGATTGGCAATTAGCTAGATCTCTTCCGAGTCGGTGTTCTTCGCGTGCAAGCGCACACAGATATTTCGGGAGTTTTCCTTCTGGTAACTTCGATGGGGTTAGATTGATTTGCTGCCAAGATGTCTACCCCTTCGACCGTGCCCGACGAATCATTCTCATTTTCTCAGAAATTCCATGAGGCCGAAGCCACCTTTGATGGTTCGGACCTGCTGGTCTCCACGGGGAAGATCCGGCGCGTATGGCGGGTAGTTGAAGCAGGGCTCGCGACGGTCAGCCTCAAGCGTGCTGGAGATAGCCGTGAGTGGATTGAGCAGGGAGCAGACGCTTCGGCGGCATGCGATTGGCGGATTTTTCGACTGGTAGAGGAGGACACGCGGGCTGTCTTAACCTCCGCGCAAGCTGTGGTGATTCCGCGCGAGGGAAGTATCGGTGAGCGCCTAGAGGTGGAGATCGTTTTTCAATATCCTACTGCGGAGGTGGAAGTGCGTTATGTCGTTTGGGTTTTTCCCGGAGCTGAGGGGGTAAGGACTCAGTTAGGTTTACGTGCGCTCAATAAACACGATCAGCACTATTGGCCCGGGTATCTCGTCGATTCTTATGCGGAAAAATTAAGTCTGCCGGTCGAAAAGACAGAGCGTCTCGCGATCGGTTATTACAACGATACACAGCACCGTAATTCGATTTCTTTGCCGATGCTCAAGGAAGAGCGCCGTTCTGATCAACTGACCGGGCCTGGTTATGAAATTTATGATTGGGCCAATCTCATTCACTTACGTCGCGAAGGAGCGGGCATCGCCTTGATCAAGGAATCTCACAAGTGCGTAAATCAGGAAGGTGTGGATACGGGAGCTTTTGTGCTGCGTGAAGATGGAATTACTGTCACTGGGCTCGGGCTGCGGATCAATGGTTACGGGGATACTTCTGAATGGATACGCACCGATGATTATCACGAAGCGTGGGCTAATTGGTGTGTGCTCTATGAAGGCGACGAAGATGCTGGGATTCAGGCGGTGAAGAGTTTTGATCGAGTGCGATTCCCCTTCGATGCCGCACGCGATGTCTACATCAATGCCAATACTTGGGGCTCGCGTGGCTCCGGCAAGTGGTCGCAAGAAGCCGCCGACGAGCAGAACGTTTTGCGCGAGATTGAAAGCTGTGCGGATCTGGGGATCGATGTCCTGCAGATCGACGATGGCTGGTCGATGGACGAGAAAATTACTCATCTCGATACCGATTGGAATCCACTTTCGTATCGCTATCCAGAAGGTTGGAGCAGGGTGCGAGCTGCCGCGAAAGCAGCTGGGGTGAAGATGGGTCTCTGGTTTGCATGGACGGCACCGCTCGAACAGATGAAGAAGAACTGCGACGAAGGGGACTTTCTCTATCTGAAACTAGATTTCGCCTTATTGAACTATCGCCACTTGGTGGATGATTTCTTGGCGAAAGCCAAAGCGATCGATCTGCACAATAACCATCGTGGGCGGGTCAATTGGGATCTGACCGAACGGTCGCCCCGGATCGGCTACTTCCTCGGTCGTGAGTATGGGCATCTCTTTGTTCGCAATACCCAATGGGTGCGCACGGGCACTCAACGCACCGTGCATGTCGATTATTTACCTGAGGTGTGGCTGCGCGACGCGTGGCAATATTCACGGCATCTGAATATTAATCAGATCTATCTGACGGTGCAGAATAAGGATCGGTTCGACGCGAAAAAAGCCGGTCGCTATTCCCACGCCTACTGCTTTGCGATCACGATGATGGGCATCCCCACCTTTTTTCAGGAAACCCATCTCTACACCGATGCCGCGCGAGCCGAGCTCCGACCTTTGATCTCTCTCTACAAACAACACCGGGCGAAGATTCTCGGCGGTTATGTGACTCCGATCGGAAATGAACCCAGCGGCAAGAGCTGGACGGGTTTACACTGTCGTGCTTCTGACACCGAAGGCTATGTCACAGTGTTTCGTGAGATCGATAATCAGGAATCTTCAGCCGTGATCGATCTGCCGATGTTATCCTCTGCAAACTATGAATGGACGGATCTGGTCGCTGAGAAAGCTTTGGATCTCACGCAGGGTAATAACCGCGAGTTGGCTTGTTCTCTGTCTGCGCCGGGAAGTTTTCTTTTCCTGCACTATCGTTCACTCAACGACTCATAATCTGACCTAGTCGGGATGCTGGGTCTGCTAATATTCGCGAAAAAGGACAATCTATATCGAATGGTTATTGTGTAATGTGGTTAATCGGCATAGAGCGGGTAGTGGGAATGAAAGTTCTTATCTGAGGGTCTTCTCTCCACGATCCAAGGATCTCGGTTCGATCAACGGACCATTCCGCATTACATCATGCACTCCACCATTTCAGCCCGGGCTCGTCTTCATAATCCCCGCCTCAACAAAGGAACTGCATTCACATCGGAGGAGAGGGAGCGATTTGGCCTGCATGGTTTGTTGCCTCCTAAGATATCGACGATGGAGGAGCAGGTTACGGGTATGCTGGCAAACTTGCGCAAAAAAAACAGTGACATTGCTCGCTACTGCTATCTGGCCTCACTGGCATCTCGCAATGAACGGCTGCACTATCGTGCTTTGATCGATCATATTGAGGAGTTGATGCCCATCGTTTATACGCCGACGGTCGGGCAGGCGTGTCAGCAATTTGCGTATCTGTTTCGGGAAGCTAATGGCTTCTACCTTTCGATCGAACAGCGGGGCAGAGTGCGTGAGACTTTAGCCAATTGGGTGACGACGGATGTGCGGCTGATCGTGGTAACCGATGGAGAACGAATTCTTGGTCTGGGAGATCTTGGGGTGAGCGGGATGGGTATCCCGATCGGTAAACTCGAATTGTATTGTGCGTGTGCAGGAATCGATCCCGCCCAATGCCTGCCGATTACGTTGGATGTGGGCACCAATAATATTGAATTCCAGAAGGATCCGCGATACCTGGGCCATCACCATGGACGGGTGAGGGGGAAGGCCTACGACGAATTTATTGAGGAGTTTATTTTGGCTGTGCAGGAGAGATTTCCGAAGGCGCTGCTGCAGTTTGAGGACTTTGCGACACCCAACGCCGTAGCACTGCTCGAGCGCTATCGGGATCGTTTGCTTTGTTTCAATGATGACATTCAGGGCACGGCTGCAGTCGCCTTGGCCGGTTTAATTGCAGCCACTCGGCTTACCGGCACGCAACTTTCGGAGATGAGTTTTCTGTTTGTCGGGGCAGGGTCGGCGGCAACTGGTATCGCAAATCTATTGGCATTGGCCATAGAGCGCGAAGGGTTGAGTGAGAAGGAGGCGCGCTCGCGCTGCGTGCTTTGTGATAGTAAGGGGGTTATCACGCGTTCGCGGGAAAGTCTGACTCCCCACAGTGCTCCTTTTGCCGCCGATCTGGAGCCGATGTCCTACGTGGAGGCGATTGATGCAATGAAACCGCACGCGATTATTGGAGCCACTGGGCGTGGAGGTATGTTCACTGAGGAGGTGATCAAGAAGATGATGAAGTGGCATGACCAGCCGATCATTTTTGCCCTATCAAATCCGACCTCGAAGGCTGAGTGCACGGCAGAAGAGGCGTATCGTTTCAGCGAGGGCCGGGCAATTTTTGCGAGCGGCAGTCCGTTTAAGCCCGTGGAGATCAAAGGAGAAATAAAGATTCCGGGTCAGGGCAACAATGCGTATGTTTTTCCTGGTCTGGGTCTGGGTGTCCTGGCGGCTGGAGCGCGTCGTATCACCGACAGCATGCTCATAGCGGCGGCACAGGCGCTGGCTGACACCGTGACGGAGGAGCGCTTGGCGCAAGGAAGCCTGTATCCGCCCCTTCATGACATCAGAACGGTTTCTCAGCAGATTGCGATCGCGGTAGCCCGGACAGCCTCGGCGGAGGGCCTGACCGAGACGGAAATCGACGCAGCCTTTTCCGAGAAGATGGCTTTGGGGATGTATGATCCGCGTTACTAACTTGCGTATGATAGAACGTCAGACAGCCATACTGTTTCGTGCATCGCGGCAAGTATTCAGGTGTGATCTTGGCGTCGATGTTTGATCGCAACGCCGCTTTGTCACATCTCATTCTGAGTAGATGTTGTCTCAAACTTGGTTTTCCATGAACCCTCAGATCACTGAGTAGCTGGGCATGGTGAGGCCAGCGATGTGCGCGAAGATTCTGGTGCTGGCGACTTGGTAGCGGGCTTTGCCGGCGCTGGCATCATGGTATTCCTCGGGGAGGATTGGCTCACCGAAGACGATGGATACGGGAGTGCCTATTTTCAGTGAACGGCCTTTGCCGAACGCTTCGTAGGATCCAAAAATACGGGCGGGAATCACCGGCACTTGAGCGCGGCAGGCGATCAGTCCGACGCCGGCTTTGGGTTCTTGTAAGTGTCCATCTGAGGTGCGCGTGCCTTCGGGGAAGAGGATGAGACCTTTGTCGTTCTTTAGGGCTTTGAGCACGCGTTTGATGGCGCTAACATCCTGGCCTCCGTCGCGATCGACGGGGATCGTGCCGACTTCGTCGAGCCACCATGAGATGACGCCACCCTTCCACAGTGTTTTGCGTGCGAAATAGGCGATCTGCCGCGGCACTTGGCTGCCAATGAATGGAGGATCGAGAAAACTCGCGTGATTGGCGGCGATGAGGAACGAACCCTCTTTGGGGAGGTTTTCCAAACCTGAGACTTCGCCTCGGAAAAACATGTTATAAACCACTGTGGCGAGGTAGTGGAAGAACCCGTAAACGAGCTGCATCTCAACTTGGCGAAACGAGTTACTCATGCGGGCGAAAGTTTGGTGGTGATGGAATCACTCATCTTGGCGACGACTTCATCGAGAGTGATATGGGTGCTGTCGATATCGATGGCACCATTGGGGCAGGTGAGCGGGGAGGTCTTGCGAGAGGAGTCGAGCCGGTCGCGCTCGACGATTGAATCGGTTTGTCCCTCGGCAGCGCGACGTTTGGCGCGTTCGGCCGGATCGGCATGCAGAAAGAAACGGAAATCAGCTGCGGGAAAAATGACCGAGCCGATATCGCGCCCTTCCATAATGAGTCCGCGAAAGCTGTGTTTCTGAGACTCGTCGATCTGTCCGCGTTGGTAGCTAAGAAGGGTTTGGCGCACGGCGGGAATCGCGGCGTAGTGCGAGACGTTTTCGTTGACGGTTTGGCTGCGAATTTCGTCACCGGCGGCTTGTCCGTTGATCAGCATCTGGGCAGAGCGTCCGTCGAGTTGGGTGGAAAGGTTCAGCCCGGCCAACGCGGTTTCGAGGACAGCTTGATCGGTGTGGGCGATTTTCTGCCGCAGGAGTTCGCTCGTGATTTGCCGATAAAACGAACCGGTATCGACGTGCAGCAGATTGAAACGCTCAGCGAGAATCTTGGACGACGACGATTTGCCGGAGGCGGCTCCGCCGTCGATGGCGACGATGATGGGGGAAGGGGTAATCATTTAGGAATGAACCGAAGAGTGACGAAGCGACTCTAGGACTTCGAAGAATGTGGGGAAGGTTTTACCGCAGCAGGCAGGATCTTTGATCGAGAGCCACGGACGTCCATCACCGTTTAGATCGTGGCAACCCAGAATGCCGAAACTCATCGCGAAGCGGTGATCTTCGTAGGTTTCGATTTCGACGCCGGACTTGAGGGGTTGCGGATGAATCTCCAACGCGTCTTCGGTTTCGATCACCTTTTGGCCGAGCTTGATGAGCTCGCGCGTCATGCCGGAGACGCGATCCGTCTCCTGTTTTCGCGTGTGGGCGATGCCGGTGATCTTGGTCGGACCATCGAGCAGCGGAGCGATGGCTGCGATCGTGAGAAAAGTATCGGAGAATTCGCGGAAGTTTTGCTCAACTGGTTTGAGCCGAGTGTCGCGCGCATAAAAGTAGCGGGGGCCGCCATCGTCTTCATCGACTTGCAAGCTGACGTGTCGAACCACTTCAAGGTAGCGACGGTCGCCTTGCAGATCACCGTGATAATTGGGAAAGGTGATTTCGCCTCCGGTGACGAGAGGCAGAGTGAGCAGATAGCTAGCCGCAGACGCATCGCCTTCAATGGCGTAGATCGAAGGGTGGTGGGAGAACTGCTCAATCACGCGCTTGGTCATCTCGACGAATGGGCGTGAGCCGGGTTCGCCGGTGAGGTTGATCTTGAGGGGAGATTGCGCGCGTGATCCTGCGAGGAGCAGGGCCGATAACAGTTGGCTGCTTTCCGAGGCATCCACGGATACTTCGCCGCCGCGAAGCCCAGCAGTTTTCAGGGTAAAGGGGAAACTGCGCGAATCGGCGTGTGCTCCCTGTTCGGTCAGCGCATCGAGGAGGGAGCCAATGGGACGTTTACGCATAGCCTCATCGCCATCCATTTCGTAAGCGCCGTTGGGATGGAGGCAGATCAGCGCAGTGAGGAAACGCGCCGCGGTGCCTGCATTGCCCACGTGGATCTTGGCGGTGCTGATGGGAATCTCGCCGCCACGGCCTTCGACGATGATGGTGTGGGTCGATTCATCCGCAGTGATGACGAATCCCAGCGTTTGCAGTCCGGCGACCATGATCCGGGAATCACGGCTGAAGAGGGCGCCCGTTAACGTGGTCGTGCCATCAGCCAGCGCCGCGAGGATGAGGGCGCGATTGGTGATGCTCTTGGAGCCGGGTAATTCGACCACGCCTTGAACAGGGTGGGTGAAGGGCGTGATGGGCAAGGGATCAGCTAAAGGCATGCGACAAGAGAGAGTCGCGGAGCGGAGTCACTTCGCCAAGTCGTTTTTCATGTTACGTCGAAAACAACCTGAGAAGGCCTAGCGATTTTTAGGGCTGTCATTGCGAATGAGGCGCAGACGTCTGCGGTAATCTACGAAGATGATCGCATGACCGAATGTAGTCGTGGATTGCCGCGTCACCCGCTGCGCGGACTCCTCGCAATGACAAACCCGGAAGCCTCAGGGGCGAAATCCGCTGCGATAGTCGCTGCCGCGCTCGAGTCGAGCGGTGACTTCGTGGTAATCGCGGTTGGAGAGCGCTGAGTGCAACGCTTGGAGTTCGTCCTGAAATTCGCTGATCGCGCGGAGCACTTCGTCGCGGTTTTGTTCGAGAATGGTGCGCCAGAGTTTCGCGTCGCTCGCGGCGATCCGCGTGGTGTCGCGTAAACCGCCACCGGCGTAGTTTCGCCAAGCGTGATCCTTGCGTTGCAAGTAGGTGCAGAGGGTCGCCGCGAGCACGTGGGGGAGATGGCTGATGTGGGCGACGATTTCGTCGTGGGCGTCGGGATTCACGGTGACGACTTCACTGCCAAGATCGTGCCAGAAACGAACCACGGTTTCAACGGCACCGGGATTGGTGTCGAGCAGCGGGGTCACGAAGCAGGTGCGTTTGGTGAAGAGTTCCGGATCGCCGTGTTCCCAACCAGTTTTCTCGGAACCCGCCATGGGGTGAGATCCGACGAAGTGGGCTTTGCCGTTCAAGGCGACGTGGCCGAGACGTGAGATTTCGCCTTTCACGCTGCCGACATCGGTGACGATCGCATTGGGCGCGAGGTGGGGCGCGATCTGTTGGGTGAGCCGAACGATGCAATCGACCGGTGCGGCGATGATCACCAGATCGGATTCGGCGACGGCGTCTTCCGGTGTTTCCGCCGTGGCGTGGCACCAGGATAGCTCATCGAGTTGCACGCGCACTTCCGGGCGGCGCGCCCAAATAACGATACGCTTGGCCAGTCCGCGCTCGTGGGCGGCACGGGCCACGGAGGCGCCGAGAAGGCCGGGAGCGAGGATGGTGATTTGGTCGAGCATGCTTCTAGGAATGCTGAATCTCGGCCGGTGTCGAGCCCTTCGCAGTGCAGCAAAATGGGATCGCGCTCGCATTTTATTTAGGCCTACGCAATTTACGTGCACGATGCCGGATTACGAAAGTGGACGATACTGGGGGCTTCCCATCAAGGGGTGGGTGTGGATTGCGGTAGGGGTGCTGGTATTGGGTAGCTTTTTCTATGGACTGACGACCATCGGTCCAAAGCGGATTGATCATGCTGAAGTGCCTGCCGCGCTGAATTCTGAACAGTGGCAACTCTCGCTCGAAATCGGGGCGATTGAGCGCCGTTACCAAAAACAAAATCCCAAGCTACCACCGCCCAGGGATCTTCGCGATGAGTTGACGAAGGCGATCGGGATGCAAGAGCAGCTCCTGCGACTCAATCCGAATGCGGGCGCAGAACAATCCGAGCGTTTGGAGAAATTACTGGTGGCTCGCGATAGCGTGATCGCCATGGAGTCGTGGCCGCGAATCGAATCTCTGGAAGTGCAACTGGAGGGCGAGCTTTCGGTGCAAGATCACTTACGGTTGCTCACCCAACTCGTGGAAGAGCGGCGCACGATCAATCAGAGTCGTGCGTTGGCTCGGTATAAAGATTTGGCGATCGAAACCAAACTCGAGCGCGACCTAATCGCCGCGCAGGCCGAACCGCTCAAAGCCGAGCTCGAAGCGATGTGGGATCAAGGCCGGACGGCATTGAAGCAAGAGGAATGGATCACGGCACTGGAAAGTTACACCAAGGCGCGCGAATTGATGGATGAAGTGAATGCTCGTTTTGCGCGCACCAAGTTTGCCGACGTTGGGTTTCGTGCACAGTTATGGGCCACAGAAATTTCTCTGCAGGGTGCGAATGAAACCGCCGAAGTGGATGTGCTGGTAGCGGGCGCAGAGGAAGCCCTCGTGGGAGAGGATTTGATCAAGGCAGCCGAATATTACACGCGTGCGGTGACTCTTCAGGATGAGCTCAATCGCGAGTGGCCGCAGAGCCGGTTCGCATCGAGTGCACGCTTTGAAGAGCTGGAATCGAAGAGACAGGCGACGCTGGCGGAGGCACTGATGAGGGAAGCGCGCGAGCTGGATCAGTCCGCTACCAAGCTACTCGCCAAACGCCGTGCTCTCGGCGCAGTCGAGCAGATTGAAGCGATCCATGAATTGATGACGCGTTTTGCCGCTGAGTTTCCGCGCAGCAAGCTATCCGACGAAGGACTGGGCAAGAAATACAGCTTCCTGATGAGCGTGCGCGGGCAACTGCGTGAATTGCAGGATTTGTTCTACGAACGATTGGTGCCGCTGCGGGGCGCTGATGCGCCGATGATTCTGCGCGACTTGGTAGACCAGGAAACTTATGTGAAGGTGATGCGATTCAATCCGAGCAAAACCCGTGGCGATGCCTTGCCCGTCGATTCAATTCAGTGGGCGGATGCGAAGGAGTTTTCGATCCGTGTCGGATGGATTCTCGGGCGTGAGGTTCGTTTGCCACGAGCGGATGAGATCGGTCTGGCTCCCGATGGCTTCATGGCAGAATGGTTGGATGCGACTGATAGCAGCGCGACCGCGCCAATCGCCCCAGCCAAACAAGAGGGTGCTGATGAAGATCTCACTGCGACTTCACTCGAAAAGAAAACCCAATCAGCGGGACTTAGCTTTCGGGTGCTGGTCGAATATGCCGCGCCTGAGCTGGAGTGACTCGCGCTGGTTATTAACGAGCGGTTAGCGCTTTACCGGGTTTGACGGGCAAGCCGGTGTCGGCACTGGCGAGGGCGGCGTAGCAGAGTTCCAAGGTGCGGATGTTGTTGGACGCACTGATGCTTGATTCACGATTCTCTTCGATCGAGCGGAGGAATTCACCGAGGGTGCCTCTAAACGCATCGGGGAACCATTTTCCTTTGAGCGGAATTTTGGTGGTGCCTTTTTTCGTCGTGAGTTCGAGCTCGGTGAGGTTGGCGACATTGGCGGTTCCGCGGAGTGTTCCTTTGGAACCGACACAGCAGAGATATTCCTGCGGGGCGAATGATTCGTATCCGCTGAAGGCAAGGGTTGCGAGTCCGTCGCCGAAATTAACGACGGCATTACCGAGCATCGGAACTTTCATGTCCTGATTCGGTGCTTTGACCGCATTGGCGAAAACGCTCTTGGCTTTGCGCTCTCCAAAAACACAGACGACCACATCGAACCAGTGGATCGCGAAATCACTGAGGATCAGATGATGCAGATCAGCGCCGGGCAGGCCGCGAATCCAAGTGTGATCCCACGCGAGTGACATATCCAAACTGTGGATGTCGCCTAGAAGCCCTTTTTTAGTGGCGGCAATGAGTGCGGCGAATTGCGGAGCCCAACGTCCATTTTGATTCACGCCGAGGTGCAAGTTTCGACGCTTGGCGTAAGTGGCCAATCGACGGCCCTCCTTAATGTCGCTCGTGAATGGTTTCTGGCTGAGAACGTGTTTGCCCGCTTTGAGCGCGTCCATGACTTGAGCGGGACGAATGGCAGTATGCGTGGCGACTTCGACGACCGTAACATCGTCGCGAGCGAGGAGGTCGTGGTGGTTGTCGTAGACTTCGGCCTTGGGAAAGTATTCATCGCGCCGACTTTTAGCAGCCTCGAGATTTACATCGGCGAGGGCGACGACTTCTACTCCGAGTGCTTGGGCCGCTTTGAGATGATATTCGGCAATGCCGCCACAGCCGATGAGCGCGAGCTTATGTGATCTCGGACGGCGAGGACCGCTGGGAGCGTAATCGAGTTTGGGAGGGCGCATTTTGGAATTTGGACTGGGAGTCAGGGTATTTATGTGGAACTCAGGAAGAAATGCAGGAAAGGGATGGAACTGCAGGATTGCTTATTTATGTGGGAAATCCTCTTTCGCGTAAAGCTACTGAGGGCAGGCTTGGAAATCAGGAAAGAGTGGTGTGACTGGTTCGTGGATTGCCGCGCCCACCTGCGGCGGGCTCGCAATGACAGAGAGTTGACTTACTTGAGCAGCTTTAGGGTTTTCTTCTGCTTGGCGCTGAGGGCGGCGGTATCGACGATTTGTTGGCCGATACGGGCGATCTTGGGTGAGAGGGGACCTTCGATGGGCGCCCCAGTTTCCAGGCAGTTGAGGAAATACTGCACGGGATTGGTGCGGGGCTTTTTCGGTTTATCGACCGCGATGATCTTACCTTCGGGATGGCGGGCAGTTTGCACACGGATCGTGTCTTCGTAGTCGTAATTGGCGATGGTTCCTTTGCTGCCTTTGAGGATGAATCCGCACTTAGGCTGCGGCTGGTGTTCCCAAGGATCAGAGAACGTGCCCCAGCGCGTGTGGAAGGTGGTGAGCCATTCGCCGTAGCGTGCGGTGGTTACGCTTTGTTCATCGGCAGGCACGCCACGAACTCCGGCGGAGACGGCGGTGATCTCGCTCGGTTTCTTTCCACCGAAATACCACGTGGCCAAGGTCGTGCCGTAGCCAAGATAGTCGATGAGCGATCCGCCACCGTTGGCATCGTAAAACCAGCTGGCTTTTTTCTGGGCGAGAGTGGGGGCTGTGGCTTTGGGATTTCCGCGATCCCAGATCGGGGAGCGATTACCGTCGTAGAAGTGAACTTCCTGCAGGTCGCCGATGCGACCAGAGAGGACGAGGCGATGCGCGGTGACGTGCGGCGGATACCACGCGAGGGGCCAATTGATCGCGAGCTTGCGTCGCGTCTTTTTCATCGCGGCAACCATGCGATCGGCTTGGGCGAGATTGGCGGCGAAGGGCTTTTCGATCAGCACGTGCACTTTGTAAGGCGCGACCTTTTCAACCCAATCGGCATGCGCTCCGCTGGCGGGACAGAGGATCACGACATCAGGCTTGGTTTGCTCGATGCATTTCTTCCAATCGGTGAAGACGCGATCCTGCGGGATGGAGCAATCGCGAATGACGTCCTGCATTTCTTTCGGATCTTCGTGGCTGATGCCAACGATCTCGGCATTTCGCTCACCATGAGCGGCACCGAGAAGATGGTCCATGTGCCGGAAGTCGAAATTGATTCCGGCGATCCGCCATTTTTTTTGTGAGGGCATGGTGGGGAAGAGAGAAGGGTGAAGGAAGAAGGGTGAAATCGGAGACGGGTAGGTGCGCTGCAGACTACGCCATATGAGGATTTAACCACAGGCCACACAGAATGCACAGATACGGAATGCCGTGGAAGGGATGGTTACGTGGGTGATTAACATGGATTGGTATTCCGTGTATTCTGTGCGTTCCGTGGTTAAAAGCGGCTTACCGGGTCGGTTCGCCCTACCTGTTTATTTCCAGGTGGCGGTGAATTGGTAGCGGCCCGAAGCGAGGGCGTAAGTGTTGTCTTTGTTTTTGGTGACGCCACTAGCGCGATTCATGGCCTTACCGCTTTCCTTGATCGTGGCATTGGTGGGCACGGGGAAGGTGGCGGTGGCGGTGCTGTTGGGCGGCACGACCACTTCCCAATCAAATGTGCCTTCGCGGCGTTTCCATGAGCTGACGATTTCGCCGTGCATGGAGTTGAGCTTACCGGTGGCACGGGTGAGTTCGCCGCCGGGTTGAGGGGCGAGTAGGATGTGTTTGTAAGCGGGTTGGGTGGGATCGATTTCGATTCCGGCGACGACCTGATAGAGCCAGCAACCAATCGCACCGTAAGCGTAGTGGTTGAACGAGTTCATGCCCTTATCCTGAAAGCCGTTTTCCTC
>Ga0075118_10001521_pt1 | contig 16293 bp, 12 predicted proteins | sample AntAceMetag02UKE_FD_69794 | JGI IMG/M metagenome (GOLD analysis project Ga0075118, IMG submission 69794) | Saline lake microbial communities from Ace Lake, Antarctica - Antarctic Ace Lake Metagenome 02UKE | ecosystem: Environmental > Aquatic > Non-marine Saline and Alkaline > Saline | place...
CGCCTACCACGTCGAACTCGAAGAAAAGCTCGCTAACTTTCTCGGACGAGAAGCCTGCCATGTGCATGCCGCGGGCTATCTCTCATGCATGTCGAGCATCGCGAGCTTCGCCCAACGTGGTGATATTATTTTCGCCGATAAGAACATCCATTCCTGCCTTTGGGATGGCATCCGCCTCTCCATGGGGACCGTCGAACGATTCTCGCACAACAATCCTGACGACTTCCGTTCGGCCGCCGAATCAGTCAACGCCGATGCCCCAAAAATGTTGATCGTGGAAGGCGTTTATTCGATGGAAGGGCATATCTGTCAGCTGCCCGATATCATTAAAATCGCCGACGAATACGACTGCTTCAATGTGTTGGATGATGCCCACGGCTTCGGAGTTCTTGGTCGTCAAGGTCGTGGCACCGTCGATCATTTCGGTCTCAATGAAAAAGTTGATGTCATCTGTGGTAGTCTTTCCAAATCACTCGCCAGCACGGGCGGATTCATCACCGGATCGAACGAAGTCATCGATTACCTGCGCACCAATTCTAAACAGACGATCTTCAGTGCCGCTCTCAGTCCCGCTCAGGCGGCCATTGCCTCTACCGCGCTCGATATCATGCAAACCGAGCCGGAACACCACGAACGGCTCTGGAGCAACACCAAGAAATACAACGCCATTCTCAAGAATCTCGGCATCAACACTTGGAGCAGCGAAACTCCCGCCATACCCATCGTGCTCGGTTCGAAAGAACGTGTTTATCATTTCTGGAAAGCCCTTCTCGAAAAAGGCATCTTCAGCGTCATGTCCATCGCCCCAGCCGTGCCTCCCGGTAAGGATCTCGTGCGCACCGCAATTTCCGCCATGCACACTGATGAGCAGCTTGAGCAGATCGCCGAAGCGATGGCCTACGCCGTCAAGAAAGTCGGTTAAGAGATTAGCTCCGAGCGAATCGTATTCGCCGTCTCGCGCCACGTAACCAATGGGCGATTCTGAGCCTCAGTGGTCAACTGAGCATAGTGCGCATCATCAGTCAGAATCTTGCGCAAAGCTGCAACCCATGCCGGCAAATCATCAAGCGGCACCGCCACGCAACCGCCCCCATCAGCATTTTCGCGCAGCACCGGTAAATCGCTGCAAACACACGGCAGTCCACGCCAAAGCGATTCGATGATCGGTAATCCACAACCCTCAGCTCGCGTAGGAAACACGGTCGCTCGCGTCTTTGCAAACAACTCAGCCATCTGCTCGTCACTCGCCGCCGCGTGAAAATACAGTCGCGACTGCGTTTTCGCCGCTTGCTTGATTCGCTTTTCGATCACGCGGCCGAAATGCGGATTCACCCGCCCCACCAAGTGAAGATCAAACTCCACGCCTTCACTCCACAACACTTCGCAAGCATCGAGCAGTTGCTGTTGATTTTTTCGCGGTTCCAGAATCGCCACATTCAAAAGAACCTTTTCCGCTAATGGGGCCGTGGATTTGCTCCGCGATTGACCATCAAAGTCTGCTCCCAGCTCAATTACTTTCACGAGCGGCACGGCTCGTAAACCGAGCCAACTCCAATACCCAAGCAGTTCGCTCCTACTCGATTCCGAGACGGCCCAGACCAGATCGAATCGCGCGAGCATCTTCAGGTAAGTCGGATGACGAGCCACACTTTTGGGCCAAGTCGTCCGGGGAAACTTCATCGGAATCGCATCATGATAGATCGCCGCCAATCGACACGGCCGCGATTCAAGCATATCCGCCCACCCCTCGCGTTCATCGGGGGAAAAGACTTCCGCAGTTAAAAACCAATCTCCTTTTTCGGCACGTTCGATCCAGTCGGTTCCGCGGATTTCAGTCGCATCATCACCCAACTCTTTACTCAAACGCGAGGTCACGCGCATCAGACCTGAATGATGTCCGGACTTCCCCGATTTCGTAGTATCCAGCCAAATCATGATCGAATGACCCTCTCGAAATGTTCGCGTAGCTTCTTAGCGTTTTTATGCGCATCGAAATTCTCTTCGGTCCAAGCACGCGCATTCGTGCGCAGCGTTTCGGCCAAGTCATCGTCTTCCGCCAAACGCTGCAATGCAGCCACCCATGCCTTTTTGTTTTCCACTGGCGCCACCAGACCTGTCACCTCGTTTTCAATCGCCTCAGTCGTCGCGGCCACGGGCGAAGTCACCACCATCGTGCCAATCGACATCGCTTCGGGAATGACATTGGGCAACCCATCACGATCTCCGCTCGCGGCGATCACACCGCTGTGCACCAGCACATCCGCCCACGCTAATTCAGCCCACACCTTTTTGTGTGTCAGATGCCCGGTGAGCGTGATTTCCAAATCGAGTCCGAGTTCTCCACGCAGTTTCTCTAATTCCAGACGCAACGGTCCCTCTCCCACAATTTTCACCGCAAACTCTAGCCCTGCATTTTTCAAGGCAGCATAGATTCGGAGCTGATGGCGCAGGCCTTTTTTCTCCACCAGTCGCGCGATACAAATAATCTGCAAAGGTTTCCGTGGACTGCGTAATGTTTTCATTTCCGGAAACGCATCTAATCCCCGCCGAATGCAAAAAATCCGCTTTGCATCCAGATTATGCTCAATCAATGAGGCGCGACCCATTTCGGTAGACGTATGAATGAACAAGGCATCCACCAGTTTATCCTGCAGCCACCAATCCCCACCATGTTCGTAAATATCGTAAGCATGCGCCCCACTGCTGAATCGGTGCCCGTCCATTCGCCCTAGGATCCACGCCGCCGTCGCCGGAGCACCTCCCCATGCCCCATGAATATGCGTAGGGCGATCATCTCGAAATTGCCCCGCATACAAACACGCGAATCCCGCTCCCAGCATGTTCTCCCAAAAATTCATCCATGAAGGCGCTTTGCGTGTAAACAATCCCTTCAATAGCTCACCAAACAGCTTCGGCCAACGGATCGCGGTGTAGGGAATCATCCAAATCAATGTAAGCAGTTTCCACTTCGGAAACGTCGCCACCGGCATGCCCCGAAAATCTCCTCCGCCACCCCACAGCGAATAGATCCGCATCTTCAGTCCATACGCCTGCATTGCGATGATCTCACGCTGCAAAAATGTTTCCGTGGATTTCGGAAACGTCGTAAATAGATAAGCGATGACGGGAGACTCAGATTTCAAGCTCGCCTGAGCATGAGTGATGCGATGTCGGTCGCAACGCTGGAGAACACGAATCGCTTAAGATCGCTTCTTACGACGCAAACCGCTCCATCCGTTCCTTGTAGAACTTCTGGCAATGTTGGTAGATCGCTTCCGGCGAAGACATCTTGAGCGCCTCATCCGCGAGTTGCTGCGCATCACTCATTGTCATCAAGCGAATCAAATAGCGCACTTCCGGGATCTGTGGAGGACTCATGCTGAGTGCATCGATTCCCAATCCTAGTAACAACGGAACCAATATCGGATCACCGCCCATTTCACCGCAAATGCTTACGGGTAAATCACGCTGATGCGCTTCCTTGATTACGTGGCGCAAGGTGCGTAATACCGCGGGATGCGTGGGCTCGTAGAGATGGGCGATCCGATCGTTCACTCGATCAACCGCGAGCAAATATTGAATCATATCATTCGTGCCCACGCTGAAAAATTTGCACTGCTCAGCCAGAATATCTGCCGTCGCCGCTGCACTAGGGATTTCGATCATCGTGCCCACTTCGAGAGACTCATCGAATGCCACGCCACGTTCTCTCAGCTCGACTTTGCACTCCTCCAGCACCGCGTTCGCCTGCGTCAATTCGTCCGCCCCACTGATCATCGGATACATCAGCTTGATGTTACCATGCACGCTAGCCGCGAGAATCGCCCGCAACTGATCTTTAAAAATTTCCTGATGCTCGAGACAAAATCGAATCGCGCGGAATCCCATAAACGGGTTACTCTCTTTGGGGAACAAATGAGGATTTCCGGGGATGGTTTTATCGCCACCTAAATCCAAAGTGCGGATAATCAAAGGCCGTGGGGCCAGTGCCTCTGCGACCGTCCGGTAAGCCTCCAACTGCTCGTTCTCAGTCGGGATATGATCGTTATTGAGGTAGAGGTATTCGGTGCGAAACAGGCCCACCCCATCAGCATTGTAGTCATTGATCAGACCGACCTCGTCGACCCTTTCGATATTCGCCTGCAAAGTGACCGCCACGCCATCAAGCGTGATCGCCGGCTCGTTATTGGCCTCAAGAAGTTGAGATTCCAGAGATTCCTTCTCCTCCCGAATCTTACCGTAGCGGAAGAGCGTGGACTCCGAAGGGTTGAGAATAACCACTCCCGCGTAGCCATCAATCAGCGCCCAATCCCCATTGGTCGCCTTCGAGCTCAAATCATGCGTGCCCACGATCGCGGGCACTTTCATCGAGCGCGCCATGATCACCGCGTGGCTCGTCTTACTCCCCGAATCCGTCACGATTGCGAGAGCCTCCATCCGATCCATGCTCACGGTATCGGACGGTGAAATATCGTTCGCCACGATGATCTGCTCACCCGCCAATTTACTCAGACTGCTTTCAGTCTGCCCTAACAGGTTTTGTAAAACTCGCTGCGCCACATCGCGGACATCACCCGCGCGTTCGCGCAGATACTCATCTTCAATCTCAGAGAATGCTTTGATGTAGTGTTGAGAAACACGGTCGAAACAGGTCTCAATATTTTCGCTGGTCGCTTCGAATTCGCGCATGGTCTCCGTAAGCAGCGCCTGATCTTCCAGCACCATGAGATGCGCATCGAAGATCCGGGCCTCCTCGGGTCCAATATTCGTCGAAACCTCGTGCTGAATCTTACTGATCTGCTGTCTCGTTGAGATCAACGCCTGATCAAATCGGGCCTCTTCGGCTTCACGCTTACTTTCATCGACCTTGTAATGCGGGACCTCGACGGAGCTCTGAATATACACAAAGACCTTACCATAAGCGATTCCCGGCGAAGCGGGTATCCCCTGGAGGGTGATTTCTTGGGGTTTCGTGGTATCCGAAGACATAAAACTGACCCAATGCTATCCAGAGCGGGGGTCACGCCAAAGTATATCGCGGCTTCGAGGACGCGTGGTCAATTCGTTTTACGCCAGACCTGCGATCGTCACAAACGAAGCGTCGCCCCACATTTCTTGAATCAGCGCTGAAACCTCGTCAACCGGAGTGTCTTTTTCCAAAAACACGAAGGATGCACTGCCACTTCCACTCATCAGCGGCAAAAGTCCGAATTTCTCCCTAATATGCCGAAAAAGCGCCGGGATGGCCGGATATTTGCCAAAAACTACCGATTCCATCGAATTATAGCCCAAATCAGACAAATCCGAGGATTCATCATTCTTCCACTGATTCCAGCGAGACTCTGCCTGATCAGATAGCAAATAAGTCTCCGGTCGCGCGGCCATTTGATGGTAAGCCCAAGGCGTGGATACGCCAAAAGGTGGCTTAAACAGCAGAATCGATTGCCCTGATATTCGCCGAAGTGCCCTATCATCAAGCGCTTCCAACTGATCGCCAATTCCACGCATCACCACCGGCGCGTTCTGCAGAAACAATGCGCAATCCGCCCCCAATTTCGTCGCGACCTTGGCGAGTTCATCGTCCGCGAGGAGATTCCCCGATAAAGTATTCACCGCCCTCAAAGTCGCCACCGCGTTGCTGCTACCTCCACCCAGCCCAGCCCCCACGGGGATACGTTTCTCCAATCGCAACTCTACCCCCGCCGTCCAACTCGTCGCTTCGCGAAATGCGGCTAAAGCCTTCAGCACAAGATTCGACTCATCGATCGGCAGATCTTCATCGTCGCAAATCAGACGAGTCTCTTCGGCCAATTTCGCGTGCAGAATATCTCCCCAATCCAATGGCGCTACCAGCGAGACCAAATTGTGAAACCCATCCTCCCGACGATCAGTGATCGCCAGAAACAAGTTCACTTTGGCCGGTGAGAATAACGTTACAGAAGACACGTGGGAATAATTGGAAATTGGTCGTGACTGCTCAGAGCAGTTGTCTTCTCCTTACTACGTGTCTGTTCCTCCATCTTGCGACCTCATTCTTGTTCTCGACGCGAAATCCACCGACGCGGTCATCCCCACATTGCGCCCGCTCCAAGGAACTGTGCGCTGGGTCAAAATCGGCCTCGAAATGTTCACCTCATGTGGACCTGACTGTGTGCGAGAAATCGCCGATCTCGGATTTAAGGTCTTTCTGGATCTGAAACTGCATGACATCCCCAACACCGTCGCCAAAGCGGTAGAATCGGTCTCTAAACTTCCCATCAACATGCTCACGATTCATGCGGGAGGTGGGCGTGAAATGATGCAGTGGGCGATCCGTGCTCAACAGGAAAACAATCCCGAACTCCTTCTCCTCGGTGTCACTGTTCTGACTTCCACCAGCGCAAATGATCTCAATGAATTAGGGGTAAGCGACACTCCCGAACAGCAAGTAGTCCGCCTCGGAAAACTCGCTGCCGATTCGGGGATGCGTGGTCTCGTTTGCTCCCCACTTGAAATCGCATCGCTACGAGCAAGTCTCCCAGCTGAAGTGCAATTGATCACCCCAGGAATTCGCCCCAAAGGTGCCGCGGCCGATGATCAGACCCGCATCATGACGCCTAGCGAAGCATCCGCGGCCGGAGCCAATTACATCGTCGTCGGACGCCCGATTTTCAAAGCCCCAGATCCCGCCGCGGCCGCGCGAGCCATTCGCGCCGAACTCGCCTAATCGGCCTCTCATGGCATTCAGCCTTTCAGTTTTTCACCCTTCACTTTTCAGCCTTTCACTCCTCTCCCCATGAGCCGCACCGCCGCCATCCTCCTCGCCGCCGGAAATGGCCGCCGCATGGATGGCAAGGTGTCCGATAAAGTGCTCGTGCCCCTCGCTGGCCGCCCGGTATTCGCGTATTCAGCCGCTGCCTTTATTGAGAGCGGCACCGTCGATTACTACGTTATCGTTTACCGCGACCAACGTCAGATGACGGCGCTCTCGGCCTACGCTCCCACTCCCTCGGTTCTCGTGAAAGGCGGACGCGAACGGCAGGACTCCGTAATGAACGCGCTCGCGGTGCTGCCCGACGATATTGAACACGTATTCATTCACGATTGCGCGCGACCCTTGATTCAACCCGTGCAACTCGTCGCTCTGCACAAAGTCGTGCGCAAAGAAGGAGCCGTCGTGCTCGCTCACCGGGTTACCGATACGATCAAACAACACCACGGTGATGGCCTCCTGCGCACCCTCGATCGAGATCACTTGTGGGCAATAGAAACTCCGCAGGTTTTCGAGCGAAAGCTCATCGTTAAAGCCTACCAACGGGTCGCCAGCAAGGAGCTCAAGGTCACAGATGATGCCGCCGCCGTAGAGCTCATGAAGCATCCCATCGCGTTGCTTGAAAACACGCAGCCCAATCCCAAACTCACCACCCCATCCGACATCCCCTACATGGACTTTCTGCTCCAATCGTTGGCTGAGTAAACTACCTCTATCATGACTAATCTGCGCATCGGAAACGGCTACGACATTCACCGCATCGCTCCCGGCCTTCCACTCGTTTTGGGCGGAGTTAAATTCGATACCGATTACGGCCTCGATGGTCATTCGGATGCCGATGTGCTCACCCACGCCCTGTGCGATGCGCTCCTCGGCGCGGCTGGATTACCAGACATCGGCCACTTCTTTCCCAATACCGATCCCGCCTTCAAGGACATCGATTCGCAACTGCTCCTCAAGAATGTGATCAACGAATTACAAGAGCGTGGCTACGACGTCGTGAATGTAGATATCGCTGTGATCGCAGAAAAGCCTCGCCTCATTCCCCGGCTGGGCGAAATGAAAACCGTTTTGGCGCAGACCATGGGCATTTCTCCCGATACGATTGGGATCAAGGCGACCACACATGAAGGCGTCGGCGATCTTGGGCGCGGGCTGGGTATCGCGGCCTATGCCGTGGCGTTGATCGAAAAGACTAAGGCCTGATCGATTGGAAAATTCGCCGATGCGTCGCACTTCCTTTTTCACTCTCTTACTCGCACTCGTAGGGCTGCTCAGTTTATCCGGATGCTGGTCACGGGAATCCCCGGTCGCGCGAGGTAATCAGGAACAAGTGCTTCATCGTGGATTAGGCGCCGATGTGGCCGAGCTTGATCCGCACATCGTCACCGGCCTGCCTGAGCTCAATGTCCTCTCCGCCCTCTTCGAAGGGCTCGTCGCCGAAGATCCCCACGATCTGCATCCCGTGCCCGGAGTGGCCAAGAGTTGGGAAGTTTCTCTCGATCAACTTCGCTACACATTTCATCTGCGAACAGATGCCCGCTGGTCGAATGGCGATCCGGTAACCGCTCAGGATTTTGTGAATTCGATTCGCCGCGTGCTCACGCCATCGCTTGGTGCAGATTACGCCTCGATGCTCTATGTCGTCCAAAACGCCGAGGCTTACCACAAGGGCGAGCTGAACGATTTCACGCAAGTCGGCGTGTCTGCGGCCGATGCCCACACTCTGATCATCACCCTCGATCATCAGACCCCACATTTTCTCACCCTACTATCGCATCCGATTTGGTATCCCGTTCATCTACCCACCCTCGAAAAATCCGGCGCCATCGATCAGCGTGGCAATCCCTGGACGCGGCCGGAAACCATCGTCAGTAACGGCCCCTTCAAACTCTCCGAATGGAAACGCGACCGCGTTATCATCGTTGAGAAATCGTCCACCTATTGGGACGCTACGACAGTCCGCCTCAATGCGATCCATTTCCATCCCAACGACAGTGTGAATAGCGAAGAGCGCGCCTACCGTGCCGGTCAACTTCACATCACCGAAGCCTTGCCCGTCAGCAAGGTAGCCACATATCGGCGCGATCATCCCGAGGTGCTGCGGATCAATCCTTTCCTCGATACCTATTTCCTGCGTTTAAACGTCACGCGACCTCAGCTGAACAATCCGCTCATTCGCCGCGCGCTCTCCCTCGCCATTGATCGCGAAGCTATCGTCAAAAATGTAACGCAAGGTGGCCAACTCGCCGCGCACAGTTTCACCCCGCCCAGCACCGCTGGTTACGAACCGCCTCACGGCGTATCTCAAGACCTCGAAGCGGCGCGAAGTCTTCTGATCGAAGCCGGTTACCCCAACGGCGAAGGACTCCCGATCTTCGAGCTCCTCGTCAACAATTCCGGCAACCATCAAATCATCGCCGAAGCCATTCAGGAAATGTGGCGACGCGACCTTGGAATCAAAATAGCCGTCGTCAACATGGAGCAAAAAACCCTGCTCTCCCAACGCCGCACCCTTGATTACCAAATCATGCGTTCAGATTGGGTCGGCGATTACCTCGATCCGTCCACCTTCCTCAACGTCTTCTCCGGCAATTCCGGTAATAATCACACCGGTTGGAACAATCCCGAATACGACGATCTCCTTTATCAAGCCGCACGCACCGTCGATACCGCTGCCCGTTATGCGCTGATGTATCGCGCCGAGGAAATTCTACTCCGCGAAGCCCCGATCATTCCGATCTACTACTACACCACCGTTCGTCTCGTTCATCCCGCCGTGCGTGGTTGGTATGCGACGTTGCTGGATCGTCACCCCTATAAACATGTCTGGCTGGAACCGTAGTCTTCTCGCCTCAGGATTGGTCATCGTCGGTCTTTTCGGCGGTTGTCAAAAAAAGGAAGAGCCCTCTTCCGAATCCGTCTTGCGCATCAGTCAGCGCAATGAACCTGGCGTGCTCGATCCCGCGCAAGCGACGTTACCTGATGAGTTTTTCATCATCCGCGCACTCAGCGAAGGGTTGGTTTCTCCTTCACCTGATGGGGGGCCCGAAATCGCCGCCGCCGCTGAATCATGGGATATTTCTGCAGATGGACTCACCTATACGTTTCACCTGCGAGCCAACGCGAACTGGTCCAATGGTGAACCGCTCACTGCTGAAGATTTCCTCGCCTCATACCGGCGCGTCCTTTCTCCGAAAGCGGCCGCTCCCAAAGCGAATCTGTTCTTTTCGGTCAAAGGTGCAGAGGCCTTCCATCGCAGCGAGTTGACTGATTTTTCTAAGGTGGGGTTTACCGTAATCGATGACCAAACCCTGCGCGTCACGCTCGCGCACCCTGCCCCGCAATTTCTCGCCTACGTCGCGAGCGGTCCATGGATTCCCGTCAACCCACGAGTCGTCGCGCGGCACGGCAGCAGTTGGACGAATCCACGCCACTTCGTCGGCAACGGCCCCTTCACGCTGGTCGATTGGAAACCGAATCAACACATCATCGTCCGGCGTCGCTCGGATTACTGGGATGCTGATCGCGTGCATCTCGGAGCGATTCGTTTCCAGGCCTTCGACAATGCCGACGCTGAGGAGCGTGCCTATCGCGCCGGACAAATCGATATCACGATGTCGGTGCCGTTCACCAAGATCGCCGGTTACGCCGCGCAAGCGGAGACGCCTTTGCGCCAGATCCCTCTCCACGAAACACGGTTCCTCGCCTTCAACACCCAACGGACTCCACTCAGCGATGCTCGTGTTCGCCGAGCGCTCACACTCTCAATTGATCGCCGCTCCATCACGGAGCATGTGCTGCGCGGTAAACAAAGGCCCGCCACCCACTTCGTGCCTGAAGGTCTGGGTAGTTTTCGATCCAGCCAAAAGCTAAACGAAAATGCCGACGAAGCGCGTCGTCTCTTCACCGAAGCAGGATTCCCCAAAGGCAAAGGTTTCCCCGTTCTTGAAATGACCGGTTGGTCACAAAGCGCCGTCCTCGAAGTCGTGCAAGCCATGTGGAAACGCGAGCTCGGCATCACCGTAAACATCGGCGTGCGCGACGCAAAGGTTCACGTCTCCGATCTCACAAATGGCCGCTACGACATCGGCTTCATCACCGCCATCCCCGACATCGCCGATGCCATCGACCTGCTCAAAGATCTGCGCACCGGCGCCACCAACAACTATTCGCAGTGGTCTCACCCCGAATACGATGCGCTGCTCCTCCAATCGGATCATCAAACGAACGCCGAAGATCGCCTCGCCCTATTAGCACGAGCCGAGGAAATCATCTCCGAACAATGCCCCATCGCGCCGCTTTACTTTAATGCCAAAAACATTCTGCAACGAAACACCGTGCACGGTTGGCAGGAAGACGCCCTGTGGACGCGTTTCTACAAAGACGTTTCGATCAAGGCTCCTTAGTTCTTTTGGGTTATCCACCCCCATGTCCACTGTCGCAGGGCTTGCGTGAACTTTCCTCATCCTGCTACCTAACAGCATGATTCGACGTTTTCTTGTTAGCTATCTTCCCCTTGCAGCCGTCCTCATCTTTTCGGGCTGCGCAAAAAACGATCCCGGTTCGTCAGGCTACGACGCTCCGATCGGCGCAGACGGTCAGAAGCTGATGGTTTATAACGTGGGCAACGGCGCCGAGCCGCAGGACCTCGATCCGCAAGTCGTCACAGGGGTGCCCGAATCAAATCTGCTGATGTCCTTGTTCGAGGGACTCGTGACACCAGATCCGAAGACCCTCGATCCCGTGCCCGGTATGGCAGAAAGTTGGGAGCTCTCCGATGATGGTTTGGTTTACACATTCCACCTTCGTGAAAATGCAAAATGGTCCAACGGCGAACGTATCTTCGCCGAAGATTTCGTGCAGTCTTACAAGCGGATGCTTACCCCCGTCTTCGCAGCCGAATATTCCTATCTGCTCTGGTTTGTCGTCGGCGCGGAGGATTACAACCGGGGCAAGTTGGAGGATTACTCGAAAGTAGGTTTCAAAGCCCTCGATGAGCGCACCTTGCAGGTGACCCTCAATAACCCCACCCCGTTTTTTCTGCGGATCCTCGCGACCCACTACTCTTGGTATCCGGTTCCTCTTAAAGTCATCGCCCAATTCGGCAGCCTCACAGACAAAAGCACTCGCTGGACCCAACCCGGTAATTTCGTTTCGAATGGCCCGTTTCAACTGAAGGACTGGCTTCCTAATCAACGCATCGTGATGGAGCGCAACCCGCACTACTGGGATGCCGAGACAGTGAAGCTCGACCAAATCCGATTTTATCCCACCGAGGATATTTCGAGCGAAGAGCGCACGTTTCGCACCGGCCAACTCGATAAGACCAACGAGCTCCCCAATGCGAAGGTCGATGCGTATCGGAAAAACTATCCCGAATCACTCCGCATCGAGCCCTACCTCGGCATCTACTACTACCGCCTGAATGTCACGCGTCCCCCGCTGGATGATAAACGCGTGCGCAAGGCTCTCGCCCTCGCGATTGATCGCGACAGTCTCGTGCGAAACGTCACGCGAGGCGGACAAGATCCTGCTTATGCCGTGAGCTATCCCGGCACCGCCGGCTACACAGCTCGCGCTCAACTCACTGGCGATCTCGCCGAAGCCAAACGCCTCCTCGCCGAAGCGGGATTCCCTAATGGTGAAAATTGGCCGCATGTGGAGCTCCTCTACAACACTTCAGAAAATCACCGCGCGATCGCCGAGGCCATTCAGCAAATGTGGCGCACCAATCTCGGCATCAATGTCCAGCTCACCAATCAGGAATGGAAAGTCTATCTCGATTCCCAGGACAACCAAGACTACTGGGTGCAGCGCGCGGGCTGGATCGCCGATTACGTCGATCCCAATGTCTTCCTCGAAATCTGGACGACCGGAAATCTCAACAATGATACCGGCTGGTCCAACGCCGAATACGATCAACTCGCCGCCGCAGCCCTCAAAGCGAAGAACGACAACGATCGCTATGAAATCTACCAGCAGATGGATGCGATCCTCGTCGATGAACTGCCTGTTATCCCTATTTATTATTACAAACGCGTCTACGCGATGAACCCGAAAGTGAAAGGCTACTGGCCCACTCTCTTGGACAATCATCCCGTCAAATATATCTACATCGAAGAAGAGCCTGAGCCTGCCGCTGAGTCGGAGTAAGTTTTCGTTTCCCAAAGCGCCGCTTCCTCTCCATCGTCCGATCGTCGCCGATCACCCAATTTCGATCTTCGATCTCCGAACCCCATGTTTCGTTTCATCGCCCGCCGTCTCCTCCAGACCATCCCCGTGCTCTGGTTTATTGTGACGGCCACATTTTTCATGATCCGGTTCGTTCCCGGAGGGCCATTCACCGCGGAAAAAGCCGTCACTCCTGAAATCCTGCGTAATCTCGAAGCGCACTACGGTTTAGATAAGCCTCTCTATGAGCAGTATTTCGATTACATGGGCAACTTGCTGTTCCATGGTGATCTCGGCCCGTCGTTCAAATACGCGAGCCGCACGGTGAATGAAATCATTGCCGACAAACTGCCCGTCTCCATCGAACTCGGTGCCATCTCGCTTGGCATCGCACTCTTCTTCGGTCTCATCCTCGGCGTGATCGCGGCGGTGAAGCGCAACTCATTCTTCGATTACCTCGCGAGCTCCGTGGCCATGATCGGCATCTGTGTGCCCACCTTTGTGCTCGGGCCGATCCTCGTATTATTTTTCGCGATCCACCTCGGTTGGTTCAACGCCTCCGGCTGGTATACGAATATCGACCGCGTGCTCCCTTCCGCGACGCTCGGCATGGTTTACGCCGCTTACGTCGCGCGACTCACTCGTGGTGGTATGCTAGAGGTGCTCAATCAGGACTACATCCGCACCGCGCGAGCCAAAGGCGCTTCGGAGTTTCGCGTGATCTTCCGTCACGCCCTACGCGGTGGCATCTTGCCCGTGATCTCGTTTCTCGGGCCCGCAATCGCAGGTATTCTCACCGGCTCATTCGTCATCGAGACGATCTTCCAAATTCCCGGCCTCGGTCGCGAGTTTGTGAACAGCGCGTTCAACCGCGACTACACCCTCGTGCTCGGCACGGTCATCCTCTACGCGAGTCTGATCGTTATCCTCAATCTCATCGTGGACGTCGTCCAAGTTTGGCTGAACCCCAAACTGAAATTCGAATAAGCGCGCGCCATGCCTACGATTCTACCCTCCGAACCGATTCCCGAAGAGCCCATCGAGCTCGAACAGGGTTTCTCGCTTTGGAGCGATGCTTGGCACCGCCTTTCGAAAAACAAGATCGCGGTCTTCGGCGGCGTCACCCTGATCGTGCTCACGATCGCCTGTATTTTCGGTCCTCTCCTCAGTAGCTATTCCTACGAGGATCAAAACCTCAATCTCGGCGCGAGTGCTCCCAGCATGAGCCACTGGCTCGGCACCGATACGCTCGGACGCGACCTGCTCGTGCGTCTCCTCGTCGGCGGACGCATCTCCATCGGTGTCGGCCTATGTGCGACACTCGTCGCGTTGACGATTGGCGTGGTTTACGGCGCGACGGCTGGTTTCTTCGGCGGCAAGACCGATGCCTTCATGATGCGGATCGTCGATATCATGTATGCCCTGCCGTTCACGATTTTCGTCATTCTGCTGATGGTCTTTTTCGGGCGAAACATCGTGCTCCTCTTTGTGGCGATCGGCGCGGTCGAGTGGCTGACCATGGCCCGAATCGTGCGCGGGCAAATCATGTCGATTAAGAAGATGGAGTTCATCGAGGCCGCGCGTTCGATTGGCCTCGGCAAGCGCCGCATCATTTTCCGCCACATGATACCCAATGTGCTCGGCCCTATCATCGTTTACACGACTCTGACGATCCCCGCCGTGATGTTGCTTGAAGCATTCCTGAGCTTTCTCGGCCTCGGCGTCCAACCGCCGCTCAGCTCGTGGGGCGTGCTGATCAAAGATGGTGCGGAAAAAATGGAAGAGTTTTGGTGGCTGCTCGTCTTCCCCGGCACGATTTTCTCGCTGACCCTCTTCTCGCTCAACTTCCTCGGCGACGGTCTGCGCGACGCGCTCGATGTGCGATCTTCGAAAGATTGAGGTGGAACGCTTCCTCCTGATCGGGTTCTCTACATAGCTATGAGCCGCTTCCGGCCTTACTTCAAATACCTCAAGCGTGTCCGCGGTCCTTTAATCGGGGCTATCATTGCGGGCGTGATCTACGGCCTCGCCAGCGGAGCTGGTCTGCCGCTCATGATCAAGATGGTCTTCCCGCGCATCTTTGCTGAGGACGCAGTCAGGCTCACTACCGGCCAATTGATCCTCGTCGCCTCCTGGTTACCCGCGATCTTCCTTATCCGCGGCATCGCTGGATTCATCAACAGCTACCTGATCCAATACTCCGGCGTCAAAGTGCTTGAGGCCATGCGGTTTGATTTCTTCCGCAAACTCCAGTTCCTCCCGCTGTCATTCATTCAACGCCAGACCTCGGGTGATCTCATTTCGCGCGGCATCGCCGACACCAATCAGCTTCAATTCTCTCTGACCGCGATCGCCAACGACGGCATCAAACAACCCGCCGCATTACTTGGTTCCATCGGCTATCTCATCTGGGCCGCCTTCAATGAAGAAGGGATCGTCCTCGTTCTCGTCTGCCTCGCGGTGATTCCCGTTTGCGTTTTCCCCATCCGCTACATTGGCCGGAAACTTCTCGCCCGGGCGCATCAAATCCAAGCGCAAATCGGAACCGTTACTGATCGCTTTGCCGAAAACCTCAGCGCCGCGAAAGAAGTGCGCGCCTTCGGTTTGGAGCAGGATCAGAGCGACCGCTTTGCCGTCGCCAGTCGCGCTTTGATAATCTTCCAGATGAAGGCGGTCAAATACGCCCAAGCGCTCACCCCAGTCATCGAGCTTATCTCCGCCTTCGGTTTAGCTCTAACTCTCATCTACGCCTACCGCTCCGGCGTCGCGCTGGAGTCCTTCATCGCCATCATCGTCGCCCTCTACTCCAGCTACGAACCGATCAAAAAACTCGGTGCGCTCAACAATGAGACCAAGCGCGGCATTAGTGCCCTCGTCCGTCTCGAATACGTTTTTAATGAACCCGTCACCATCACCGATCCCGCGGATCCGGTTAAAGTCGGGCGATTGCGCGGTGATCTAAAATTCAACGATGTCACTTTCGCCTACAAGACCGGCGAACCTGTTCTGCATGGTATCGATGCCGATATCCCCGCCGGCACGGTGTGCGCCCTCGTCGGCCCGAGCGGTGCGGGTAAATCCACCTTCGCCAATCTCGTCCCGCGTTTCTACGAAGTCACCGGCGGAAACGTTTCCGTCGATGGTCATAATGTGCGGCAGATGAACATTGCCGATCTACGTGGTAATACCGCCGTCGTATCGCAAGACCCCGTGCTGTTTAACGACACGATATACAACAATCTCCTGATCGGTCGCACCGGCGCGACTCGTCAGGAAGTCGAATCGGCCGCGCGCGATGCCCATGCCGATAAGTTTATCCGCGAATTGCCCCAAGGCTACGAAACGATCGTCGGCGAACGTGGCGCTCT